>Ga0307515_10000731_pt1 | contig 75782 bp, 49 predicted proteins | sample 17_EM_MG_FD_194513 | JGI IMG/M metagenome (GOLD analysis project Ga0307515, IMG submission 194513) | Populus trichocarpa ectomycorrhiza microbial communities from riparian zone in the Pacific Northwest, United States - 17_EM | ecosystem: Host-associated > Plants > Roots > Unclassified | place...
CACGGGTTACTTTCTGGTAATTGCTATCCAGGTCGGTAGCAAAATTAAGCGATGTGCTGCACCATTGGTAACTTAACTGGCTGGCCAGGGTTGATGGTTTTTCTTTACGGTGGATGCTGTTGCGTAACAAAATAGCTTTGGCATCTTTCAGCTGCTCGTCAGTATAATAATCATCCTTGGCCCATAGGCTTATCTGGTTTATTACTTCGTCATAGCATTCTTTAAGCTTGGTTGGGTTCGGCTCAATGCCCATATCAATAGGGCCAACATATTTGCTGGTTGTGTAACTTACATATACACTGCTTGCCAACCCTTTATCAACTAATGCCTGCTGTAGTTTTGACGAATTTAAACCTACAATAGTACCAAACAAATCGGCAGCAACGGTTGATGCCGAATCGGTAAGATACGACGGGCCCTGCCATGATATTTGCATCGATGGTGTTTGCGCTATGGTAGTTTCTTTAATGAAATATTCTTTTTTGGTTAACGGCTTAAACGGCGGGATAGGATATTTTTCATGCGGATTAAAACCGCTGCTTTCCCAATCACCAAATATTTTTTCGGCCATGGCAAAGGCCGCGTCATGTTTTACGTCGCCGCAAATGGTAAGCAAGCTGTTGTTAGGGAAGTAATATTTGTCTTTGATAACCATCATTTTCTCGGGCGTAGCAGTATTGATCACTTCGTGAATCCCGATTGGATTTTTACGGGTGATAAGGTCGCCCCATAATTTTTGCTGAATGCCGTACCATAACTGGAAACCCGGATCGCTTTCGGCACGCTGAAACTCACCGTCAACAACGGGGCGTTCCTTTTTCATGTCCTCTTCGCGATAAATTGGGAAACGGATGGCGGCGTTCATGAATTTTAAACCGGCGCTAAGGCTGTCCCTGTCAAAAGTAAAAAAGTAGTTTACACGCTCTACATCGGTAGTGCCATTCCATATGGCGCCAAGTTCCTGCGTACGTTTCAGGAACGATGCCTGGTCAGGATAATCCTTGTTGGCTTTAAAAAACATGTGCTCGAACATGTGCGACAGGCCGCTAAATTCGGGGCCTTCGGTATAAGCTCCGTTTTTTACGGCAATTTCGATGGTGGCCAAAGGCACTTTGCTGTTTTCAATAACAACCACTTCCAGTCCGTTCGGAAGTTTTTTCCAGAAGTAGCCTTCCGGCAAGCGGGGTTGCGCAATTGCAAGGCAAAAGCTGAATACCCCGATAACACTCAGTGTTAAGGTTTTAATAAGATTTCGGGTCATAGATATATTATATATGTTTTAAACACTATAAATATATTGGTATAAATCAGGAAAAGGAAAAATTTATCCTTTTTTAACTTAGTTTTTAGTTACGGCGGATAAGATAATCGCCAGCTATAATTATAAACCCGATTTAATGCTATTATAAGGCAAGCCTAAATCATCAACAGAATATTGTGTAAGTATGCTATCTTTCAGGGTGATGTAATCGCCACGGTCTGTAACAAACCATTTTTCAACGCCATCTTTAGTAACTACGGTTGGTATTGTTGCTGATACCACTTTGCCGGTTGTATCCAGTTCCAATATGTAATATTCCTTCTTAGGGTCGGTTAAATCCCTAAAGGGGATAATAACGGTATGGTTGTTATCATCAATAAAGTGCCCGAAAAAGTTTTGGTCTTTTAATTCCTTCGGATGAAAGCTGACAAGTTTTTGAGCCGTTTGGGCAGATACGCCGGTAATTTTTAGCCTTACCACGTTACCTTCCGAATCTTTTAAAGTATCCAGCATAGTGGCCGTTTGGGCGCTGGGATATTTGGCAATGGCGTAAAAATTGTTCAACCCGGTATTTTTATCATTATGGCCGGGCAACATATAACAAAGCTGCAGGTTGGGCAGGGCGGCGCTGTCCGATTTTATTTTTCCGGCGATGTCAAGCAGTTGGTCCTTAGTCAGGCGGGCTTTAATATTAACGATAACCTTACTGGCCGTGTCTGATTTAGTTACTTTGGATATACTGTACCAGGCAACATCTTTTTTGGTGCAGGCAGATGCGAGCAGGGCAACAGACAAAATATAAACAGATAGATTTTTCATAGCGCTACAAAGATAACACGATTTTTCACTCGGTTTTGTTTTTCCAAAAGTGTTAAAAAGGGCTGCGCTATTATAAGATTTATAACACGGTTATAAGATTTGACAGGATTTACAAGGCTTTTGCGTAACGGCAATTAGAATATTTAAATAACGTGCTTCACTTTTTTGCTTTTTCCAGGTTTCGCTTTACCAGGAATTTAGTGATCCTGGTTATCAAATCTAAAGGCATTGGTTTATCCAGTGGGAATTGAACCGATCCTTTGGCGCCTTTGTAGTTGGATAGTTCTTCTTTAAATTCATCTATTCCGCCCGGCGTAGGGTAAAGCCCAATATGATTTTTATAGCCCGCAAAGTAAATAAGGTTGCCGTGTAGGGTAAAGGCAGGCATTGCATAGCTTATCTTTTCTTTGGCTTCGGGAGCTGCTTCCCTGATGGTAGCACGTACCTGTTGCAGTATTTGCTGAACATCCTGGGGGAAAGTTGCAATATACTCATCGATGGAGGCTGGTTTAGCTGTCATCATAACATTGGTTTTAGGCCTTGATAGCCAGGTTTATAAATGTTTTAAACACCTAAATATACAAAACCTACACAAATTGACGTAGTTAGATTGGTTTTATACATCGGTTTTTTATATCAAGGGGAATGCAGGCTAAACAGCAAGATAAATAGTAATTAAGGTAATGGGCAAGGTAGTGGTATTATAGTAAAAATAACACCCTTTGTTACAGTGGGTTGGGTGCTTTTTTTAAACTATTTTCAAAAAATAATTCTCAAACACAAAAAAAAAGCTACATTTGCACTCCCCAAAAGGAGGTATCATAGCTCAGTCGGTAGAGCAAAGGACTGAAAATCCTTGTGTCGCTGGTTCGATCCCAGCTGATACCACACTTTCAAAAGCTTCTTAGTTAATTCTAAGAGGCTTTTTTGTTGCCCAAAAGCGCCATTATTGCCATTTTGAAGGATATTTCCTGTGATTTCGTTTATTCTGATAGTTCGATGTTGAAACCCGTCGAAGGTCAGATTTTGGGGATATATCGGATCAAGGAATCTTGAGCGTTTTTTGGTCACTTACCGATTTACTCACCAAAAGTGTTATAATTAACTGATTGTCAATGAGGCACTGGAAATTATAGAAAATTACAAAGATCATCCTGTTTGCGTACGCAGGTCGTTGCTCTTACCGGTACTGACCAACCAGCGGATAAACAGTTATTTGAAGGAAATCGGCGACTTGTGTACTATCAACAAAACATTGACTTTTCACATGGCCCGGCATACTTTTGACACAACGGTTACTTTATCAAATGGGGGACCAATAGAGACCGTTTCAAAAATGCTTGGACATAATAGTATCAAGACAACGCAACATTACGCCAAGGTTATAGATAGTAAAACAAGTGAAGACATGCAAAAGCTTGAAGAGCGGCTGTATAATAAGGCTTTACCGGCCGGTAACATTGAGCCTGTGGAGCCGGAACAAATTGAAATGGGACGTGTGGTCAGCATGTTTCGTTAAGGGACCCCAATAAAAAATCCCGAGAATTAAATTTTACAAACTCAAGCCCGATGAAACATGGGGATGGCTGGTCAATCAGGGCGCTAAGATCATGCAGACGGACAGACCTGAGAATGTTCTTCATTATTTAAAATCCAGGAAACTCCACCTTTAAAGCAAACATCTTTTTCTGCCACATTTTCTGCCACAGTAAGCGAAAAGCTGTGATTTATAAAATTGGATTGAAAAGTAGATTCTTAAGAAAGGGAAGTGCGTCACGCGGGGAAATGAAACCTGCCGCGCTCCTCTTACTACCGTTTTTTATATTTAACCTACAATTGAAAGCCTTGGATCATCGAATGATCCGGCAATCGTCATGAACTCGATTAGCGAGGATACTAACTAATTCCGGAATCTCCAATTAGCCACGTTTGTCGATTTATTTAGCGTTTTAAGATAAATCCCCTTTTTGCTAAACTTTACAATGGCGTAATTTCATTTTTATACCTGCCCTTATTCGGCTAATAGTTAAGGCTATAACTAATGTATTCTTAATAATGTATTGATAATGTAATCACTTTGTTACGGTTACTTTGTGCTGCCTGACAAGAGCTTAAACACCTGCAAAATATGTTGTAGCTAATAGTCGGCAAAATAATATAACTATTATCACAAAGTTCTCTATGCCCAATTTTTACATTTCAAGCTTATTTAAAAAAATTAATAAATATGCTCTGCTCATTACAGGTATTTTAATGTTACCTGTATTGGGAATGGCTGCCGGTGTGGATGTTTACCTTACTCCAAAAACCTTTGCAACAGGAAAAATTGCCGGTAAAGTTGTTGATGAAAAGGGCGAATCAATTCCCGGTGCTACGGTGAAAATTGCCGGCCAAACAATTGGCGGTCAAACCAGCATTGACGGTAGCTTTTCTATAACTTTAAATCCCGGTACTTATACGGTCGAAATCAGTTTTCTATCATATCAAACTAAACGTATAAGCGAGGTGATTGTAAAATCGGGTGAGGTTACAACGCTTTCAGTTTCCCTTAAGCCGTCGCGTAATGATCTTAAAGAGGTTGTAATTACCTCAAGTTACAAGAAATCATCGGCCGAAGGGGTTTATACTAGGCAAAAAAATGCGCCCAGCATTACAAACGGCATCTCTGCCGAGCAAATTGCAAAAACCCCCGACGCTAACCTTGGGCAGTCGCTTAAACGAATAAGCGGACTTAGCACCTTTGATAACAAGTATGTTATAGTAAGGGGTATTTCTGAAAGATATAACGTAGCCACCCTCGATGGTACCCCCCTGCCAAGTACAGATTATTCAAGAAGAAATTTCTCTTTTGATGTAATCCCTTCAGAGATGATTGAGAGTGTTACTGTATACAAAACAGTTACCCCCGATTTGCCGGTTGGTTTTGCCGGTGGTATGGTACAGATAAACACAAGGGATATACCCACAAAAAACTTTATTAGTTTTTCACTTGGCACCGGTTTTAATGATCAGTCAACCGGTAAAGACTTTATTTCTACCAAAAGAGGCAAGTATGATTACTTTGGTTTTGATGACGGAACCCGTAAAATGGCAGGTTACTTTGCAGTAACTACGGGTAAAACAGAAGCAAGCCCCGGACAACCACCTGTTCCCTTCACTAATGATGATATAGCCTTTAGTAAGCAATTTACAAACAACTGGGGCTTATATAAATATAAAGCGCAACCTAATCAAAATTACACATTTACAATTGGCCAATCTTATACTCTCAAAAATCCGGATAACAGGTTTGGTTTTATTGCGTCATTAAACTATCGTAACACACAAACCATAACAAATGTTATAAATCAAAGGGGGCTTTTCAGTATAGGATTAAATCCTAATTATCCCAAATTTGATGAAGATCATCCTTCGGGATATGGTAGGGTTTACAATTTTAATACAACTTATGGCGGGCTGTTTAATATCGGTTTTAAAAGTAAAAATCACTCTATCGGTTTAAGGAATACTTACACACGTATTTTTTCTAATGTTTTAACTGATCTTTTTGGCTACGATAATGATAGGGGCGGTGTACTTCTCGATCCCGATGTTGCCCCTTCAACAGAACGTATCACTACCGAGCCGGATTTTTTAGGCCTGTTACAAAATAAACTTCAAGGCGAGCATCGTTTAGGGAAATTTAAAGTTAACTGGGATGTTAGCCGCACCAATATCAATCGTAAAAGAAAAGATTTATTAAGGCGGCAGCTATTCAACGATAATCAGGTATACGGTAATTATTTTCACGACGAGGTAAATAATTCAACTACAGCTGTTGGCATCTTTCCTTTATCCAGGCAAGGGTTTAATGTAGATGAAACTGATTATAACTGGTCAGCATCTGCTTCAAGGCAATTTGGTAAAGATAACCACACCAGTGTTTTAAAAGCAGGATATATCGGCATCAATAAAAAACAAAAGAACAACTTTATAACGGCTTATTTAACAGCAGGTCCGCATGTTCCTGTTGATGCCCCGCTTTTATATAAGCTCAATATCCAGGATGCGCATATCCCATCTAATTTCGGCGATTCGGCCTTGGTATACCAGGTTTACGGCTATGGTTACAATAGCTACCAGGGTGCATCAAACGCGCATACCGGGTATTTAATGCTCGATCAGAAAATTGGGCCAAAACTTAGGTTTGTAGGAGGGGTACGTGCCGAATATTTTAAGCTCCAACTGAATAATGATGGGTTTACCACAGCTAATAAACTTTTAAATACCACAGATTCGTTAATACGCACCGATGCGGATAAGGCCTGGACTATTTTGCCATCGGGGAATTTAACCTATGCGATAAGTGATGAGGTGAATTTACGGGCAGCCTATTCACAAAGTATAGTAAGGCCGGAGTTTAACGAGCGTTCGCTTTCAAGTAATTATAATTCGGAATTAAATGCCGATATAACAGGTAGCCTCATAGTAAGTACCAAAACCAGCAGCTATGATTTAAGGGCAGAATGGTACCCCGGTGCCGGCGAAATATTATCCATAGGGGGCTTTTACAAGTACCTGGATAAGCCTCTTGAGCTGGTACAGCGCACGCAAAGTTTATACTACTATAATAATAGTAAGTGGGCAAAAGATTACGGTATTGAAGCGGAGGTTAGGAAACGCCTTGGGTTTATTAACGAAAACCTGCCAATACTCGATAAGATCACTGTTTTTGGAAATGCAACCTACATACAATCAAAGGTTCTGGGGTTATTATTTGATAAGATAGCCCCGGTGCCCAACCAGCCAGGTAAGCTGATGCTTACTTTTAAAGAAGCATTACAAACCAGGCCGCTTTATGGGCAAACACCATTCCTGCTGAACGCCGGTGTGCAGTTTGATGGCGACATATTGGGCTTAAGCATTGTTCATAACCATACAGGCCGCAAATTTTATCTCCTAACCGAAAATTTAAATAACAACGAATTTGAGGCTCCATACGATCAGACGGATGTACAGCTTAGTGCCAATATATTTAACAAGAAGGGGAAAATCCGTTTTAATGTTTCAAACCTTTTCAACAGTACCAATTTTTACTATGATGGTGTTGTAAGCTATCAGAATGTTGATCCAGGCAATCCAAACTCAGGAAAAAAACTAAAATCGGGCTATACCGATGGCTTTGAAAAAGACGACAACGTGACCTTTTCACGTAAAACCGGACGCACTTTTACCTTATCACTTAATTATACTTTCTAAACACAATCAATTCAGAAACAAGCAAATTAAAAACTATACCTGCAAACAAAACAAATCAATTATCAAATTCACATGAAAAAATTTCTAATCTTAGGAGCTGCCGTGGCAACATTTGCAATGAGCAGCTGTAAAAAAGAATCAGCATCAACTGCTGCCGATTCTTCATCAGATAGCTTTGGTGCTGTAAATACCAAAGCTGCTGATTATGCAGAGAGCTCACTTCCAAAAGATACCATCTCTGGTAACATTTCAGTTAACACTACTTTAACTAAAAGCAAAGTTCACGTTTTGAAAGGTATTGTTGCTATTGACAACGCCACATTAACTATTGAGGCCGGAACCGTAATAGTTGGTATGGTAGATGCAAACAACAAACCAGGTACCCTGGTTATCTGTCGTCATGGCGTTCTTAACGCTATCGGTACAGTTTCATCTCCAATTATTTTCACAAGTAAAAACTTAGTAGATGGTAACACATTTACTACAGCTCAGCCAGGTGATTTTGGTGGTGTTGTACTTTTAGGCCAGGCCCCGGTAAACGTTGCCAACAAAACTATCGAAGGTTTAGATGCTATCGAACCATTTGACAACAAATACGGTGGTGCCGTTGCTAATCACTCGTCAGGTACTTTAAAATATGTACGTATCGAGTATGCCGGTTATATCCTGTCTGCAGGCAACGAGCTTAATGGCTTAACTTGCGGTGGTGTTGGTAACGGTACTTCACTTGATCATATTGAAGTAGCTTATGGTAAAGATGATTCATTCGAATTCTTCGGTGGAACTGTTAATGCTTCATACCTTGTTTCATTGGCACCAGATGATGATAACTTTGACTTTGATAACGGTTTCGTAGGTACCTTACAATATTGTTTAGCGGTTGGCGATATCTATGCTACACACAGCGCAAGCGGTGCTAACAGTGATTCAAATGGTATCGAAGCTGATAACAATGCCCCGGCAGAAGACGCAACTTTTGCTTTGCTTCCAAAAACCCACCCAATCATTAAAAACATGACCATCATCGGTGCCAATGCTACCGGTTCATGGGCTGCTCCGGGTTACCTTTACGCTGCCCGTATCAGAAGAGGTGCCGAAATGGAAATATCTGCTTCAATCTTTATGGGTTATCCAGAAGGTATCAACTTTGATGCAACTACAAAAGATTTTGTAACAAGCAACGTTACTAAAATCCAGAACAACGTTATTACTGGTTTCTCTCTTGCTGTTAATCCAACTTCATTAAATACAACAATTGATGCCAATGGTAACAAAAGAAACGTATTTGCTACAAACAGCAATGGTTTTGCAAGGATAGCTCAGCCTTATTTAAACAACACTAAATCATTCCTCAACGTAATCCCTACCAGTGCTTCTCCTGCGACTGCTGGTGGTTGGGGTGCATTCAACAACACAAGCCGCCCACAATGGTTTAACACCAACTGGACTAAATATTATTTTTAATCGATAACGGTTACTTACTAATATCGTTTGCTTGTTAAGAAAAATCTACGCCTTAAAAATACAAGGCGTAGATTTTTCATATTATCTAACCTTCCTAAAATTCATAAATATGCCATTTTCCAACAACCTTAAAGCTATAAACGCCATTTTTGCCATCCTGATTTTTATCTTGTTTTCAGCTTGTTCAAAACAAGATTACCGCCCCGGTTATGCCTCGGGTACCAAGTTTCCTAAAATTAACCTGAAAGGATTTACCCTGGATAGGATGCAGGTACACATCGGCCCCCGAAGTGTGGTTGCCGGCGAAATATTCGAAGAGGTGTCAGATAAAGCTTTCGAGGTGCCCTTTGCAGAGTCGTTGGATGTTAACCGTGTTGTTTTTTATAATGCTGATAATACCGTGCCATATGCCGGCAGCCAGATTAGGTTTAATACTCCTACAAAAGATACAACGGTCAAGATTTTTTACGATGGCAAAACCTTTGTTCAAAATCCGGTATTCCCAACGCCAACTGCCGGCAAAATGGGACTAAGGGTAACATTTAAATCACAGGCATCGGCCTACACAGGCCCCGTTGACCTTGAACTTCATGAAAGATATGCTACACAGGTGGATTTGATCACGATTAACCCGCGAACCGGCAAAAAAGACACGATTAAGAAAGGCACCATACTTATAAAACCCGAAGTATCACAAACGATCAGAAGTATAAAGCGTACGGAATTTAATGGATATTCGGAAATAAACGAGCCAACGTTGGATGGATTTATAAATTACGCTTTTTACATACATATTGCTAATACAACCAATAATTTACCCTATCCGGCAGGCGTATCTACTACACCGGAGGATCACTTTATAGAGTTTACACCTGATTATACTGCACTTTACACTATAAATGATATCAGAATAACCAATGTAAAACCTAATAAGATTAACTATTTGGCAACAGACAGGGCTGTTTTATTTCAATGATGATTTAATCTTTTAGCATTGGCTGGTTAAATGCCGAGGCGGCCGAATTAAATATTTCTGTTTTTGAGGCCGCTATCGATGAGTTAATGCCGTTAATGCTTTGCCTTGCACCGAATATAAAGCCTTTGCCATCAATTAACCCCAGGGTTGACGCTATCATAGGATCTGTTTCATCGCCAAAGCTTTTTATTGGCAAGTGGGCCGATTCGATCATTTGATGGTTCGGGGTTATGCCGGTTGAATACCCTCCGTTACCAAGGGCATTAAATACCTTATAAACAATAGGGTACATAATCCAATCTATTCTTTTAGTGCTGCGCAAATCGGCAATTGTTATTGATGCTTCATCTTTGCCCCGGGTTGTCTGACCAATTTGTATCACATTTATATATGGGCGTAAATTATTGATCACCAGTTCTGCAGCCGATTCAGTAGCTGCCGTTGTTAATACGAACAAGCGCGACAGGTTTAAATTATGTTGCTGTAAAGTGGCAAATGAAGGCCCCCCGGAAGCGGCGGCGGCTGTACCGAATGATTCTTTGCGTACTCCTGCATTTTTGTTCCCCCGGTATTCAATAAAAGGTGTGCCGGCCGATAATCCGGCAGAAATCATGCTGCACATGGCCGCGGCTGCCGAAACATCTCCGCCGGCATTGTAACGAAGGTCGAGGATAAGGTCAGTAATGTTGTTTGATTTGAAATCAGAAAAAACAGTTAAGTAAGCTTCACGGTCGGTAGCTAAAAACGCTGTAAAGAAAAGATAGCCTACTTTTTTGCCGCTTATTGTAAACGTTTTTTGTACCGCTGTTTGTTCAAGTGTATTACCTGCAGTTATAGTCACCGATCCGGTTTCTTTTACAACGCCTGTATCAAATGAGGCTCCTGTAATTTTTACTGCAACGCCGTTTAATAATTGGCTTTGCAGCTCGGCAGCATTGGTTTCTGTTAACGCTGTATTATTTATCTTGTTAAAATATTGCCCCCTTCTTAAACCCACTCCCTGCGCCGGCGAAGTGTTTAAAACAAGGGTTACCAATCCTAATACCTGGTTGGTGCTGGGTTCTTTAAATACTACATAGTCAAAGCCATATTTCGAGCGGCTGTCTGCCTTTCGCGATGTAGTACTTCCGGGAATATTAATGAATGAAAATCTGTCGGCGCTATACTTTACGCTGTTAAAAAATGATACAGGATCCTGGCTGGCGCCGGGGCTGGCCGGCAGATTATCAGCCCAGTAGTAATATCTTTTTAAACTGTCTATGATCCATTTGTTTATTTCGACATTGGTTACCGGGCCGGCAGGGTTTACCGGGTCCGGGTCTTTTTTTTTGCTGCAACCACAAAAAATGAGCGAAAATGTGCCAATCAGAAGTGCAGCCTTTACAAATCGTAAAGATAAAACGTGTTGTAATAATGTATACATGCCGGTGATAATGTTGAGCAAATCTAAGCAAGTGTGCAGTTGGTTGACGGCAATAAAAAGCCAATGATGATAATATAACGCCTGATTAATGATTGTTTAACAATACTTGCGGGTTCCGGGTAAGTGTTAATTAATAGTTGACTAAATGACTGATTAACAAAACATAACGGTAACATGAAAATTACATTAGGAAATTATCTTTACAGCAGTTTAACACTCCTTGTCACGAAGGATATCCTGCAAATTGATGATTAATAAATTCTTTGAACTAAGTTTTCATAACTTAAAGTATTGCTCTTTTATTTTGTTTGCCATGCTCCTCTCGGCATGCGCAGGCAAGCGTAACCTGGTTTACATGAGCGATTTGGGCGATACGGCAGTATATAGCACAAAAATTGCCAACTCAATTGAGCCACGCCTGCAACACGGCGACCTTTTAAGCATTGCAATTACCAATATTGACCCAGAAACAAGCACTCTCCTTAATCACGGCTTATTGCCCGTGGTAAATACAGCTACTTTGAACAGTAATGCCGCGCCCACAGATGCGCCCGGTTACCTGATTGATGCATCCGGAAATATCATATTCCCCGTTATCGGCAAGGTAAAGCTGGAGGGCCTGACCATAGACGAGGCTATCGCGAAGCTTGGCACAGCGCTGGCCGGTACGGTAAAGAATCCGATTATCAGTATAAAAGTTATAAACTTTAAAATAACTGTTGTTGGTGAAGTAAATAGGCCCGGTGTTTTTAACATTCCAAACAGCCGGGTAAATGTTTTAGAGGCTTTGGGAATGGCCGGTGACATGACGGTGTATGGCAAGCGCGAAAATGTGCAGGTAATTCATGAAGAAAACGGTCAGCGTATGGTTACCCGTATTGATATGAATAACAAAAGCGCCCTGCAATCGCCGGCCTATTACCTGCAGCAAAATGATGTGGTTTATGTAGTGCCCCACAAATTACGTGAACGCCAGGCACGTACAGACACACGTACGCTATCTGTCATCGTAGCCGCTGCAACAGTCATCACCGTTATCATTTCCAGGTTATTTTAAATAATTGATCATGTCGCAACCTAATCCATTTCAACTACAGCCGCTTGAACCTGTAAATGTAAAGGATGTTTTCCTGAAATATTCGCGTAACTGGGGCTGGTTTCTGCTCTCGGCGATAGTATGCATCATTGCCGCTTTTTTATACCTGCGTTATGCCACTACTGAATATCATATTGAAAGTACCATATTAATTACCAGCGATTCAAAAGGGTCAGATCTATCGCAAATGGGCAATTTGTTCAGCGATCTGGAATTATTTAAATCGGGTAAAAATATTGACGACGAAATAGAAGTAATTAAAGGCAAAACCCTGATGCAAAGGGTGCTGCGCGATCTTAATATACAAATATCATATCACAAGCGTGGGAACATCAAAAACACCGAGGTTTACGGCAGATCTGTACCCGTTAAGGTGCTCATCAACAGGATTGATTCATCAGCCTATAATAAAAAGATCATTATAAACCCGGTATCTGCTACCCAATTCACCCTGGATGATGCAACCGGACATTCCACATATCAGTTTGGCCGAACAATTAAAAGGCCTTATGGAACATTTACCGTCTATCCGGCCATACCATCAGATCAACTGATTAAGGATGAGGTGATGCTGGAGTTTAACGACATGAAAAAGCTGGTGCAAAGCTACCTGGATAATTTAACCATAACCCCGGTTAATAAAAACGGCAATGTGCTTAAGCTTTCACTTAATACCAACGTGCCATTAAAGGGTATTGATGTTTTAAATAAGCTGGTTGAATACTACAACCTCGAAAATATCGAAAACAAAAATGAAACAGCCGCCAAAACAATCGCTTTTATTGATGATAGGTTGGTTTATCTTGTAAAGGAACTATCGGGAGTTGAAAAGGATGTTGAGAACTACAAAAAGAAAAACGATGTAACTGACATCAGTTCCGAATCGCAACAATACATGCAAAGCACGGGCGATTATGATAAAAAGCTGGGTGACTACGAAATTCAGATCAGTATTCTGCAATCCATCGAAAATTATATCACCAGTCAGAAAACACAGGCCGATCTTGTGCCAAGCTCCCTGACTATACAAGATCCAACCCTGGTTGAGTTGATAAACAATTTTAACCAGTTACAGATGCAGCGTAAGCGTTTGTTAAGATCAAACTACGAGACCAGCCCCGTTGCCATCAGTTTAAACGATCAGATATTAACGCTTAGGAATAATATTATTGAAGATATCCGTAACATTAAAAAAGGGCTGATGATAGCCCGCAATTCGCTAAGGGGCAAAAACATAAAGTTTGAGTCGCTAAAGAAAAACGTACCCTCAATTGAGCGCGAATTACTGGAGATAAAGCGGCAGCAAAACATAAAAGAGAACCTGTATCAGTACCTTTTACAAAAGCGCGAGGAAGCAAGCCTTTCCAAAGCCGCAGCCGTATCAAACTTAAGAATTATTGACAGGGCCGATGCTGACGATATCCCGGTAAAACCCAAACGCTCTATCATTTTATTGGCGGCACTATTGGCTGGTTTGCTTATCCCGATATCGGTTATATCTATGCTGGACATGCTCAATAATAAAGTTTCAAGCGTTGAGGATGTGACAAAAATAAATGCACCGGTTTTAGGTGAAGTAATTCACACCATTTCACAAGAGCGTTTCCTGATCAGGAAAGATAGCCGCACGGTATTTTCTGAAATGTTCAGGCTGTTAAGAAGCAAACTCTACTTATCGGCACCTGAACAGGAAAATGTTGTGTTACTTATTACCTCAACCATGAGCGGCGAGGGTAAAACATTTTTTAGTATCAATATGGGGGCCACGCTTGCGCTGGCGGGCAAAAAGGTAATTATTCTTGAATTTGACCTTCGCAAACCAAGACTGCTAACAGATATGGGGCTTTCGGCAGCAACAGGCATCACCAATTATCTTGTTTCCGGGTCAGTAAGCATTGATGATCTCATCCGGCCGGTGCCCGGTTTTGACGGCTTATACATTATGGGGTCGGGCGAAATTCCCCCAAACCCATCCGAACTGATCTTAAACGGCAAAATAGCAGAATTATTTGCCGTATTAAGGGAACAATTTGACCATATCCTGATCGATTCTCCGCCGGTTGGTTTAATAGCTGATGCCTATAACCTATCGTCTTTTGCCGATAGGACACTGTATATGATCAGGTATAATTATACCCTCAAAAGCCAAATCAATATCATCAAAGATATTTATGATAAAAAAAACCTGCGTAACCTGATGCTGATCCTGAACGATGGACGCAAGAAAAACATGCAGGGTTATGGTAGTTACGGTTATAATTATAGCTATGGCTACACGATGGACGAGCAAGGGCCTTCATTATTTGAACGGTTGTTTAAAAACAAAAAACGGAGGTCACACTAAATTAAAGCTGTATTTACACATCTTCTCCATATTTGATGAATTAATTTATATCACTATTACAAACTAACCTATCTGGAAAATGAACGCTGATTTTGACCTGCAAAATGCAAAAATAGCTGTTATCGGCCTGGGATATGTGGGATTACCGCTGGCAGTTGAATTTGCAAAAAAATACAAAGTCACGGGTTTCGACATCAATATTAACCGCATTAATGCGCTTAAGGCCGGTTTTGATGTCACAAGGGAAGTCGACGACGATACCCTTATGAAAGTTTTGGTGAATACGGGCTCAAGCGGCCTTGTGCTTACCAATATTAACACCGAAATACAAATTGCCAATATCTACATTATTACCGTGCCAACTCCGGTTGATAAGTACAACCACCCCGATCTTACCCCGCTGTACAGGGCCAGCGAAACGGCTGCTAAAGTTTTAAAAAAAGGTGATGTTGTGATATACGAATCAACTGTGTATCCCGGCGTAACCGAAGACGAATGCGTTCCGGTGCTTGAGAAATTTTCGGGCTTAAAATTTAATGCCGATTTTTTTGTAGGATACTCGCCCGAACGGATCAACCCGGGTGATAAAGAGCATACCCTTACACGGATTAAGAAAGTAACTGCGGGCTCGACCCCGGTAACGGCAGATGTTGTTGATAACCTTTATAAATCCATCATTGTTGCAGGTACTCATAAAGCCCCATCAATAAAAGTGGCCGAGGCCGCCAAGGTGATTGAAAACTCTCAGCGCGATATTAACATTGCTTTTGTGAACGAACTGTCCAAGATATTCTGTAAGCTGGGTATTGACACAAAAGAAGTGCTTGATGCCGCTGCAACCAAATGGGATTTTTTAAGGTTTTCCCCCGGCCTGGTAGGGGGGCATTGTATTGGTGTCGATCCTTATTACCTGTCGCAAAAAGCACAGGAAGTTGGCTACCATCCCGAAATTATTTTAGCAGGCCGCAAGCTGAACGATGGTATGGGCGAATACATTGCCCACGAGGTAATTAAGCTTATGGTTAAAAAAGACATCCCGGTAAAAGGCGCCAGTGTGCTGGTTTTGGGCATCACCTTTAAAGAAAACTGCCCGGATATACGTAACACCCGGGTAGTTGATATTGTGCATACACTTACAGAGTTTGATGCTAAGATTACTGTTTACGACCCATTGGTAAATTGCGCCGAAGTTGAACACGAGTACGGGTTGAAATGCGTAAGTGAACTGGAAGATGGAATGATATATAACGCCGTGATACTGGCCGTTGCCCATGATGAATTTAAGGTTTTGGATATAGAAAAGCTTTGCAGCAAGCAGAAGGTAATTTATGATGTAAAATCGGTATTGCCAAAGGAGCTTTCAGATGCAAGGTTATAAAATTAAGCTTAAAACAATGGATCTGAAAACATACCATTCGGGCAGCCTTGGGAGTGATAGCTTCCTGGTAACCGGCGGAGCAGGGTTTATAGGCAGCCATTTGGTTGAGTATCTGCTTAAGCATAACGCAGGCAAAGTACGGGTGCTTGATAATTTTTCTACCGGGTCAATTGATAACCTGCTGCCTTTTCAGGATAATAAGGCTTTTGAGCTGTTTGAAGGTGATATAAGGCAGCCGGAAGACTGCAAGGCCGCAATGCAAGGAGTTGATTATGTTTTGCATCAGGCTGCTTTAGGTTCGGTACCGCGCTCTGTTCTTGATCCGCTTACCACCAATAACGTTAATATTACCGGCTTTTTAAATGTCATAACCGCCGCCCGCGAAGCAGGGATTAAACGTATGGTTTACGCTGCAAGCTCAAGTACCTATGGCGATAGTAAAGAATTGCCCAAGGTTGAGGATAATATAGGCAAGCCCTTATCGCCTTATGCGGTAACTAAATATGTTAACGAATTATACGCCGATATTTTTTCGCGCACATACGGGTTTAATACCATTGGGTTAAGGTATTTTAATGTTTTTGGTCCACGCCAAAATCCCACTGGCGCTTATGCTGCGGTAATCCCGTTGTTCATAAAGGCTGCCTTAAATAATGAAACACCAACTATTAACGGCGATGGCTTAACCAGCCGCGATTTTACGTTTGTTGACAATGTAGTGCAGGCAAATGTGAAAGCACTATTTTATAATGAGCTTACCAAACACGAAGTATTTAATATAGCCTGCAGGGAACAAACTACGCTTAACCAGCTTTGGCAACATATATGTGCACTGGCAGGTATTGAATTACCTGTACAACGCGCCGCCGAAAGATTGGGTGATGTAAAACAAAGTCTGGCATCTGTTGATAAGGCAGTAGCTATACTGGGCTATACACCGCAGGTACAGGTAAGCGAAGGGTTAAAAAAAGCATATGATTGGTATAAAATGAATTTAAAGCCAAACGCTTAAGTGGCATGATAGCGCAATTATTAAAAAAAAGCAATGCTAAAAGCTATTCATATTCCTTCCTGGGCAATTTGTTCAGTTCGGTAAGTCAATGGGTAGTTTTAATGCTCATATCCAAGTTGTATGGCACAGCGCAAATGGGATCTTATGCGTTAGCCATGGCCTGGATACTGCCGTTTTATGCTTTTTTTTCATTCCAGATCAGGAATATCCACGTGGCCGACCAGGCCGACACCTATGGTTTTAGCATTTTTTTTATGGTGAGGGTTGTTTGCTCCCTGGTATTTTTAATGGTTACAGCCCTCACAGGATTTTTATTTTACCGTGATATATTCATTGTTTTTCTTTTAGGCGGTACGTTTAAAAGCATCGAAATGATAAGCGACATCATACATGCCGAATTTCATAAGCGTAAAAAGATTGAAGTTTACAGCAAGATGCTGATGTTCAGATCGGTGCTTGCTATAGTGTTAAATGTTGTGATGTTTAAGTTCGTTAAGTCATTTCAGGTTGCCTTAATATCCCTGCCCATTGCATATTGCTGTAGTATGCTGATCGATTTCAGATTGCTCAGCAACTTACAGGTGAAAATTAAATTTGACCCTAATAATCCATTGGTCAAAAAAATTGTAACAACCGGGGTGCTCACCGGTTTGTCGTTATTGCTGGTTTACCTTTTACCCAATATCCCGCGCTTTATTCTTCAACAATTCACGAGTAGTTTTGATTTGGGCCTGTTTTCGGGGTATCTGTCGCTTATAGTTTTCAGTCGCATCTTCGTGCAATCGGTAGTTCAAAACAGTTTGCCCTATATGGCGCAGTATTATGACGAGAATAACCTTGACCGGTTCCTGTCTAAATTAAAAAAAGAAGCGTTGCTGATCACCATTTTGGGGCTTGCCCAGTTTTTACTGGTGCCAATAAGCAATTACCTGTTCCCTATACTTTTTAATGAGGATTTTAAAGGGAATCAGGGCCTGCTATGCATTATTTTTGCCGGTTCGCTATTTTCTTTCCAGGCGTTTGTTTTAAATAACGCCATTAATGCCATGAAAATGTTCAGGGTGCAGTTGCCGGTTTATGCGGCACTTGTTGGTATATCGTTTATACTCGGCTTTTTACTTATCCCCCAATACGGGTTAACCGGGGCAGGGGTGGTTTTTCTGTTGGTTAATATTTGCCTGTGTATTATAATGATGCTTATCATTTATATACAACTGCGGGCCCGCATAAGGGTTGTGAACCTAATACCAAAACAAGTAACGATATGTTAAAAGCCGCGCTTTTTATATGCTCCATGTTGCCAAAATTCCTGTTGATATTTTGGTACGATGCCATAAAACCCTTTTCGCAAAAAATGTTTTTAGGCATCCGGTACTGTATAGTAAAAAACCTGTGCGCTTCAGCAGGCCAAAAAGTAATCATCGGTTCAAATGTGACTATAAAAAATTGGAGAGGGATTACAATTGGCAACAATGTAAGCATACATGATGGGTCTTACATTGATGGCTATGGCGGCATTACCATTGGCAATGATGTTTCGATAGCACATCATTGTTCGCTGCTAAGTACCAGCCATACCTGGGCAGATGCCAGCAGGCCCATTCGCTTGAATCCTGTTGAAAGCAAGCCATTGATTATTGGTAACAATGTATGGATGGGATGTGGCATACGTGTATTGGCAGGTATAGAAATAAGTGACAATGTAATTATTGGCGCGGGTAGCGTAGTAACCCAAAACCTTAAACAGAATGGGATTTACATAGGTACCCCCGCCCGGTTTTACAAGCAGGTTTACCCCAACACTGATGAAACATTAAAAAACGGAAAGGAGATTGTTGCGGTTGGATAATGTATTAAAAAGATCGGTAGTAATTGTAGCATTTACTTGTGCTATTGATCTTGTCATGCTTCTGTTTTTTAATGTCCCTTTTGATTGGTATTTAATCCCTGTATCGCTTTGCGGTATACTTTCCGGTTACCAGATCATCTACATTTTTGGTGTTACCAATGAGCATGGTTTAAGGCTGCCGCTGGTATTTTATTTTTATTGCACACTTTGGTTTGGCTGTTACTTTGCGCCGTTATTGCATTTTGCTTTAAACTTTTGGCTTATATTCAATAACTCGTTGGTATTGCCGCAAAAGTGGGAGCCGTACGTGCTGATAGTAGGTACGCTTAATGCTATAGGCCTAATACTATTCATCTACTCATATAAGTATTTTTATGGTGTTAGTAAGGTGCATAATAAGGTTTACCTGTTGCTTAACGCCGGTAAAATCAATTATGTTTATTTGCTTTGTTTTATCAGTTTTGTTTGCCAGGTAATTGTATACGCCAAATTGGGCGGCCTATCGGGTTTTATAGCTACTTATGAAACCCGGTCAGAAGATCAGGGTTTTGCCGGTTTTGGCCTGTTGTTTATAATATCGGAGTTTTTCCCAATTGCTTTAATTTTCCTGTTCTACATTAAAGCCTTATATAGTCCCTTACTACGCAAGGGTAAAAGTGTTATGATTTTCCTTGTCATACTTTTTGTAGCCTGTATGCTGTTTGGCGGGTTAAGGGGTAGTCGCAGTAACACCATATTAACCATGCTGCATGCTTGTATGGTAATTCACTATTTTATTAGGAAATTCCAGGTAAAGGAGATGGTTATTGGCGTTTTTATGCTCATCTCCTTTATGTATGTGTATAAGTTTTATAAGCAGGGCGGCTCCGACGCTGTGGCACAGTACACCGAGGGCACGCTTGACGTATCAGAGGATAAGTACAATTTCAACGTGTTTGAAATGTTGCTTACTGATTTTGCGCGGGCCGATATTCAGCCTTACATGGTTTATCGCGTTCAAAGTTCAAATTATAAGCCCAAAATGGGGGCCACCTATATCGGCGGGATTGTCCATTACGCACCAGGTGTTGACAAAGAATCGCTGACAACCAAGAAAACCGCGGCGACCGAGCTTTTATATGATTATAGCGGAAAGGCAATGGGCTTTTATACTACCCGCATTTTTGGCCTGCTGGGTGAGTATATTTTAAATTTCGGTTATTATACAGCGTCGCTTATTTTTTTGCCGCTGGCCTTTTTTATAGCGAGGCTTGATAAATGGGTGTATTCGCTTACCCCGGCAGATGTACGCAATTTCATAGTGCCCTTATGGATACTCTTTATTGTATTCCTGTTCAGCGCCGATCTTGACAATGTTATATTTTTTTACATGAAGAGAATGCTGCTGGTAATTGTAATGTTATGGCTGGTATCGGGCAAGTTCATGATAAGCCGTGGTGATGAAGATATTAATAGGCTTGCAGCATGAAAAAGTTACTGATACAAGGCTGGGGGCTTGAAAAAGATGAGGATGGCTTTTATATTGCTGCTACCCACTTTATCTACATAAAACGAATAGTGCAATATTATGCCGGAGTTTGCCTGCTGGCGCCGGTAAAACATTTACCCATTGGTATAAAAAGCCAACTTACACCACTCAAAAAAGCAGGCGATATCCTGGTGCATGAACTGCCTTACTCAAACAGCTATATATCGGCCATAAAAAACTTTGGCTGGTACCTGGCGGCTTACAAAAAGTTGCAGCATGAATATAACCGGGTGTATGTACGCTATCCTACACCCTTTGGCTGGCTGGGCAGTCGTTTTTTTAATGACAGTATTATTCACTTCGTAGGCGATCCGATTGACGCAGCCCAAGGTAATCCAAACTTAGGTAAGCTAAAAAAGGCAGCGCTCATCGGCATGTTTATGCCCGAACATTTAATGTACATGCGTGCCTGTAAAAAATCGCGGGTACTCACCAATGGATTCCATCTGCAGCAAAAATTAAGAAAATATAACATTGAGGCTGAAGCAGTGATCTCATCAACATTAAATGATGATGATTTTTATATGGATGAAACCAACCTGCCTTTACCCGGTGATTTAAAGTTACTATATGTGGGCTACCTGCGTAAAGCCAAAGGTGTTGAGGTGCTGATAAGTACATTTAAGATGCTGTTGAATGATTTTCCTACAGCGATATTTACTATTGCGGGTTCGGGAGAAAGCGAAGCTGAACTGAAGGCCATGGTTGATGAACTTGGATTAAGCCATGCCATAAAATTTGCCGGCCATATTGATAACCGCGATGAATTGAACAAACTGTACCGATTGCATAATTTATTCTGTTTTGCCAGTTTTTCTGAAGGTTCGCCAAGGGTGATACTGGAGGCTATGGCCAACGGATTGAATGTTGTATCTACGCCGGTAGGCTCGTTACCAGGTGTTTTTGAAGATGGAAAAAATATTGTTTTTGCCGAAGCCGGAAATGCCGGTGATTTTTACCAAAAGATTACCGGCCTGGTAACCAATTACAATTATTGTCTCGAATTAAAAAAAGCGGCTTTTGAAAAAGCCAGGCACTACACCACCGCCGGATTTATAAAAAATATATTTCAATGAAGGCCAGGATATCAATCATATACTCATGGTTTATACGCATAATTACTGCATGGATGCCCGATATTCCGGTTCTTATGCGATTAAGAGGGGGATTGTACGCATTGATGATGAAGCAATGCGGGCGAAATTTTCAGGTAACATCAACTGCTATTTTTAATTCATTAACAGGCTTATCAATAGGGCATAATGTTTTTTTGGGCCATCGCGCTGTTATTATAGCGCTCGATTTAGAAATTGGCGACGAGGTTTTAATAGGCCCCAATGTTGTAATATCAGGGGGAAATCATAGTTTTTTGAACACTTCGTACCGGTTTGGCCCGCATCTGGTAAAAAAGATAATTATCGGAAACGGTGCCTGGATAGGCGCCAATTGTGTTGTAACAGCAGGCAGCGTATTGCCCAATAGGTCGGTACTGGCGGCCGGCTCTGTATTAACCAAGGTTTTTGATCAACAAGATAGCCTTTATGCGGGCGTTCCGGCTAAACTATTAAAACAAATAACCCATGGTACCGAAGCTATATAATTCGTTTTTGCAGATTGCTGCATGCCTGCTGCTCTCGGCCTGCAATGGTTATTCGCAAAACATAGCCTTTGTTTACAAGGCGGTGCCAGAAAACTATTTAAAAAATATCCGGGATTACAGGCATAAATATAATACAAATGATAGCGCCATTTTTGATATTACCCTGGCGCTCCCCGGAGGATATGTTACCGACGGAACAGCTGACTATACCGCATACCTGCAATCGGCCCTGAACCAGCATTCCCGGGTTTTTATGCCCAATTTTCCTGTTATGGTAAATGATTCGGGCTTGACTTTGAACACCGGCCAGACGATTATTTTTAAAGATAGCTCAAAGCTTATTTTAAAAGCCAGCGCGCATGGCACCTATGAGATTTTGAGAATCCATGGCGTTGAAAATGTTTCGGTTTACTCGGCGGTAATTTATGGCGATAAGGCCACCCATACCGGCACAGATGGGCAGTGGGGCATGGGCATTGCAGTGCGGGCGTCAAGAAATATTACTATCATCAACCCTAAGGTTTATAAATGTTGGGGAGATGGTATTTATATAGGAGGAATACAAAACGTACCATCACAAAACGTTGCGATATACGCACCCTTTCTTGACGATAATCGCCGTAACGGGATCTCGGCAACATCGGTAAATCAGTTGAATATTGTGGGCGGAGTGGTTGCAAACAGCAACGGACAAATGCCCCAGAGCGGCATCGATATTGAACCTAACCGCCCAAAAGATGTTATCGACAATATCAACATCAGCGATGTGATAACGTACAATCATCCCAAATATGGTATTGTGATATCCCTGCAACAATTGCGTGGCCGCACGGCCGGGGAAACCAATATTGTTATCAAAAACACTGTTGACGAGGGCTCGGGTAACGGGTTGGCTATTACAGGCAAACCATCAAACGATACCCTTAGCGGTAAAATAATCATTATGCATCCGGTTTATATCAATGAAGGTGATACTCCTATAAAATTACCATTGCGTACCTATGGGATAAGGCTACACATTAACAGTCCAGTGGCAGGGGGAATTAATAAAAATGATCTCGACAGGTTGAGGACAGCTATCAGAAAACAGCCGGAGATCAGGATAGATTAACCGCATGAAAAAAAATTATTTACCATGATTTCCATTATAACCGCTGCCTATAATTGCGCTGCCTACATTGGCGATACTATACGATCGGTACAAAACCAAACTACCGGCGACTGGGAAATGATTATTATAGATGATAACTCAACCGACAACACTCTTGCTATCATCAAAGCAGAAGCAGCAGCCGATAGCCGCATAAAATACCTGGTCAATATAGCAAATCTTGGGCCGGCAAAAACGCGGAACCGGGGTATAGAGCTGGCTACCGGCAAATACCTTGCTTTTTTGGACGGCGATGATCTGTGGTTGCCGGATTTTATTGAGGTATCAATGAATTTTATGGAAACGCATAACTATCCTTTTGTTTTTTCATCATACAAAAGGGTTGATGAAGCATTGCAATCATTATATACCGATTTTATAGTGCCTCAAAAAGTTAATTACTACAGCCTGCTCAAAACCTGTCCCATATCGTGCCTCACTGCGGTAATTGATGTTGAGCGCCTCGGTAAATTTTATATGCCGGATATCCCTAAACGACAGGATTACGGCCTGTGGTTGTCTATTCTCAAAAAAACAGATCATGCTTATGGCATAGCGCAGCCACTGGCTGTATACCGTATCCGTAAAAATTCCTTGTCAAGAAATAAGTATAAGGCTATGCTGTATGTATGGAAGGTTTACAGAGATGTGGAGAAGCTGAACCTTGTGTATTCGGCCTGGCTTATGATGAACTATGTGATTAACGGATTAAAAAAATACGCCAGATGAAAACTGTAGTTATAACCGGTTATACCGGTTTTGTGGGAAGTAACTTAGTGCCTTACTTAACAAAGGAGGGCTTTGAGGTTTTGGGCCTTGGGCGCTCAAAATTTGCAAACCCTTTGTTCAGCCAGTTTACTTATGATGAACTGCCTGAAATTGCACGTTATGATGTAATGGTACATTTGGCCGGTAAGGCCCACGATCTTAAACACATTGCAGATAGCCAGCCTTATGTTGAAAGCAACACAAATCTGACCATTAACCTCTTCAATCAGTTTTTGTTATCCTCTGCTTCAACATTTATATATATAAGCAGTGTAAAAGCCGCCGCCGACACAGTAAATAACATCCTGCTTGAAACAGATAAACCAGAGCCCCGCACGGCCTACGGCCTATCAAAATTAAAGGCCGAAGAGTTTTTAATGAACTGCCCGCTGCCCGAATGTAAGCGCGTTATTATTTTAAGGCCCTGCATGATACATGGGCCCGGTAATAAAGGTAATTTGAACCTCTTGTATCGGTTTGTTAAAAAAGGCATCCCTTATCCACTTGCTGCCTTTCAAAATAAGCGATCGTTGCTTTCCATTAATAATTTATTGTTTGTAATAAATGCCATAATTGGCAACAGGGATATTGAAAGCGGCATATACAATGTTGCAGATGACGAACCAATTTCCACAACAGGTATAATTGACGTTTTGGCCGAAGCTTTGTATATTAAGGCTGTTAAATGGCCATTAAATGCAAAAGTTATCAGCTCACTTGCTGCAGCCGGCGATGTTTTGCGTTTACCGCTAAACTCAGAGCGCCTTAAAAAGCTTACCGAAAGCTATGTGGTTAGCAACGAAAAAATAAAAGCAGCCATTGGTATAAAAAATCTTCCAATCACAGCTAAAGATGGTTTGTATTACACCGCTGCAAATTTATAAGTTATGATAAATTACCTGCTCATACCAATATTACTGATCATATTAATACAGCTTTACTTCAGGTTATCAATGCATTATAACATTTTTGATATACCTAACCACCGAAGCTCACATACCGAGGTAACCATAAGGGGCGCTGGCATAGTTTTTCCGCTGGCCGTTGTTTTGGGATTTTCATTTTTTGGCGAAGTTCATGTTTTTTTTATTGCCGGTCTCTTAATTATTAGCATCATCAGCTTTATTGATGATCTTATTCCTTTAAGTGCGCTATTTCGCTTGGTGGTTCATCTTTTGGCGGTATCATTAATGTTATATGCACTTAATATATATTACTTATGGCCATTGTGGCTGGTGATTTTGTCATACATAGTAATCATTGGTACTATTAATGCATTTAATTTCATGGATGGCATAAACGGTATTACTGGTATATATAGTGTTGCTACTTTAATATCAATGATGTATATAAATTTTTTTACTATCCATTTTATCACTAATTATTTAATTATATGCCCTTTTTTAGCTTGTCTTATATTCCTGTTTTACAATTTCAGAAAAAAAGCCAGGTGTTTTGCGGGTGATGTAGGAAGTATTAGTATCTCTTTTTTGCTTATCGCTTTAACTATAGCAATCATCACTAAAACAGCATCTTTTAAATACATCTTTTTATTTAGTGTTTATGGTATTGATGTGTGTTTTACGCTGATAAAACGGATAAGACTTGGACAGAATATACTTCAGGCGCACAGGCTTCATCTATACCAGCTGCTGGTACACAAGGGGAACTATGAACACCGGGGCATCGCTTTGGCCTATGGTATTATTCAATTGGCAATCAATGCGTTCCTGATAACTACAGATCTTCCGTTATTAATTTATCTGCTGATAGTAATTATTGTTTTAGGCTTATCCTACCTTAATATTCAAAGGTATTTAAATTTAAAGGTGGCATAATATTATTTTGTTATATGGTCATTTTTATTTGATTATTGGCCTTATCAACTGTAAAATTCTTTTTACAATTAATGGTGAATTAATTTTAGTTTATCATTTGAACTCTACTTTCGTTGTGAGTTACAAGTCTCCTTATCACAAATCGAACTTGTAATTAAAGGCTGAAATTATCACGACTGCTGTTATCCTGCTATGCTTAAATTTTTACGGAAGGCGCGTACTGTCCCACGTTGGATAGTACTTTTTATTGACCTTTTTATAGCTGCAACCACATTTACTCTGGCATGCATGCTTATTAAAGAAATAGGGTCTATACACATCTATAAATCTGAATTTTTCCTGATGCTGGGTGCTTATGTTACAATAACGTTATGCGTTTTTTTTGTAATGCAGATACACACTGGCCTTATCCGCTTTACAAACTCGCAGGATATGTTGAGGATTTTTGTGGCTGTGTTTATTTGTAACCTGGTGTTTTTAGGTGCATACTATTGGGGCCTGGCAGTAAGCGGATTTACCTTCAATAAAATTATTTTACTGCTTATAGTAAACCTATCATTGAAAAGCTCCATAATGATGTTCTTGCGTACTGCCATACGCAGCCTTTACTATTATATAAAGTATCATTCTTCGGCCAATAAAAAAACGGTGCTTATATATGGCACAAGCCATAACTCATTATTACTGAAACAAGCGCTTGAAGCCAGTAAAACAGGTAATTTTTATATCGCTGGGTTTGTGGAAATTGATAGCCCCAAAATCAATAAGTTTATTGAACAACGTAGAGTTTTCGCATTATCCGCTATTGAAAAAATAGCCCGCAGGTTAAATGTAGAACGTTTAATTATCCCGGAGGAAAGATTAGAGAGCCAAATTAAGCAACAATTAATTGAATGTTGCTTGCAGGCAGGCATCAAAATATCATCAGTGCCAACATCTGATAAATGGCTGGCCGAAGACGGACTTACCAAGCAAATTAAAGACCTGAAAATTGAAGACCTGTTATCAAGGCAGCCAATTTTAATAAGCAATAAAAAAATCCATAGTGAACTTAGCGGGAAAAGGATACTTATAACCGGAGCCGCGGGATCGATAGGATCTGAAATTGTTCGTCAAACCTTAAAGTTCGATCCGGCCATGCTCATATTATGTGACCAGTCAGAATCGCCGCTTTATGAGATCGGGCTGGAAATAGAAGAAATAAAACCATTATGTGATGTTAAGCTATTTATTGCCGATGTAAGAAATTACAAAAGGATGCGCACGCTTTTTAAAGAGTTTAGGCCCGAAATTATCTTCCATGCCGCGGCCTATAAACATGTACCCTTAATGGAGGACAATCCGGCGGAGGCTATCCAGACAAACGTGGGCGGCACTAAGAACCTGGCCGATCTTGCTGTATATTTTGACGCCGATAAATTTGTAATGATCTCTACCGACAAAGCGGTTAATCCCACAAATATCATGGGGGCATCAAAGCGGATAGCCGAAATATATATTCAGTCGCTTAACGATGCCATTACCCATGGCAATGATTATTTAAATTCTGTGGATAGCCTGCATTCCTACGCCCCGACTTCCGCCAATACTAAGTTTATAACCACCCGTTTTGGTAACGTTCTTGGATCAAACGGGTCGGTGATACCCCGGTTTAAAGCGCAGATTAAAAAGGGCGGCCCGGTTACCGTAACCCATCCGGAAATAACCCGGTATTTCATGACCATACCCGAGGCGGTGCAGCTTGTACTGGAAGCCGGTGTAACCGCCCAGGGAGGGAAAATATTTGTATTTGATATGGGCGAACCTGTTAAAATTAGCGATATGGCTAAAAAAATGATAAAGCTTGCCGGCTTTATACCCGGAACCGAAATAGAAATAGTGTATACAGGATTAAGACCGGGCGAAAAACTATACGAAGAATTGTTAAATATCGAGGAGCATACCCAGCCAACCCATCATGAAAAAATTAAGGTTGCCAATGTACGAACCTATGATTATAAAGATGTAGCGGCTGATGTTGAGCAATTACTGCTGCTTGTGCAAAAAGATGATGAAGTGGAGATTGTAAAAAAGATGAAAAAAATGGTGCCAGAATATTTAAGTAATAATTCAAGCTACGAAAAGCTTGATAAACAAATCATAAATTAATAAATCCTGAATTTAAACAATGAAAACTTTTACCCTCCCTTTATTTTTTGTTCTTTTTATTTGCGCCTCATTGGCCAGGGCGCAAGATCAGCCAGAAGAACGCGACAGCCTTTATAAAAATGTAGATTTTGAACACTTATCTGCTAAAGTTTTTAATCTTAACAGTGTAACGCCCCAGGCCGGAATTTTAATAGATTTTTCAAAAAAACCTGTCATAAAAGGATCAATTCCTGTTTATCAGGGTAACTTAAGCATGTTGTTTATTGATGCAGCCGTAACTTCAAACAACGATTTTGTTCCGCTGTTTGAAAAAGGAAAATGGGCTACAAATGCATCGGGCAATTTGTCATACACCATATTTTTAAACCGTACCAACAAATATTCCAGATCGGCGAGTAGCTCATTAGGCAAGCCGGCTTTTACGGCGCCTTCGCAGGCTTTTTGGGTATGGTTAAATACCAAAGGTGGGTATAATTTTTCGAGCCATTTATTCTTTTTGGATAACGGCAATGCCAAAATTGAAAATCAGATATCGCGTAAAAATTATAACAACCTGTTTGGTCAGGTAAACCTTGGTTTTTATTCAAATCCATTTGAGGGTAAGTTGTCATGGTTAACCTTTTCGGGCAATGTAGGGTTTGAGTACAGGCAAAACGATAATAATTATGCATCCATGGAAACTGTTGTTATACGCTCATATGATAAAATAACATCATCAAAAACTACGGAGGCCCTGGAAGCTACAAGCGAAGAAACTTCGGCTAAAAAAGGGGTGTTTGTTTTAGCTAACTCCGCCAATCTTGTATATAATTTAACGCTTCTTATAAATCCGGATAAATACGCGTTCGGCCTTAATTTTTACGGCAGAACCCGGTTAACGCAGCAATTAAAATCTACCGACGTGGGTTTTGGCATTAGTGTGCCTATACAAAAAACGGTAAATAACGAAACCAGAACCCTGGCCAATCTAAGCTTAAATTACGAGGTTCCGGATGTTGGAAGTCAGTTGAATAAAAATGCAAGATTCTCCGACAAAGGTCTTTTAGGGTTAACAGTAGCTATTCCTGTATATATTTTAAATTATATAAAATAAAATGCACGGAATTAACAGAAGCAGGCATCTACATTTAATTGAATCGCTGCTCCTACTTGAAGAATTGTTGCACGAAGAAAAGGAATTGCTTATAAATGATGCAACCGGCAACAACATGGAAAATAAGACTGCCACCGAAAATTATCAAAACACCAGCCAGGTCGCTGCTAACTACAGGGCCGAACTGGAGGAGATCTATTCGCTATACCACGTAGAACTGGCTTCGCTTGCAGAAACAATTGACAGGTATGATAAGCTTTTTAATCATTTAAAAATTGAATATGTAAGCAAAAAGCTTAAAGATTTAAAGAGAAGAAATGATTTGGAAGGTATAAGGAATGAACGGTTAAAGGATAATATACATACGGCTTATGGGATATCAAATTAAATGGATTATAATTGGGCGTCATTGGTCATCATCCCCATTGCTTCCAGTGGTGGATATAATACCCTAAGATTTCAAGACATTTCCGTTTGGTGACATCTTTGGTGTACTGCGCCTTTTCAATGTTTTTAACCGAAGCCTGGATGCTGTTGCGGTATTTGATTGACAGGCGTAATGAAGATTTACGGACCCGGCGCATCGGAGTGACCAGAAGTATTTAAAAGGCGATGTGATTTTCAGGGAGGGTTCTGTGCCATCCGGTATCTTCCTGATCAGAAGCGGAAAGGTAAAAAAATATAAAGTGGATAATCTTTCTAAAGAGCAGATTATTTAGGCGGTATTAATGACGGTCACCGTCAGGCCGTCTGCCCTTTTCAAGCGCAAGGGCTGGGCTGCGGCGGGCAAACCCGTCACCAAAAATAGCAGCAATAAATATATTTTATTCATTTTCCATAAAGCCTAAAATATAACCATCGGGGTCTGCGATATAAAACTCCCGGCCATAAGGCATTTCCCGTAACTCCTGTATCATGGTGACCGGCCGCTTTTTAAATGTTTCAAAAAGAGATGCTATTTCTTCCACTGAAAAAACAAGATCGAGGCGTTCCTCGTCCTTGCTGTGTACAGGGTTACCCAACTTCAGGTGAATATGATGATCCTGAATGCTGATCCCGGCATAAAAATCTTCATAAAGGAAATCTATTTCAAATCCCAGGTGTTGTCTATAGAAATCTAATGACCGCCCGAGATCGGTCACCAGTAGCTGCGGACTCAATTGTTTAATTTTCATGTTGGCCGTGCAAAAAATAAACGGTAACCATTGGGGGCGGTAACGGAAAAGCCACGGAGATTATCGGTGTTGTCCGGTAAATCCTGGTTAAAACTTACCCCTTTGGAGCGGAATTCTTTAAATAAAGCATCCGGGTCAGCTACGCCAATATGCGCGTCCCAGACCGCGCACTCATAACGGGTGTGGTTGGGTACCGGCTGCCCGCTGGATTTAAGCATAAGCGAAACTGGCCCGCGGCCGATCATCGTAAAACAATGAGCCTCTGCTTCAGCGATATAGTGCAGTTCAAAACCCAGTTTATCCACATAGAAATCCACCGACTCCTGCAGGTCGGCGACAATAAAAAAAGGCGAGACAAAAAGAAGAGCTGACATGAATACTAAGTTAAGCCAAACAACCTTTAAAATGAAAATTGAGGATATTTAGCCTAAAAAGCTACGGCGTTTGACCTCGGGTTTTGTTGAAAGATCCAATTTTTGACATGTATTTAAGATTTTTCAAATAAGACTTGCGCGTTTCAAAATAATTAGTAAGTTTGTACTTACGGTAAGTAAATGCTTACTGTTTAAAATATGAATAGTCAGTTAGCTTTTAACGCCTTGGGCGATCCAACCCGCAGGGCTATTTTTGAGAAACTACAACACCGGCCGATGGCAGTTGTCGATATCGCCAACGGTTTACCCGTTAGTCGCCCCGCGGTTTCCCAGCACCTCAAAGTGCTTAAAGAAGCGAAGCTCATTAATTTAAAAACAGTGGGCAACAACAATATTTATGAATTAAACCGCGAGGGCATTGTAGCCATGAGAAACTATTTAGATAAATTCTGGGATGATGCCCTTGCGAACTTTAAAGCCCTTGCAGAACAAACTGAAAAACAGAAATAATGGAAACCATCAACCTAACGTCGATTAAAAAAGAATTCGTGGTCGAAGCTTCGCAACAGGCCGCTTTTGAGGTATTTACCCGTAAAATGGATTTGTGGTGGCCGCGCACCCATCATATCGGCACTTCGGCCATGACCGAAATGGTGGTGGAGCCGTACCTGAACGGGCGTTGGTATTCCAGGCATACCGATGGCAGCGAGGCTAATGTAGGCTATGTGCTCAATTATCAGCCTTATGACCTGCTGGTGTTGGCCTGGCAGATTGATGGTGATTTCAAATGCAACCCAAATTTGATCACTGAAGTGGTCACTGAGTTTATTGCCGAAGGCCCTAAGACCACCCGTGTCAGGTTCGAACATAAAGATTTGCACAAACTGGGTAACGGTAAAGTTGTGGAAAGCATGGACAAGGGCTGGGGCGAAATCATGAACGTGTATAAACAATTCGCAGATCAATGAAAATCGCATTAAGGATTGCAGCCATTTTAATGCTGCTGCATACTGCCGGCCATACCGTAGGCGCGCTCACCTGGCAGGATGCTCCGAACGCTCACGTAGGTGCGGTTATTACCGGCATGCAAACCGAACACTTTAATTTCATGGGAAGGTCATTAACATTGGCCTCCTTTTTTAATGGTTATGGTTTTATCATGATCGGCGTACTCTTGCTGATTAGCATTTTACTATGGCTGTTGTCGTCAACGCCGGTACGCAGCATAATCCTTTTATTGGGCCTGTTCCTGGTTTTTATGGGCATCATGGAATTCATTTATTTCTTCCCGTTTGCCGCGGTGATCTCGCTGCTGGCCGGGATATGTACCTTATTTGCCTATCAAAAATCGAAAACGTTATGACAAAAGTAGTTTTTGGCAATCATTTTTCGGTGCTGGTCCCGTGCAAACACCGGGATTACATCAACCAATTTTATATGAATACTTAACAAAATCAATTAAATACTATGGCACATGCAATCAACTGGTTTGAAATTCCAGCCAAAAATTTAGAACGGGCGAAAGCCTTTTACGAAGATGTACTGAGTATCGAAATGGCCCTGCCTTTTCCCGACATGAAATACGCCCTTTTTCCGGCGGATATGCAAAACGGCGAGATCGGCGGCGGCCTGGTACAAGAAGAGGGCTACGAGCCATCGCAGCAGGGGGCATTGATCTACCTGAACGGAGGCGATGATCTGGATATTCCTTTAAGCAAAGTGGAAGCGGCCGGTGGCAAGGTCATTATGCCTAAGACCTCTATCGGGCCAAACGGTTTTATGGGCCACTTTATTGATACCGAAGGTAACCGGGTGGCTTTTCATTCAATGAAATAATGAATAATTACGAAAATTTCATGGGGTTGCACCACCAGGAAACACCGCTGGTGGTTGCCAATGCCTGGAATGTAAAAAGCGCGCGGCTCATCGAGGCCCAGGGCTTCGCCGCTATCGCGACCTCCAGCGGGGCTATTGCGGATTCATTAGGGTATGCCGATGGCGAAAAAATTCCGTTCAGCGAACTATTGTATGTCATTGGGCGAATAGCCGCCTGCACCAGTATCCCTTTGTCGGTCGACCTGGAAAGGGGCTATACCGATGATCTGGAAGAATTAAATAGGCATATCCAGCAACTTATTGATCTTGGCGTAGCGGGTATCAACCTGGAAGATGCACAGGGTGAAGATATTTATCTGAAAAAGCTGACCAGCGTCAAAAACTATTTAAGGCAGACCAATCAAAAGGTATTCGTCAATGCCCGGACAGATGTTTTTTTGCAAAAACTGGAAGCACCGCTGGAAACAACCCTAAAAAGGGCCCGGTTATATGCAGACGCCGGCGCGGATGGTTTATTTGTAACCGGCGTACCAGACCTATCGCTGGTCCGGGAAATCACCGCGTCGGTCACGCTGCCCGTCAATGTGGTAGCCGTGCCCAAGTTGGGTTCTATTGAAACGCTGGCTGCAAACGGTGTAAAGCGGATTAGTATGGCCGTGTTTTTATATAAAGCAACCTATGGCCATTTAAAAAAGCTTGTTCAGGCTGTTCAAACGGAACAGTCACTTGCGCCCTTGTATTAACCCAGCAATAATTTTTCGGATGTTAATGAGTTGCGCCAGTAACACCACAGGTACCACAAAGCCCGGCAGCCAGCTAAACGGAAAGTAAAAAAGCGCAACGTTTGGCTGGCCAAATCCGAAGCGTTGAAAGGTAAAAGGAGCGGACAGTACCGCTCGGCCAACGATATTCACCAGCAATAGCAGGCAAAAAATATTCCAGGCTAATAGGCATTTACGACTAAGGATAGGCTTTGCATAGCCGAAATAAAAAATAAACGGCGCGCTCAAACCTGATAGGATATCCAGGTTGCCGCCTTCAAAGGTCATCATAGTCGGCACATAACGGTAAAGGTAAAGTGCGTACAAAGTCAGTTCGACCGGCAAGCGAACTACATGGAGTAATGTTAGGCGCCCCGAGTCGAAACCATCAAGAAAGTCACGCCCGCGTTTCAGGGCAAATAAGCCGGCGATCAATAAAACGGGCGGGACCAGCAGCAAACTGAAACGCGGTGGTAACCCGCTGCTCACCTGGTAGAAGCCTGTAAGCGCTAAACCACCTTGCAATAGCAACCAGGCCGCGGCAACCACGATGACACCGGTGGAACAATTACTGGCACGGTAAATAAAGAAAACGGTTAAAAGCGTCGTCGCGATAAAGCCGCCGCTGATATAAAAAGGTAAATTTTCCATGCATCAAAGGAACGGCTTGCAAACGGCAGGTTACTTGCCAAATGACAAGAAATTACTTTTTTGCACGGATGCGGCTCAACGAACTATCGGTGATCCCAAGGTAGGAAGCGATATGTTTCAGGGGAGCATGTTGAAAGATCTCGGGGTTCGATTTCAGCAGCGCGGCATAGCGCTCCTCGGCCGTTTCGGTAATGGTCGACAGCATCCGGTTTTTGAGCGCCGAAAACCCATCGACTAATACCGACCGGCCAAATTCGCGAAATTCCGGCAGGGCATGAAAAAGTTCATTTAACTCGATGTAGGTAATAAACCAGCCTTCACAGTAGGTCAGCGCCTGGATATTTTCTTTAGACCGTGCCCTTTTAAAAAACGAAGCCACTTCAAATACCATATCCCCAGGGGCATAAAATGCTGTAGTTACTTCGTTCCCGGCGGTGTCTTCAGCAAAGGCCCGCATGTAACCTGAATCCAGCAGGAAATATGCATCGGCGATCTGTCCGGCTTTTAATAAGTACTCATTTTTAGATAGCCGGCGATAGGTAAAGCGTTCGGCGATGGCGTAGGAGGTCGTCAGCGAAACCAGGTTGCTCAAGTGAATAAAGCGGGTAAGACGGTTCTCAGGCATCTCCTAAGCTACGCTAAATTGACTGCATATTTAATGGGTTATTATTTTAACCGCTCAGCGCTCTTTTTCGATGCTTTTCTTAAATAATCCTTAAAATTCCTAGTGGATGTTCTAACCGGCCCTTTATCTTCACAATGCAAGAATAAAATTTATAAATCCAAATCGGCGATTAAACGCAAATCAGACAGGAAATAGTTCGAGATTAGTACAGTAGCCTCCACACCTCCAAAAGCTTCTTAGTTAATTCTAAGAGGCTTTTTTGTTGCCCAAAAGCGCCATTTATTGCCATTTTGAAGGATCAGGCAGAACTCTTGTGGGGAAGATTTTTATATCCGCCTGTAACATGAACAGTAATGCGATCACAGTGCCTTTATCAGCAAACTGTATTGATCTTTTAAATGGCGTTAAGCTATTTTCCATGTCCTTTTATATTATAAATAACAATGGTGTTGATCTTCCTAAATTACTTTTGTGCCGATGCGATTAACGAGGTGTTGGTTTTTTCCAATTTTATCAACCGTGCCATAATTGCCGCTACTGCGGTTTTAGTAGCCGTATGCTCATTTTTCAATTTTTCGTTTTCTGTAGCCATTGCTTCGTTTTGCTTCTTAAGCAGGGCTATTTCTTTTTGCTGCTCATCAATGGTTTTAGCCAGTTGCTGGGTAGCCGATACGTTAAGCATGCTAATGGCATCGTAATCAACCGTTAGTACATCGGTAGAAACGGTACCGTATACAAAAACTGCCTTTTGTTGGTGTAACGCGGTGTTTGATGCAACGGTGAAACTTCTGTCGCTATTTATTTTAGTTACCACTACTGTCGCATCAGCCGCTTCAGAAAGTTTTAGCTCAATTTTATCTCCTGTTTTTAAATGCTGAGGGTTGGCAACGGCAACAAGGTAAAGGCTATCGTGCTGATGACTTACCGAGATCGCCTTTTGAAATACATCCGGCAATGTTCTGAAACTCCTGCCAACTGCCTTTGGATAAACTTTTTGCACCTGCTGGGCTATAACCTTTTTGTATTGCTTGTTATCGGCCACGGTATCTATCATTTTATAATCAACTATCTGTACCAGGCGTAAAGTGGCCAGATCCTCTTGCGATGCACTTTTATGAATGTCCTTTTTCAGCCTCATATCAGAGAACTCGCTGTTAGACGAGCCTATGAAAGCATTTTTTGTAACAAAGTCGCCGCTGGCAAAAACACTACAAGTTCTAAAACCTCTATCACCCTCTATGCCATTTGATCCACGCAGGGTAAACTCTCTTCCGGTATACTTTATATTATCCCCATTCCGTTCGCCACTGATCTCCAGCGGAAACCTTGGATTGTCGGTACCTATCCCTACAAACCTGTTTTTAATGCGCATAATAGCAAAAGAACCCCCGTCTTCGGTGAACCTGAAGCCGTGGTTGGCATTACCGTTGCCCTTATTTTTAAACTCCAGGTAGATGCCGCCGTCATTATTAACGGCGGTGATATTTCTTAAAGGATCGCCAAGTATAATTTGCCCACCTATGTTCAGATTACCGAGTCGCGCTACACCGCCTACCTCAAAATCATTAATTACCTTAACCAGGCCGTCGTACCTGACAAACATGCGCTCATTACCGCCTGTATGGTAGGTTAAATTACCGACACCTGTCGCCTCAAAACTCAGGTTTCTGTCATTCCCTGTCTGATAAATTAAATTCTTTGAAAAACCTATCCCTTCAGAAGCATCATTTGTTCTGAATTCTACCCCGCGGCCACGGCCATTCATATCGCCGGTTACATACATACTTAGCTGGCCGTTTGGGTGGTTAGCCGAGTCGGTCCGCGGTGCTGTCATGATATCCACCACAGCTCGCTTCGTAGTAAAACCGGCCCTGATTATCGGGAAAAAAATGTTGTATCTGGATACATCACCAAGCTTAACGCCGCCAAAGCCCCCCAAAGCCAGTTTATCATCGTCTACTTTGTTGAAGTCGTCTTTCAGATTCCAGTTGATAAAGGCACTTTTGTCTCCCCATCCCCTGTGGAAATATATGGTATTGCCGTCCATGTGCAAATCGCCGTTTATTTGCAATTTATGATGCGGATCTGTTGTGCCTATGCCCACATTGCCGTTTTGGTTAATAAAAAGTGCCGGATTATCAGCATCATTTGCTGCCGTTGGCACCGTTTTAGCAACCTTTTTTTGTGCTGTAACAGTTGTGCATTGTATCACCATTAATACGGCGATCATAAAAAACTTAACACCGGTTGATGATATTGCAAATTTTGTGCGGGGAGATGATAATGATTTTTTCATAATGTGAATGGGCCGTTTATTTGTTTACAGATGCCACCTGCATTGTATTTTGTGATTTTGTTTTTTATACTTTTTGCAGGCCTGTCATTACCTGGTTTACAGCCTTTAGCAACTTTGCATTTTTCCTTTTAAGTTCTGCTATTTGCTTTTGTTGCTCTCGTCAATGGTATTACCAGTTGTTGCGTTGCCGATACATGTCCTGCTGTTTTGTTAGGTCGGTAGTTGTCTGCACTTTAAATTTTTCCGCATGCTCAAACACATCCGGCAGGGTACAGAAGCTGGTGTTTACTGCTTTAATTAACAGTTTTTACTTGCAAAACAGCTCCTTTTGCCACTGTAAACTCGTTGCCGAAACTAATGCCGTTACTACTTTTTCCTATCTTGAGCAACACATCAGCATTTTTTGTGAGCGTTACCTTGTCTTTAAACATGACGCTGTTTATCGCTTTTAAATATTTATAGTTACTAAATGTAAATCCGCCTTGGATAGTCAGTCCGTTTCCGATAAAACTCAGGTTATTACGGTTTTGATCGTCGCCAATGGTCTTTAATTCGTAATCACCATTGTATGATAATGCTCTGATAGCTACAATGCCGCCGCCGGTGCCGGTATACAAATTACCATCAGCACCTATCACCAGGTTTTTTTCGAAATTCACCCCCAGGTCTGCACTGGAAAATGTGTTTGCCGTTGCCGGTTTATAATAAAAAGCCGAATTACCTAATCTGGTATAATAGATACCGTTGCCCTGATCAGATATGAATGAACGCACCGGCTGTAACGAGTCTCCCTCAACCTTTAGTAAACGAGTTAGCTTTAATGAGTCAGAATCATACTTAAACAAGGAGTCATGTTTTATATAAAACATGCCCGTTATTTTCAGGTGATCATTGATCATAGCGGCAGGCATGGATACCCGGCCCGCTATTTGCTGCTTAAATTCGGTTAGCCCTGCATTAAGTATATACAGGTGCCTGGCACCTATCACCCTGTTTGCCAAATAAACATATCCGTTGTCATCTACTACGGGGGTGGGTAAAAACTCATCTTCACCCGGCTGGTCATCAAGTGCTATTTGCGATTCTTTAATCACTTTGCCTGTATTGGCATTAAGGGCCAGTAAATTTGCGATTTTACCACTGTTATAAATTAAAACGTAGGCAATAGTACCGGCTTTGTTAAGCGCTATCGCACTCTTTTTTCCAGACCTGTAAATATCCCAGGTAAGCGTGTTTTGAGGAAACGGGGTATAAGCGCTGATGCTGTTATCGCAAGGGATATACAGGCTGCCATCGGGACCGGTGGTAAGGGCGTTTGCTATTCTGCCCGATGCTGTTTTATTGCCTGAGTACTGGTTATTCGCCAGATCGGTAACTGCAAAGTTATTTGCGGCTGCATGATAAAAATGCCCGAAGGGATCGATAACGGGCGTGCTTCTTGTCCTGTCTCCGGAAAGGGTAGGGGATATGGCAGTTGCTTTTAGCGTTGCAAGATCTACGGCGTATAGGTTGGGGCCGTTGTCGCCAACAACATAAATATGATCGCGGTACAGAACCAGGTTCTGTGGTAAGTCGCCCATTCCGCCGATATCTGTTTTCTCGAAATTTTGTGGTATTGCGCCTTTAATTGCAATCGGGATTTGCGAGGTATGCTGGTAATTTGAGTAAACGGATGCCCAGTCGGTAACCGGCAATGGCTTTTCGGCGGCATCAAAAGTATATGACACTATCAGCCTTGGTGCATACCCCTGCTCTGCCTCAAATCTGCCTGTTGCTGGAAAAAACGAGGCACTCGTTTGTATAGTATGATTAAGTTTTAGCTTCAACACATAATTAGTATTACCTGGCGAGGGCAAGAAGGCGTTACTTATTTTTAAAGAGATCACCGCCCCTCTGAATGTTTGCGATGGTTTAAGGGCATAATTATCTATTTGTTTGTTATCTGCCGATAGCACATTCAATTGTGGCGATAGTTTAATAACCGGTTGTTCGCAGGTTAGCTGTAGCTCGCAGGCGGTAATTTTGCAATTTGCGGGCAGCGTGTTGAGGTTGAAAGCGATATCTACGCTTTGTGTTGTAGATGGGTTTATGCTGTTAACATTATTTGCAGGCACTACGGTTTTAATTTGTGCCACAGTATAATTGCAAATAAATACAGCTAATAGTAAGAAACAACGGGTTGTTTTATGGGCAAATTGGCTTTTCATTTTAGGGATGGTTTAGTGGGCTGAAACAGAAAATATTTGAGGCCGCCACTTGTTAAGGTATCGTTATCATGTACATTGCAAAGCCAAACTGCATTTTTAAACTCTATTGCCTGCAAACTGGAGCAATACTCTGGCTCGATGTAATTTTTGCTATGTACATCTGTTAACTTAACATCTTCTATCTGCGAGGTAAGGTCTGTAAAAGAAGTATCCATTTCATAAAGGCCAAAGAAGAAAGTATTGCCTTTACACATTGCCATAGCGCAGGTAACAATGTAGTATTTAAGGGCTTCTGCCGATGTTGAATCTGCGAATTTAAGCGATTTCCATTCTTTATCGTTCGACAGGATATTGCTACCCAAGGCATCTTTCATGCGCTGATCGGGATGACTTGGCCCCTCTGTGCTGCCGCCAAAAACCTGCAATTGCCTATCCCTGAAAACCGCAGTATGTAAACATAAACTGGTTTTCATATTAAACTCATGTTTCCACCCCTTGGCTATGTTAAAAGTATATACATCCTTAAGCGGCCCTTCGTGGCCATATCCGCCCAGCATGTAGATATCGCCTGCATCGGTTGCTGTATCTTTTACAATTACAACCGCCTGCCCCATGCGTTCCTCAAAACCAGTTTCGGAGTGCTGCCGCCACTCGCCGGTACTAAAATCCAAATAGTATACATTTGCACTTTTCTCGTTCGGGTCAAACCTGCTTCCGCCAATAAGGTAAATTGCCCCGTTGTAATAAATACTGCTGCTACCAGCCGCAGCCGCGGGTATCTTATCGTTAAAGGCCGTGCTTGTTTTTCGCCATTTAACGCCGTCATTGGTTTCCCACAACCAAACATTACTCTTGTATTTGTCAGTTACCAGCCCGTACATGGCCAGTTCGTCCTTTTTAATCAGGTTTACAAGTAAACCACCCTCAAACGGATCAGGTACCGGGCTAATGCCGGTTTCGCTGCGCCCCACTATTGTAATGCTTTTTTTTGTGGTATAAACAGGCGTTCCATCGGCCGTAGTTCCGCTGGTGGCAACCAGTGTTACCGTTTTAACCCCCGGGTCGGGCTTGCCTGTTCTGTTTTCTTCGGCCTTTCCTAATGGCTTCCCATCAACTTCAATATATAATTCTTCGGCATCTGCTACCTCCCATGATAGTATGTATTCTTCGGTGGTAAGCAATGCCGCGCTTGTGGTATTAAAACTGGTAATTTGGGGAGGTACAGGTTCGTTAGTAATTAAAATATCAAACTGCCCCGGTACCGGCCTGGGGCTAAGTTTACCTTGTTTATCTTTATACTCATAACCGCAATCTGTTGTTAATGCCTTGTCTGCGGCGTTAAAAGTGATAGAAAAGATAATAATACAATCTCTTTTTGTGTATACCGTAGCATTAATGGCTGTTTTACCGGTTGTTCTATCCTTCTCTACTTCAAAATCATCCGGATCATCCGGCCCTTCTATAATTTTCAGTAAAGCGGTATTCCACTCTAATTCGGACATTATCCCTTTAGCATCGGTAACCCCATCTATCCCTGTTACCGGCACCGAAATTTTGATAAGAGATGCATCCCCTGAAGTTATCCGGTAAAAAATTGATACTTTTTGATTTTTGATAAATTTTACCGTATTACTCCAAGTTTTGTTGTCTGTTGAAATCTCAACCTTAGGTGCGCTCATATCCATCTGCCTTATTTAGTTTGAATCGGGAGTTTTATTAACCAGTATTAACCAACCTTCGGTAGCCTGTACGTCTTCGTATGTAAGTGGGCTGGTGCCCTCTTCGGCAATCAGGGGCGTATCAGAATACAACGGACTAACAAAATTCCAGTTTACATCGTTGCTTTTTAACAATGGCATTTTTACTTTGCCAACCGGCGTTAGTATAGGGGCCGCCAGTATCCTTATGTTAATCTTTTTTAACACTTTGGATATAGCATGTTGCGGCAGTTCATAATTAGCCATTGGCAACAGTCCCGATGTTATGGTAATCATGGTGCGGGGATCCATCAGGAGTGTTATTTTTTGCATTTCGCCAATCGGAAACTTATCTGCAGGAGCGCTTTTAAATTTAAGCGGTACATTTTTTTCGCCGGCCGACACCATAAACCGGCTGTAATTATCATTCAGAAAATAGCCCACCAAGCCATCGGTTTTATTTGCCGCGTTGCCAATTGTTACTGTATATTTAACGGGTTCGAATTTTTGAGAAGGCAGGCCGCTCATCCACGATTGATCCCGCGCTGCCGGCCCCTTCAGTTCTATCAGGAATTGTGCGCTAACCACTGCCATTGGGAAACCCGTTGGCAAAGCCATGGTTAATTGCTGCCGCGAATATTTTGCCTGGATTTTTTTTGTAACAGCATCTATTTGCCTACAGATGCCGTCGAAATTATTGGGATTGAGCCGGATGAAATCCATTACGCTTTTTAGTGCCGGATTGCTGCTGGTTGGCAGCCTGTTACTACCCATAGGCACTACAAGCTTTACTTGTGAATCTACGCTGCTTTTTACAAAGTAACCTATCTCAATACCCGACGCTTCATAAACCGCAATATTATTATCCAAGGCATTGTACAGTAACCAGCCGCATACCGGGCTGGTAGCCGGGTCAGAATCTGTAACCCTGGTAGCATCTTTGCCGCTAACCCAGTCAAACCTTAAGCGGGACGGTTGTATAATGCGGGGTTCCAGTTCAAACTTGTTAATATCTCCGCCGGTTCGTAACCCTGCCGAACTTTTAAATATACGGCGTTTGGCCCCCGGCATTTTATCGGGCGGCAAAACGTTAAGCGCCTGCCCAAAAGAGTCTATAACCCGTAGCATGGTAACACGCATCAAGCCACCGCGTATAGGCGTAAAAGGCCGGTTTACTATCATAGGCCGCCACGAATTTTGATTACCCATCAGGCTGTAATCACTATCGACAATTAATGTTTCATCGCCGGCATCAACTATAGGTAACTGTACACCATGGTAACGCTGTATAAGCTGTGTAGAAAAGCCGCCCAACGATTGCGCCATAGGCATAAACTCGTTAAATATGTCGGTTTTAAAAAGTTTCTCAATCGTTTTATTAAGACCTTTTACCTTCCCGGCAAACTGTGAAGAAAGTAGGGTACGGCCGTAATATGCTGTGGTATCTTCATCTCCCTTGTAGTTTTTTAGTGAAGCACCGTATTTAAAGTCGATACAATTTTTTTCGTCGCCAAATTTCCAGCCCGATAAAGCATCTCCGGCACCTTGCAGTTTTTGCCAGTTTACAGCCCACTCCAGGTACAGCGGGGTCCAGGGCTGTTGCCAAACAGAAACCGCATTTATTGGTGGCAGCCATGCGGGCAGGTCGTTGTCTTCAACCCGTTTATAACTGCCAGATCTTTGGCTAAAGTTTAAGATCAAATCTTTAATGGTGCCAACGTCCCAATGCGATACCCGGCTAATTTCGGTACTCATCAGCGGGTTTAACAACAACGATTCGCTTATCAGGGCTTTGATACCGGCAGGGATATTTTTTGTATCTATCTGATTAAATAAAGCCGCTATTGCCTCCGGGTATATCTGGTCGGCGGTAATATACTGCTCGTTATTAGTCAACTTATTTGCCAGCAGATACCGTGTACGGCATTTTAATTTATCTTCATCATTTGCAGCGCCAAGGTTATTGGCATTGCTTTTTAAGTACTTTTTGGATGGTATGAGCCCAGTTATCACCACAGCAGGATCCACTGGCTCGTAATACTGAGGGGCGGCTATTTTTTGCACCTCAAATTCCTTCATGCCGGCAGTTTGCATTGAGGTTAGCAATTTTTTATATTGCCTAACAATGCTTCCGTTATAATCGTCCGGCCATCCGGCATCTTTTATTTCATTTTTTTGTGCAGATAGTTTGCTACTCAACAGTAGCCCAAGCTTATTGATCAAATTGGTTATGTTGGCTTTGGTAAGGGTTATTTCCTTGTCTACCTTGTCTTTTATAGCGGCCCATTGTTTCGGGCTAAAACTGCCCTCGTTACTATCATCTGTTTCACTGAATACGTGTTTAAATTTTAAGGCGTAAAGTTCTGCCTGCAGCGATGCAAGCTCATCAGCCATTATGTTATATTCAGCCTGTAAATTATTGAGTTCTAAAAGGTCGGCAGATACCGCCAAATTAAATGGCTCCAGGCTTTTATCATCAGTTTCGTTCGAATTATCCTCCGCATTTTTCTCTGGCGGCTGCACTACCCATTGTACCCCTGCTTCAACAGGTAAAAAGCTCCTGGCATGTAGCTTTTTCTTCAAAATATCTAAACCATTACCTTCTATGCCATTATCAACCAATGATTTAAATTGATAAGCAGCAAGCAATTTTTGAGGGATGTTGGCGCTGATGGTTTTGGTTTCGCCCGGCAACAGCGAGGCCAGTGCCTCTGAAGCGGTATTACCGATACCTATTTTTATCCCGCTGGATGGGATGCGGCTTTGCGGATTATTTTTCCATATTACAGTGTGTACCATGGCATAGCATACTGTGCTATGCGGCAGATCTCCTCTTAGCGCCGATTTATCTTCCAGCATCCAAGATAGGTTATTTAATTTTGAAGTAAGCGAGATAAGGTTTTTAACATCATGAAGCGGGTCTTGTTCTTTATCAGCATACCACCCGTAAACCTGGTAGCTAAATTCGGCACCATCTGTAGCAGGTTCCTTGTTTGCATCCAGCATATCATCATAAAAACCAAACACCTCTTTACAATGCATGTATGATGCTGCAAACTCCGGATTACCGGGTGCCATTATGGTTAGCTTATCAATAGCAGTTTTAGTACTGTCTTCGGTCCAGGCCTGCAAGTCGAAAGCCTTGCCCATCTTTATCGCCTTCAGACTACGCTCATTTACATCCTCTTTTATATAATTGTATTTGGCTTTTACACTGGTATTAAGATAATCGCTTTGCACCACCCATGATTTTAGCTGGCCGCCCGCGTTTGTACGTATCACCAGCCACCTGTTAGGAACCACAGGAAATTCAAACGTACCATCTGTTGCATGTTTGCCTTTCCTGAATGCATCCGGCATTACCCAATGCAGGTGTATACCTGTGTTCAGTACTTTATTTTCGCCTTCGTTTTTTTGGGGACCTGGGTCTATGCTTTTTTCAAGATAGTAACCAAGGGCGCCATTATTTTGATAACGGTTGGCGTTAAGTTTTGTCAGGGCAAGCGAGGTATCTTTCCAATAATTGGAGTTATTGTTAACCACTAACGCCTCCAGATGGATAGGCACAAGCAGGTTTAATGTAGTATCAACTGTAGCCATTGTTTTATCGATTGCGGGTGATTGTAAGTTTAGTTTTTAAGGGCTTGGATAGCAATATGCTGGTTAAAGTTGCCGAGTCGGCCATTTTTGAGTGGCGCAAGTGAGATGTTGGGTTAACTATTTTATTAATATCCAAAACACCGTCATCGCCCCGTTGCGGTACGTGGGTCAGGCTCAATTGTCTTGTATCCAGGTAAATGGTTTCGGCCGGCTGGGTTATTTCCACTTCGGTGATTACCCCTTCACATATACAAAGCACCGTGTTATCGGCCAGTTTGTCTACCCGTACTACCCGCAGCGCCTGGTTATTTTTCTTACCAATTGTGCCACTTGCCACTATCTCTACTCCCGTCCAGGCCGAGATTACCGACGAGCGAATGATAAAACCGGTATAGGTCCACTCCTGTTGCGCCTGAGTTGGCGAAGGGTCATTATACACAAGGTTTCTTTCGGCAAGGCGTTTTTTTAGCTCGTATTCGTATTCCTTTGGTGTGTATAGACCGTTTATTTGATTTTTTACCTGTTCTTTTACCTCATTGTAGTGCACCAGGGCGGCAAACTTGCCTTCCATTGCTTTACGCAATAACTCTTTATCATCGTCATCGGCTATGCTTAAGGCCCCGTTTAGCAGGCATTGCACCCACTCGGGGTCTACATAAAACAGTCGCAATGCACCGCGTTCTACAATTATCTTTTTCGCATCTGCACCTTTAAGTGATGCGCCCTCCTTTATCATATTATTGTTGCCGTCAACATTAATTTCAACTTCGGTAAGCTGCAAAAAACGCTCGTTGGGAATAAGGTAGTGTACCGGTACACCTTGCAGCATGCTTAGTTTGCCTAAAAACTCACCTGCATCTTCTGGCAACGGCGGCATATGTGCTGCCTGATCGGCAGTTTCGCTGTTTAGCTGCTCATTAACCAGGTTAAACAGGTTAAATGTATTAATATCGCTCATGTCGTTTTTCTGCTTTTGTTCCATAACTCTATAACATAATCGGTAAGCACCTCATCACTATCAATCTCTTTAATAGTGGGTTCCAAATCTTCGGGGTTAATAATTGGTGGTTCTGTTTTACCATCAATTATTCTTTCTAACGTGATCAGGTCCCGGGCAATAGCAATGGGCTTCTCTTGTTTAAAAGTATTTTTCCAATTGCTGATCCCGCCAGAAAAGCCTGGGTTTTCCAGTGCTAAAGAACGGCCTAACTGCCAGGCAGCAGCGTAAGAAATATCAAATGCTGCAGTAGCCTTATCAAGCCTTAGGGCTTTATCGGCAGATTTATAAGCGTGTACAAACGGAACCGGTATTTGTACGGGCACCAGAGGGCCACGGTACCAGGAGGCAGCTTGCTTACCATCGCGCCTGCAATGATTAACCATTGTATAACCAAACTTAACAGCGTTTAAAATACCGGCCGAAAAGGTCTTCTCCTCAGCAGCTCTAAATTCCATCTTTAGTTCTTTTGCATTACCGTTCAGCTGATCCAGCAGGTTTGAAAACGATGCTCCTTCTACCTTAAACGACCATTGTTTCATGACAACAAGCCTAACATTGCCTGAACTGATTACCCTTGTGCCATCAATTACATCGCCGTACCCTTCCAGAGAGACCAAAAAGGCCGTATTTATTTTATTAGGTGTTGGTAACCTGTTGCCGGCCAGTACCGATAACCATCCGGCGTTATTATCCTTGTTTTGATCTTTATCTTTATTATATCTGTCGGTTGTATCTACCTGGCGCGTATGGGCCAGGTAATCCAATTCATCCCTGAGCGGAGCTATACCCTTGAATAAAGCTGCCGGAATCTCCAAAACCTTAATTTTTTCTTCTTTTAATTTTTCTTCGGCAGTCAAATCTATTTCGGGTAAACTTATCCCGGGGGCCGGGGTAAGTACCTTGTTAAGCATTATTTCTTTAACGGCATCTTTGGGCAGTTCATCTTCATTTAGCAACAGCACGTAAAGCCAGGGTCGCTTTTCTCCATCTTTTTCTTTTATCACACGCTCCCAGGGCAGCGTTTTGCGGTTAAGAATAATATGTGGCATAGCGGCTTCATACGCGCCTGTAGAACCAGCTAACGGGAAAACGCTGTGGATAAGCGATGTATCTAAAGAAAATCGCGGCGCAGTGATGGTGAAGCTAAGCCCGATTGCCGGAAAGCTTTTTGGTACCGTATTTTTGCCGCTGCTATCAACATCCATGCTGGCGTTTACTGTATAGGAGCCTGCGGGTAATGGTGGCCGGGAAAAGCTTTGCAGCTTCAGGGTACCCTTATCTATTTTATCGTTACTACTTAGCATATCACATTATGTTTTTAGGCAACATTTGCCCTATTGAAGCCATATAATCAGGAACATTGTATAACGTATCGTCGAAAGCGATTTCGTCTGGTATCTGCAGGTTAAAGCCAATTTTCTTTAGCTGCTTTACTTCTTCGGCGGCCCGGTTGCCTTTTAAAACTGTATTTATCTCGGCAATTTTGTCAACTACCAGGGGCTCAGGTTCGTCTCTTGAAATCCGTGCGAGCGCTTTTTTCGGATCTTTCTCTTCGTACCTGTTTTTGTCAAGTTTCACCCCTATCATCGATGGGTCGAAATCTTCGACGGCATGCAGTTTAACTCCGGTAAGCGCATTTGGTATAACATCCGGTCCGTTTACCCCCTCTTTGCCCCATAAGGCATTATTAACGCCTTTGGCACTCCCTATAATAGTTATATTGTTGGTTATTAATGTATCTCCACGCTTTAGCCATACATTCAATTTTGCTTCCAGTTTATCAACCTGCATTGGTTTTATACCTATGTCTGCTGTTTTGTTGGCTATGGTTAGCGGTACGTCTGCGCCCGCAACTTCCATTAAAGTGCTACCGTCTAACTCTTTAAATTTCGGTACCTCGCCAGCTTTCAGCAACTTATTTGCCTGTGAAGCTTCAGCAACTTTTATTGTATGTAATGGGAAGAAGGAATCAATAGCGATAACAATATCGTAGCCGTTAACGTATGTGGTATCGGGCGCGTTTTTGTTGGCTTCGCCTGTTTTAAGCAGTTTATCTGCATCCGCTTTTTTATCTCCGGCAGGTAAATCAGTTTGATCTGCTATCCCTTTAATTATCCGTGCATCAAGGATACATGGCTGCCCGTCCTTTTTAGGCACAAACGATTCCTGGAAGCCTTCTCCCACGCTGTTTTTACCTGCGGTATTCCAAACCAAAGGCTGTGCTTCTTTCCGGGCGCCACCGCCGAAGCCAATAGTGAATGAGAAGATGCTCCAATCCACATAGAGTTCACCTGCAAACGGAGGGCCCCATATTTGAACCACGCAGGCCAGTTGTAATTTAAAGTGGATGTGGATAAAGAGTATTTTAATGTTAGCCTCGATACGTACAATGATACCAGCCGACATGTAATATTCAAACGGCGCCCACTTGATCATCATATCAGCCCAAATGATAACACGGGCAGACAGGAATGATAAATTATAGGCAATCTCCCATTTACCGCCTGCCATAATTTCTTTTGGCGTAAGGGCAAAGTACATTTCGCCGGATAAGGATAACTCGTCGCTAAATTTCCAGTTCAGTGCAAGCCTGTCAACACTTGGGTAATGCGCAGGCTTATCATAACCGGCCCTATACCCACCAAGCGTGATTACAAAATCGCCCTCATGCGGCCCCGAGATCCAGGTATAAAAGGCAAATCCACCGGTTAGTTTACAATTTTTATTGAGGATGTAAGAGTTATTGGTAAGCATACCTGTAATGGCAATCACATCGCTATCGGGGCCAAATTTTGCCAGCAGCGCCAGCTCGATATACACGATTGGTGTACCTTTACCTGGCCATTTTAGTAACGATAACCCCATAATAGCAAACTCCAGCTTGTTGCCAAATTTTGCAGTTACCAGTACAAACGATTCTATAATATTAAATGAGGTGAACTTAATGCCCAGGGCCAGCCAGTAATCGCCGGGTGATGATGGGATCCACTGATTGGTAACCAGGTCGTCCAGTATCTGCATCAGGTTCTTTTGTTCATTTGCAGGGCTAAGCGCCATTGCTACCAGCGGAAATTTTTTCACCTCGTCCAGCTTAGGCACTCGTATAGTTCTGTTATAACCGAAGCCAGCAGCTATGCCGGTTACAAAAAAGAACGACGGGCCGCCTATAGGACCGTTATATAAGCCGTAAATAAACAGCGAGGTTGATTTATCGGTAAGCGTTGCGTAAGCGCCAATGCCCTTTATACTAAAACCAGATGTTGATATCTGTGCGCCGCCATAAAATGATAATGCTTCTCCTTTTTGAGTTGGGGCACGCAGCAACATACCGCTTATTTCTAACGGATCTTTTTTAAGCGCAAGGCCCAGCCCATCGAGGTTGAATTGCGGCTCGATGTTTTGGCCATGGATAAGTTTGGCCGGCGAGAACGAAAGGCCAAGGCCTTCTACATTAACCGAAAGATCGGCAAGCGACACGGCGCCACTGATAAGCAACGATAACCGGCCACCTTCAAACTTAAACCCAAGCTTGTTTAATGCCAGTGGCCCCATTTTTTTGTTAACATTAACCCATTTAACCGCCGGATCAAAAGATTTTGGGCCGTCTGTTAGCGTGTAAATGCTATCGGCGCCCAGCATTAAATATTGTTTCGTTTGTTTGGATACCGGCAGCACGATAACGATAGGCTCATCCTGTGTAGGCAGGTTAATGCTGCCTGTTAAAGTGATACCAGCGCTATAACCGGTTGCTTTTTCCGGAAATTCTATCAAAGGCATGTCGCCTTCATTTTCGGGCTTGCCTAATATGGGTAGTTTAAAATCTCCGGCTACCGAGGTATAAACAAACCCAACGTTACTGAAGTTTACACCCTTTAATTCTTCGCCTACCAACGGTAATTGGCTCAGGCAATCTACGTCGGTATCAACTCCAAAGGCATAAATCGTTTTCTTGTCTTTATCAATGTAACGCTGTATAAATATCCTGATATCCTTGCCGGCAACGTTTGCCTGGCCAACAATATCGGTTTGTTTGGTTGCGCCGTCATAACTTACAAAAACATCGTTCAGTATAAGCTCCGGTAAAAAGCCATCAGGCAGCAAATCACCAAAAGGGGCGTTAATATATTCTGTCAGCAAACCACTCAGTGAAACTGATAAGCCACTGGTGCCGCCTTTAAATAAGTTATTTGTCAGCGCATCTTTTCCTGTCTTTTCACGGGTTGCCTGTAAATAAATATCTACGCCGGCAATATTGAAAATCAGCTGTAGGCCTAATGTATAATCTTGAGCTTTTTTAATGAATTTAACGTTAAAGCGAGTTGGTTTGCTTTCTATCTCGGTGGAGAACTCTCCTGAGAAATTCGTTATGTCGTTTATCTTTTGAACTTTCAGCAGCATGTTTACCGGAAGGCTGTAAATGGTTACGGCTATTTCCCCGGCAAAACCTTTTATGTTTATTTTGGCGTTGGTATGTTTATCATACACAAAATCAAGTTGCTTAAACTCTACTGCATTTAACTCGCCAGGGGCTTCGCCCAATTTAAACGAGTCGATAATTTCCTTTAATTTTACAATTCCTTTATACCCTGCTGTAAGCCGCCAGCCTTTATCGTATTCGGCGCTGCCTATAAATTTAAGTTCACGACCCGATTTTATGAAATACGAAAAATCGGCTTTTAATTTGAATACGTAATTGCCTTTGCCGTAAATGCCCACGTTAAGGCTGTTAAGCGTGAACCCTACAGGTGCGGCAGGATCATTATCCATAGTTAGCCGGGCACCATCTGCGATGGCCATTTCCAGGGTAAAATATTTGGTGGCCGAATTGTATTTACCAGACAGTTTAGTTATAGCTTTACTACTTTCAAAGCCGGTATTTTTATCAAAAATGTTGACTATATCTGTAAGATACAGCTGCTTTTTGGGATCAGGGTCAAGGTAAAGCCTGTACTCGCCTTTGGGATATTTACCATCGCATAATAGTTGAACACTCCCTTTACCTAATCGCGCCGCACCCGAAAATATGGCTGTAACCAGGTTTATTTTGCCTGGATGATTTATGGTGCTTGTTAAGTTTGCGTGTTCTATTGTTATAATATCCTCTATAATTGAGAGGTTTTTGATACCGGCATCAAACGTTAACGATTCAAGGACTTTTTCTGATTTCGATATTTTAAAGATAACACCCGCTTCTACTTCAGTAATCTTTACCTCATCGATAATGCCCGATTTATCCAGATAGCTTTTCAGATCGGCTAACGTACAATTTACTTTTATAAAGAAAGCATCGTCGTCCAGCGCCCAGCGCCCGGTTATATCCAGTTCTTTTTTGCCTTTAAATGCTATAGCACCCGCCAACCCTATTTCTCTTTTTTGTTTAGCAGGCTGCTTTTTTTTGTCAGTCTTTGGCTGCTCTGCCTGCTTAACAGCCATCAAAGGTGAGCTAAATACAATACCCAGGTCAAATGCCTCAATTACATCTCCGTTAAACGGTTTTTGGGAGTTGAGTATTGGTATTTGCAGGGTAAGATGAGGTAAAATGGGTGTACGATAAATGCAGCCTTGCAAAATCACTTTGCCCTTTATAAAACCCCAGCCCGATTTGGCAAACTCAGGGATCATATCCGACTCGGGGATATTTGGTAATTCGCCGGTGTAAAAAAGCCCGCCGCGCCATCCTTCGGCATCGTCAACAGGTTTGTCTTCTCTTGATACGATGCGTAACTTAGGTAAAAGCCCTTCGTCGCTACCTGTTGTGGCAGCAATGCTTTTCCATAATTTATCTATACTTTCATCCCGGGTGGCATACAGGTAGTACCACTTTATAGCGGTAACCTTAATGGCCGGCAGATTAGGGAAGCCCAGCTTAGTTTCCGGCTCGGTAAGCCATGGCGATTTAGGTACCATCTGCGGAAAATACCCCGCAAAAGTTTTATCTTCTATTTTGGGGATGATACAAAACACTGCATCATTTCCATCTTTAAAAATATAGGCATTTAAACTACCTTCGGTATTCAGAAAGGTGGCTTTTTCGAGGCTCAACTTAAACACACCTTTTTCACCGGCGTACTCGCCGTCGAGCAGGCCAGGTATAATGGAACCTAAGTAGGCCTTCATGTGGGCGTCAAGCTTTTTGCCAAACTCCTCTGGGATTTCGCTGATCTTCATGGTTGCCATTATGCTGGTTTAACTTTGTTTTTATTCATTATAGCCTCCAGCTTCATCCGCTTATCAAACGATGGCATGTTGGATAAAAAGTTGAAGCCGAAGAACAGGTCGCGAATTTGTTCAAACAAGCCACTCTCATCGTTATCACATTTTAAAATCTTCTTCAGGTTTTTTATATATAGCGGGTCGCTGGTTGCCATATGTTTATCAATAGCAACCCGGTTTTCATCAATCGCTGTAAAATCGCTTAAACTCTTTGCCTCATTAAATTTTTTGTCGAATTCATTTATGTCAACCAGATTTGCAGTTATGGCAGCTTTTAATCTTTGTACCGCATTGGCTGATGGCGTTATTGTATTATATAGCAAGTGAACCATCCAGCGGTAATGCATAAAAATCCTAAAATCGGCCTCCATGCATTCAAGGATAAACAGTACCAGCTCTTCTGCAGATTTTATCAGCCCGCCGCCAAGGTATTCTTTAGGTCGGTCCAGTACCGGCAAAACGCGACCGTTATCGTCATAAGCATTGTTTAGCGCAGCGGTTTCCATTTTCTTTGGCAAGAAAACGGCTATCGGGAATTCGATCTCCATGATTCCGGGCCTGCCTCCCTCATCGCTATGGAAGCCCTTATTTGCATCTGAAATAATACCACCAAGTTCTTTTAAAAAGTAAGCCGCATTACTGTTGAGTACACCTGATACCAGGTGGCAAAGGCTATTCATATTACCAAACTCTGCGCTTTCCTTTAATTTGGCGAGGTCTTTATCTGGCTTAAGCTCATCAAAGCCGGGCACAAACTCAATGGCGAAGTTGTTTCGGTTACCAATATAAGTGGTGAATATTTTACCCCCGAGGCGGTTAGACTCGCCCGAGGTAAGTTCCGATTGCCTGATGAGTTCGTCCTGGTTTACACTCATCTGCGGCCATATTGCAAACAAATCATAATCGCCAGATACGGCATTTTTGTAATATTCATCCGGTACCTTGGCGGGAGTTTCGCCCTCCTTTGGCGGCTTGGGCAGTTTAAACGGAGGGTATGGGTTTACGAAGCCCTGCACAGGATAAAAGACATTACTACTTACAGGCGGGGCAAAAATTGTAGCTTTCCCTACCGAATAAGTGAACTTGTCGAGAAGCTCACGACTTTCAAATTCACGCTTTTTTTCTTTTTCAAATCCAAATATTTTAGCTAATAATACTTCTTTTTTTTCTGCAAATTCTGGGTCGAATTTATCTTCGAGAGTTTCACCTACAAAATCCTGATCAAAGGGCGCGGCAGGATCGTCGGAGTCTTTATACTTTATCCTGCCATGGAATATGCTCCAAAGTTTAGGATCAGGATTGTTTCTTAGCAGTAAAAACTCAGTAATAACGGTTGGCCTATTGGGCGTATCGCCGCTTTCATCGGTTACGTTTTCTGCAACCCCGTATATGGTACTCTCGTTAATATGTACAACGTGCCGTACCCCGCGTATATCTGTAAGGTTATGTGTATCAAACTCCCGTTTCAATTCAATAAAAGGATATTTAGTTTCGATAGCATTTTCGCCCGACCATTCGCCTTTAAGTTCCTCCTCCTCCCTTGCTGCTGTTAAAATTTCGACTACAATTTCGTCGCATTTCGCGTTATAATTATCTATTTGTCGTTTTCTATCAGGGGCCTTTTCTGGTATTTCTGCTATCTGCCTGTCTCTGCGTGCCGTGGCTTCTTCAATACTCTTTTTCGAGCCGGAAAAATGTGCCAAATGCTCAAGATAGTGTAACACCTCTTTAGCATTATAAACAACCTTACTTATACCAAGTTTATTAAACACCGGCAACTGGCAAATAAAACCGGCCATTGGGCCCCAATTGCAAGATTTTGCCTTGATGTGAAATCCTTTTAAATCGTAACCTTTTGAAATAAGGTCCAGGCCTACGCCACCGGGAAGCCGGCTTAAAATAACGCTTTTAGTGGTACGTGCCGTTTGCATAAAGGAATAACACATGTAACCGGGAAAACCCTGTTTTTCTACTTCCTTATATATTTTTTCGGTTAACCAACTACTGGCAATGCGGTCGGCGACGGTGGTTTCTGAAGGCATAATAATAAATTATGTAGTTTGGGTAATAAATTGGTTTATGATAATATCCTGTTGAGCTGTACCAGATCAATTGTAAACGTGCGCTTAGCAAACCCGCCTTGTTTTATTTCCTCACAAATCATCCACGCAAAGCCGGCAAGTCATGCTTCTCTGTTTATAGTATTTATTGTCAATAATTTACCTGCAAAATGCACGGGATTCTACGGGTTATATTTATTTACAATAAGCTAAGAAAGTGCAGTTTTAATAATAAAGAACAGGGCCATATAACACGTTAAAGCAAATTTGGAAGCCGCTGATAATTCAGCAATGTTTTAAATTGGCACCTATCAAATCTCCAATAAATACAAAGGGTACAAAAGGGTATAAACAGCTTTTTGGCAAGGTGTTTTAAGGTGATAAAAAAGGCAGATATATTCCTGGAGGTTGTATCCGGCATGTACAAGAGCATTTATAGAGATTGGATTTGAGGAGTAAAGAGTTGCCGGCCGGCCAAAACTTACCAGCTTCTTTATTGTGAGGCAAACAACCAGTGTTATGTTAATCGTGTAATGACGGATAGTCTTCAGTCGAAAGGCTTAAATTCTAAATCAAGAAAGAATAAATTTTGCTTTTGACTTAAGACTTAGTACTATTAACTTAACACCAGGCAATTACTTAATAAAAATTTCTAAACCTACCCGGTTTTAACTTATACAGTATAAATAGCCTCACTTTTGAAGCGTTCAATGGAAAATCTGATGAACCAGGCCACCGGATTCCGGCGCAGGCCTATAATTCCAAATCGGCTATTAAACGCAAATCAGACAGGAAATAGTTCGAAATTTGTACAGTAGCCACCACAATTCAAAAGCTTCTTAGTTAATTCTAAGAGGCTTTTTTTTGGTGCGCCCGGGATGGGCGCAAACTCGGGATCAAGCAGGATTCTTGTGAGGAAGGTTTTTTGGTTCGACTGATTTAAAACCTCAATACCTAACAAAAATCTCTAATACCTCATTTAAAACAGAGGCATTAGAGATTTTTGGCAATTGGTACAACTTAGTTGATTTATACTACCTTATATTTTCACAAATCCCCATTGCTGATTACGGCCTCCCGAGTAGGTCCATTGGTCAAGTGCGCCGCCGTTATTGAGCGAAGATGCTGCAACATCCAAAACTTTTCCGCTGTTTGCATTGGTGATTTTATAATACCCGTTGTCGGTTATCTGGATCGACCATTTTTGGTTTGCACCGCCGTTGTAATCCCATAAATCTACCTGCCCGCCATTACCGGTGCCAAAGCCATACATTTCCAAACATTTTCCGGTGGCGTGCATAGGGGTTAACCGGTAGTAACCGCCTCCGGCATCTTCAATTTTAAATTGTTGGTTTGCGCCTGCTAAATATTCCCATTGGCCGGCCGACGTTTGATTTGCGGTACCCCAGCCGGCAATTTCCAGGGCTTTAAAGCTGTTCCTGTTATAAATCTGGTAAACTTGCCCAACCTGGATGGTTGAGGATGTACCGTTTTGCAGGCCTTGTACCGTCGCGGCTAAACCTTGCTGGTCGGCAACTCCGTTGGTTTGCCTGCTAATAAGTCTGAATGCATTATTTCCCTGCGATCCATCATCAAAATAAAATGGAAGCAAGCCATATTTCAACGCCTGGTGTGTAACGTAATTAATATAATAGGCCCTGCCGGCCTGGTGCAAAGTTAATGCATCTCCTGTAAGCGTTTGAAACCTGCGGATAGCGCCATATTCTCCCAATATTACGGGGATACCCTTATCAATGAATTTTGTCTTCATCTTTGGAAACTCTGTAGTAGCATCGGACTCGTCGCCCGAGGTGGCATTTCGTGAGGCATCGGTTGTTGAGTGGTATCCATTGCCCCAATAATAGGCCATAGTGCCCCAACTTACATCGGAGGTTAAACCGGCAAAATTAAAGGGGGTGTAATAGTGTACTTCAACCATCAGGCGGTTGGCGGCCGGATCGGTGGGAAGGGTATTCATTAAAGTATTTGAGTTGTCGATATTTGTAGACGGACCCTGGATAAGCAGCACCCGGTAACTGTTGTGCCCACCGGTCGATCTTACCGCATTAACAAAGGTTTGATGATATGAAAGCAGCACCCCCATCCCTGTAGCGTCTGATACATTGGGTTCATTGGCGCTTGCAAAAATAACATGCTCGTCAAAACCACGCATTTGGGTAGCAATCTGCTCCCAAAAAGCCTTTTGTTTGGCGTTAACTGCTGCCTGCGCGCTGGTAGTGCAATTGTTCTCCAGCCATCCGCCATCCCAGTGTATATTTAATATTACGTACAAACCGTCGTTAACGCAGTACTGAACAACCTGCTTAACCCTGTCAAGCCATGTTTGCTGAATTTGGGCCGTGGTTTGGTTAGCATACTGGTCCCAGCTGCAGGGGATACGTACCGCGGTGAAACCACTTCTTTTAACCTGGTCAATAAGCGCCTGGGTTACCGTAGGGTTGCCCCAATTTGTTTCGCCGCCTATTGCCTCCAATGTGTTACCTATGTTCCAACCTAACTGGAACTTTGCAGCAAGCTGAGTTGCCGTGTTGGAAACGCCGGTTTGATCGGGCGCAAGCGGCGAAATGTTGTAACTCGGATAACTGGTGGCGGTTAGCTTTTTGGTGCTCGTTTTAGCGAGCGGCTTAACATCAGGAGAAGCGTTTTGTTGCTTCGAGCACCTTGTCAATGCCGGGATTGCAAGAATGCATAAAAAATAACTTAGAGTTTTTTTCATAAAAAAATGGTTAGACTGGCGGCATTTAAATTTGCCTGTATTAATAAATTGGTTAATTGCGTGTGAAAGTGTCGGGCAACTGGGTAAAAGGAGGACATATTTATTATTGTCTATAAGGTTTATATAGCTATTGGTGCAGGCAGTTATGTTGATAACTGCCTTTAGCCAACGGGGCATTAAAAAAAATAATGAAAAGGCAGTTGCCATTCCGCATAAGGCGGAGTTTAACATTAGTTTCATTTTTCGATAGGATAAAACGGGTCTGATCCGGTTTATTTATTTAATTGGTTAAATCTTGTTTTTCGATGCAGGAGGACAATTAATGAAAACAATGCAATTAAAGGCAACAACACATTAGCCGTTGTAATAACGGGCATGTTTTAGTTAGCAACAGTTGAATTGTACCGGGTTTATTAATTGAGTAGTAAAATACAGAAGAAATAATTGAATGCCGGGGGCACAAAAGTTATAAAATAGGGTGTTAAATGTTAATTTTTAAGAAAAAAGCATGGCTTATGTAGATATTTTGTATAAACAGTTGCCTTATCTGAAATAAAATTTCCAAAATGATGTAGAAAATGAGTGTTAATTTAATGAGCTGTAACTGAGAGTGTTTGTTGCTTTTTTAAAATCAGATAGACTCCTAAGGAACAACCTGTAACAGCTTTTATTATCGGAGTGCCGGTAATGGCTGTACGATAGCATTGGCAACTCGTTTGCTTCGAGGTAGGTTATTTATATTCTGGTGATTAGATAAGGAATTGCCACTTTTATCTCTTTAATTACGAATTTATTTTACTTTTATGCTATCTTAGTGTACCGGCTTGCCAAGCGCCAGGTTCCTGATTTCGAAGATCTCAACTAAATTTTAATGCGCGTAAAACTTTATATTGTCGTTTCAGCATTGTTTTTTGCTTACACCAACAATTTTGCGCAAAACAGCCAATACCAGTTTTCGCGGCTCAATATAAGCAACGGGCTATCTCACAACCAGGTTAATTGCATATTTAAAGATCCCAAAGGCTTCATGTGGTTTGGCACGGCTTCGGGCCTTAACCGTTACGACGGTTATACTTTCAAGGTATTTAAGCACGACGCAAATAACAAAAAATCTATTAATGATGATTACATAACTAATATTTGTGAAGGGCCTGACAAAAAGTTATGGATAACAACGCGGAGCGGATATTCCTTTTATGACCCCGACACCGAGCAGTTTGATAATAATGTATGGTCAGTAGTCTATCCTTTCAAACTTCCGGGGTATCCAATAGTTTCCAAAATACTTCACAACGGGAATGGCGACTTCTGGTTTTTGTGCCCCGATTCGGGCCTTTACAGGTATAATGAGCTAAAAAAAACTGCCACGCGTTATTATCATCACCATAATTCCAATCCATCATTATATTCAAATTTTGTTACAGGAATTGTGCAGGATGCATCCGGCAACATATGGCTTGCTTATGACGACGGCGAAGTAGAGCTATTTGACGTAAAACGTAATGCAATTACATACCATACCGATATTTTTAAAAAAGCAGCTAATAATAGGGGCAGGGTCTACTCGATAACAATTGACAGTGAAGGCGATCTCTGGATGTTTAACCCCAATATGGATTCCGGCGTTTATTATTACAGCCGTCGTACCGGACGGTTTCGGCACATCACAAAGGAATCGGCAGAAACGCCGCTTACATCGAATATCGTTACTAATATCATTCAGGCCGATGACGGCCTCATATGGATATCCACTGATCATGGCGGTATAAACTTATTGGATAAAAAAGGCGGCAGAGTTACTTATTTGCTAAATAGGGAAGATGACGCAAAATCATTGGGGCAAAACACCGTATCGCTTTACAAAGACAACACGGGCATTATTTGGGGTAGTACGCTCAGGGAGGGAATAAGCTATTATCATAAAAATATTATCAGGTTCCCCTTATACAGGCACTTTGCGTCAGATCCCCGGAGCCTTAGTTTCGAAGATGTTAATAAATTTGCCGGGGATAAACACGGTAATTTATGGATTGGCACCAATGGGGGCGGTTTAATTTATTTTGATCGCAAAACAGGCAGGTTTACCCAGTATAAACACGATCCGGGAAACCCGAACAGCCTCAGCAGCGATATTATTGTCAGTTTATGTATCGACCATGATCAGCAGCTATGGATAGGTACCTATTTTGGCGGGCTGGACCATTTTGACGGGAAAAAATTTATTCACTACAAACATAATGACAAGGTGCCTACGAGCATCGCCGATGACCGGGTATGGAACATCCTGGAAGATTCATCGAACCGGTTATGGATAGGCACTTTTGCGGCTGGTTTGCAAATATTTGACAGGGACAAACAAATATTTTCGCCTCCCTTTAAGCAAACGGAAATCAGGTGCCGGTATACATCCGCTTTATTTGAAGACAAGCGCGGAAATATTTGGGTAGGGGGGTATTTTGGCATAGATGAAATATTAAAAAACGGAGGTGGCATTATACATTATAATAAGAAGGACAATGACCCTAACAGTTTGATTGGCGATAACATCAATTGTATCATGGAGGATAGCCGCGGCCTGATGTGGATAGCGACAAATGATGGACTGAGCATATTGAAACCCGAAACCAACCGTTTCATCTCGCTGACTAAAAAGGATGGGTTACCCGACAACCAGGTTTTGAATGTATTGGAAGATAACAGCGGGGCCATGTGGCTAAGTACATCAAACGGGCTGGGCCGGATAACATTGACACCAGGCAATGGCACCTATAAGTTTCAATTTGAAAACTTTGATGAAACAGACGGCCTGCAGGGCAGAGAATTCAGTATAAATGCAGCTTTAAAAACCAATAGAGGAGAATTGGTATTTGGCGGCTCGCACGGCTTCAATATTTTCGACCCACTGAGTATACATCCGAATATTGATGAGCCTAAATTAATTTTCACCGGTTTTCAATTATTCAACAAAACTGTAGCAGCCAATGAAGAAATTGATGGTCATGTGGTATTATCTAAAGCCATTTCGGCCACACAGGAGATAACGCTGAATCACAGCGAAAATGTGTTTACCATTGAATTTGCTGCCATAAATTTCTTTAACCCCAATAAAATAACGCATCAGTATATGATGGAAGGTTTTGATAAAGGATGGCTTACCGCAAACAATGCTACCCGGAAAGCTACCTACACCAACCTTGATGGAGGCGACTATACTTTTAAGGTAAGGGCTATTGGCCAGGAAGGCAAATGGAAACCCATCTATATAAAAGTAAAAATTAAGGTGTTGCCCCCCTTCTGGAAATCTACCTTAGCTTATGTTATTTACCTGTTGCTGATAACCGGAACACTGTTTTTGATACGCCGGCGCGGAATACAAAAAATAAGAAGGCAATTTATAGCCGAAAAAGAAAAGCAGGAAGCAAAGTTGTTAATTGAACAGGAGCGGCAGGAGGTTAAGCGTATGCAGGAGCTTGATCAGTTGAAAACTAAATTTTTAACCAATGTAAGCCATGAGTTCAGGACGCCATTATCATTAATTATGGCGCCTGTTGATAAAATGCTTATTGATGCCGATAAAGAGCGGGGCGAGCAATTGAATATGATAAGGAGAAACGCAAAAAGGCTGTTAAACCTTGTAAACCAGCTGCTTGATTTTCGGAAGATGGAAGTTCAGGAACTCAGGCTGCATGCCCGGAGCGGCGATATCGTGAGCTTTATTAAGGATATGTCTTATTCCTTTTCAGATATTGCCGAAAAAAAACATATCGGGTTTGTATTCGACTCGGAAATTGAAAACCTGGTGATCAATTTTGACCCCGATAAAATAGAACGTATCATATTTAACCTGCTTTCCAATGCATTTAAATTTACACCGGAGGGCGGGCACGTGAGCGTATTATTATCAACCAAACAAACACCCGGGCAGCAAATGCTCGAAATAAAGGTTATTGATACGGGTATAGGAATTCCCGCGGATAAAAAGGATAAAATTTTTGAACGTTTTTTTCAAAACGATATTCCCGGATCGATGGTTAACCAGGGTAGCGGTATTGGCCTGTCAATAACAAAGGAGTTTGTAAAGCTGCATAATGGCGAAATATATGTAGAAAGTGAGCCCGGGCAGGGAAGTTATTTTACCATTTTACTGCCTGTGCACCTAACAGCCGAGGCGGAAGTACAATGGCCCGAAGACGGGCTTAGCCTGGCAGAACTTTCAGCGACCGACGGACAGGCCTTGCAGCAACCCGGAACTGTCGCTGCTGCTAAAAAACTGACCGTTTTACTGGTTGAAGACAATGAAGACTTTCGCTTTTATTTAAAAGACAATTTAAACGACGTTTTTCATATTGTTGAGGCCGCAAACGGCAAGGAAGGCTGGCAAAAAACCCTGGCCCTGCACCCAAACCTGGTAGTTAGCGATATAACTATGCCCGAAATGAACGGGATAGATCTTTGCCGTAAAATACGTAACGATAAACGCACATCGCACATACCGGTTGTATTACTTACCGCTATAACCGGCGAAGAGCAACAGTTAAAGGGCCTTGAAACGGGCGCCAATGATTACCTCACCAAGCCTTTCAACTTCGAGATCCTGCTATCCAAACTGAAAAACATACTGGCCATACAGCAGGATATGCGCAAAACCTATCAAAAACAGCTTGATGCCAAGCCAACAGATGTGGTGCCCGAGTCGTTCGATGAGGCTTTTATTAAAAAGACCTTACTGATTATCGAAAAAAATATTGATAACGCCGATTTTTCAGTAGAAGAACTCAGTAGCGAATTATGTGTGAGCCGTGTTACATTATATAAAAGGGCCCTCACCTTAACCGGAAAGTCTCCGGTAGAACTTGTCAGGTCTATCCGTTTAAAGCGTGCCGCTCAACTGCTTGAGAATTCGCAGCTAACCATATCCCAGATATCGTACAAGGTAGGCTTTAAAAGCCAGAAGTATTTTGTACGCTCTTTTAAAGCCGAATTCAATTGCCTTCCATCTGCTTATCAGCAAAAAAGTAAACAACAGGCTGATAAAGCCTGATAATCGCCACGAACCGCCTCCGGGTTTACCTTTCTTTTGGCCCATTTTGTTAACCTCCCCATCGGTATTTCTTAGCTTTTGTGTCATCAATTCAGTGTTTTATAGTTTAAGTACCTGATAATCAGAAATTTGGTTTGTGTTAACATTTGTACCCCTATTTTTGAACAATCGATTGCGGTGCCCCGTGTAATTTTAACCTATATAAAGCGGCATAAATTCAACATAGCTGCCGCAGGCCTGTCATTCTATAATAGTGCAGGCACATAACCAATTTTAATAGTAACCTGATTAAACTGAGCATTATGCCAAAACGTGTACTTTTTAGCGCCTTTTATATGCCTGCCCGGCAGTTACCAAAAACAGTTAGGCAGCCATCATTAATACCTCATATACAATTGGGCGCCGTGGTCTGCCTGCAACAATAACGGGCTTTTTACATAAATTATATTATTTGATCTGATGTTGGTAATGCGCCATTTGGCCATTGCACGCAGTTAATAAATTCAATTTGACATATAAATACGATGGGAGGGAACTAATGCCAAGAAGTTAACCAATAGCCAAATAAACAAACCAATTATCAATTAATTATGAACCCAAATTAACATGGAAAAAAATTTACGAAAAAGATTAAAACATGGTGCATTGCTGTCAATAGCATTGCTGTTGCTAAGCCTGGCAGGCTACGCGCAAACCATAAAAATTACAGGTAAAATTACCAGTGCCGATAATACCGGGCCATTACCCGGTGTAACCGTTAAAGTAAAGAATGCATCAACCGGCACTTTATCTAATGCTGATGGCAGCTATGCCATCAATGCAAAACCCGGCGATGTACTGGTATTTAGTTTTTTAAGCTTTACTACCCAGCAAATATATGTAGGCTCATCTTCGGTTATTAACGTAGTGCTTAAGCCATCAACCAACGATTTGAACGAAGTTGTGGTAATTGGCTACGGTACCAAAAGGCGAAGCGACCTTACCGGCTCTATATCATCAGTTACAGCGGCCGATCTTCTTAAAACCCAGCCAACAACAATTGACCAGGCGATGCAGGGCAGAGTTGCGGGTGTTGTAATACAGCAGGTATCGGGCCAGCCGGGCGGTGATGTAAATGTGCAGATCCGCGGTTTGGGCGGTTTCTTAGGCGCGCCGCCGTTATACGTTATTGATGGTGTGCAAATACCGCCAAACGGGCAGTCGGCCATACCGGGTAACGGCACCAACCCGCTATCCAGCATAAACCCTTCGGATATAGCCTCTATCGATGTGTTAAAAGATGCTTCGGCTACGGCTATTTATGGTTCCCAGGCATCTAATGGTGTTGTTATTATTACCACAAAAAAGGGAGCCAACGGCCCGCCGCTTATTAGCTATGACGGATATCAGGGCTGGCAAAAATTACCCAAGTATTATGATGCAATGGATTTGCGGCAATATGCCACGTTCATGAATGAAAAGAGCGCCATCATCGGTTACGATAAGCGGCCGCAGTTTGCCAATCCGCAATACATGGGGTTAGGTACTAACTGGCAAAAAGCCTTGTACCGTACAGCGCCAATGCTAAACCATAATATAGCTATCAGCGGCGGTGACGACAGGACAAAATACTATTTATCGGGTACCTATTTTTCACAGCAAGGTATTGCGCTGGGCTCTGATTTTAAAAGGACTTCGATAAAAGCAAACATCGATAACAAAACCACCAACTGGTTAAAGGTTGGCATAAACCTGAATATGGCACACGTGGCCGAAAATGTGGCTACATCCAATACCGGGGTAATTTTGCAGGCCCTTAACCAAACACCTGATGTGGCCGTAGTAAACCCCGATGGTACATGGGGCGGCAATGACCCAAACATTTATGGCGCAACCGGTACCAACCCGTTCGCTATAGCCACTATTGTAAAGGATTTTAAAAGCCGCTACCAATTAATGGGCAACGCTTATGCCGAAATACAATTTACACGTGACCTTACCCTGCGCAATGAAATAGCCGGAAACTTTGACTTTGCCACCGAGGATTATTTCAATCCCTCGTACGTTATGGGGGCTTACTCCAAAACCACCAATAGCGGTACCACAACAAACGCGCAAAACTTTTACAACTCAATCTCTAACTATTTAACCTACCAGCATACGTTTGCCAAAAAGTATTATGTTAACGTAATGGCAGGGCACGAAGCCCAGTTGCTAAAAAGCAGTGGCTCTTCGGCTACGCGCACCAATTTTGCAAGTAATAACGTGCAAACTATAAGCAGCGGCGATGCAACAACCGCTACCAATACCGGTGTTAAAGGACAGGGCTCATTAGAAGCCTATTTTGGCAGGGCCAACTTTACCTATGATGACCGGTATTTGTTAACGGGTACAGTACGTCATGACGGTTCATCAAAATTTGCTGAAGCGCACCGGTGGAATACCACTTACTCCGGCGCCCTGGCGTGGAAGATAAACCATGAAAGCTTTCTTAAGGGTGTAAGGGCTATCAATGACCTTAAACTAAGGGTTGGTTATGGCCTGGTAAATAATCAAAATATCGCCGAGTATGCCTACGGTTCAACATTAAGTACAATAGCCACCGGCCTGTCGGGCAACTCGCAGATAACCAGCACCACGGGTAACCCTGATATCAAGTGGGAAACTACAAGATCGTATAACGTTGGTCTGGATGCATCTGTGCTAAACGGTCGGATAGGATTTTCTGTCGACGCGTATTACCGCAAAACAAATAACCTGTTGCTAAGCCTTACGATGCCTTACTACTCAGGCACATTCGCTTCGGGCGGATATTCGCCGGGAGCGGTGCAGGCGCCTTATGTAAATATAGGCGCGGTGAGCAACCGGGGATTTGAGTTTACGTTGTCGACTCAAAATGTCAAATCAAAAGACTTTAACTGGAGTACTAACATTACCTTTTCCAGGAATGTGAACAAAGTACTCACTTTGGTTGATGGTACTCCGGCAATAAACGGCTCGGTAACCAAAACTGTGGTTGGCCGGTCAATCGGCGAGTTTTACGGGTACCAGGTATTGGGCATTTACAAAAACGCCGCCGACTTTACTAAATATCCGGCGTTATCTCAAAACGGAGGCGGCTCGATACCTATAACCCCCGGATCGGGCGGTGTTTGGGTAGGTGATGTTATTTTTAAGGATATTAATGGCGACGGGATAATTGACGCCCGTGACCAAACCTTTTTAGGATCGCCTTTACCTAAGTTCCAGTACGGGATCAATAACAGCTTTAACTATAAAAATTTCGACCTGAATGTTTTTATGGTAGGCAATTACGGCAATAAAGTTTATAACCAGATAAAGGTAAACGGCGAAAACCCTAATCAAAACTTTGGCTATTTCCCCTCTGTGCTCAACTATGCTAAGATCGGGCTGATTGACCCGGCAGGCTCTGCATCAGATATTAACAACGTATACATCACAAACCCATCTACCAATATTATGCGGATAAGCCAGAGCAGCGGTAACGACAACCAGCGTTTTTCTGACAAATACATCGAAAATGGATCGTTTTTAAAATGCAAGAGTATCGCCCTGGGGTACAGCTTTTCAAACAGCTTGTTAAATAAGATCAAACTACGGTCATTACGGGTGTATGTTAACGTTACCAACGTTTTCACCGTTACCAAATATACCGGCTATGACCCTGAAATTGGTTCATGGAACCCATTGGCAGCGGGTATCGATAACGGATATTATGCTCAGCCGCGTGTTTACACAGTTGGTCTTAATGTATCACTAAATAATTAAAATTCAAGATGATGAAACTCATAAAAATAAATATGGTACTGCTGTTCATCGTTATGATAAGCAGCTGCAAAAAGGATTACCTTAAAAGGCCGCCCTTAACCGGTATAACCAAAGATAACTTTTATAAAAGTGGCTCGGACTTAAGGCTGGCTACCGCGGCACTTTATGCCCAGCCCTGGTTTAACTGGAACAATTTTCCGCTGCTTGGTGTTGGCGATATCATGAGCGGCAATATGCTGCAGCCTTATAATGCCGATCTGGTTCAGTTTACTACCTTTTCTATTACAAGCCAAAACTCTTATATCACCCAGTCATGGCAGTCTTTTTACGATATAGTTGCGCATTGCAATATCAATATAAAAGCCATTAACACCAGCCTTCCGGATAGTGTGGCTGTAAGCAGTAAAAAGGGTGCGCTTGGCGAGTTGAAGTTTATGCGTGCCACATCTTATTTCTTTATCGCGCAATTATGGGGCGCCGCGCCAATTATCGAAGATAATGATAAGCTGATAGCAAATCCGCTGGTGCCCCGTCACAAGCTTACTGATGTTTATAAGTTTATTATCAACGATTTAAGATACGCCGCAGCCAATTTACCAAAAGCAGATCAGCCGGGACGTGTAACTACATGGTCGGCGCAGGGTTTACTGGCAAAGGTTTATTTAACCCGGGCTGGTTTGGGTCAAAGCGGTACCCGCAAACAAGCTGACCTTGACAGTGCTGCATATTTCGCCGGCAATGTTTGCAACACCAGCGGTTTAACACTGTTACCAAGCTATTACAACCTTTTCAGGACCCAGTATAATGATAATCCTGAATCATTGTTCGCGTTTCAATGGGCGCCGGGCGTAGGTTACGGGCAAGGTAATGCTATTCAGGCCCAATTTGCCCCCAGCGGTAGCCTGGTTACCGGCGGTGGTGGCTGGGGTGGCGCCATTGGCCCAACCCTTGATTTGGCCAACGAGTACAGCATGGACGACTCTGTGCGCCGCAAAGCCACCTATATGCTTACCGGCGATAAATATCCCGAACTTAATGCCGCGAACGGCGGGTATACCGCAACGGGTGTAAATGTTAAAAAACACATTGTTGGTACTGCTGCAGATAATAATTCGCCTACTATGGACCTTTGGTCGTCAATCGAGCACAACACCGTTTTACGCCTGGCCGATGTATACCTGGTATATGCCGAAGCCTTGTTAGGCAACAATGCATCTACTGCCAATCCGCAGGCGCTGCAGTACTTTAACGCCGTACGCAGCAGGGCCGGGGTAAGTACGGTTACGAGTATTACGCCTGATATGATCTGGAAAGAACGACGGATTGAACTGGCATTTGAAGGCCAGTACTGGTTTGATTTAGTGCGTCTATCTTACTATAAACCGCAGGCGGCAATTAATTCTCTTAACGGTCAAAAAAGGCAACAGTTTTCCTATAATCAAGCTACAGGCGTAAAAACGCCGTCGCCCAACGGATTGATCATCACCCCCGCCACAGTCGCGACATTCACCCTGCCTATACCGGCAAATGATCAAACCGCCGATCCAAAGTTGCTGGAGGAACCTGTAGCTTATTATTAATAGCATTCTTAATCATTGATATAATTTAAACATCATGAAAAAATTAATTTATCATATCAAAGGCTGCCTGGTGCTTGCCTTGTTTGCCGCGGTGGTTGTTATGCAGCCGGGCTGTAAAAAGGATGCATCGCCATCAAAAGGCACCCCGGTAATTACCGCTATACGCAATTATGTAGCCCATCCCGGTGATTCGCTTTTAAGCAGCGTAGGCACGGGGCAGTGGGTTGTAATTTCAGGTAAGAATTTAAAAGGTGCGCTCGCTATTAATTTTGACGGGGTAAAAGGCTCTTTTAATGATGCATGGTTTTCAGATACCAGTGCAATTGTCTTAATCCCTGCGGTTATCGCGTTCCCTTCGGTACCATCAGATAAGCTGAATACCATACAGTACATTACCAACCATGGGCAAACTACGTTTTCGTTCCCTATTGTTGCCCCTGCGCCTACAATTTCAGGCGTTTCTAATGAAGATGCCAATCCTGGCGATTCGGTTAAAATCAACGGCCTGAGCTTTTTCTTTATAAAAAGTGTTACCTATGCCGGGATTAATATTACCAGTTATAAACCATCAAATGATGGTACCAGCATCAGCCTGGCGGTACCTGCGGGTGTTACGCAAACCGGCGGCATCATAAGTGTTACAACAAAATCAGGTTCGGCTACCTCGGTTTATAAGGTACATGATTTTGTAACAGGCGTGTTGAATAATTATGATAATGTAAATAACTTTTCGTGGGGATCGGGCACGTCTAACAGTTCTGCGGCCTATCCTGGTAATAATGGCTATTACGGGTTATTGCAATCAACTAATATCAGCGCCGGAGACGGGTCCTGGTGGAATGGCGGCCGGTCTATTAATACGAATGGGGCCCAATGGGTACCTAAAGCCAACTTAAAGGATACGGTGGACCATTATGCTTTAAAGTTTGAAGTATCTGTAACCACGCCATGGTCGGCCGGTGCTATCCAGATCGTTAAAGATTACTCCTGGACATATTCGGCCATTTATCGCCCGTGGAAGAATGCTAACGGTTCAACAACACAATTTACTACAAAGGGCTGGCAAACGGTAACCATACTCCTATCAGACTTCAGAACAAATAATGGTACGGGGACGCCTCCTGCCAGCTTGACGGATTTGCTTGGGGCCGAGGGCGCGGGAGCCATCAATGTCACATTTATTAATGACGGCACAACTACTATCAAAACTTCTGAAATAGCTGTTGACAATATCAGGGTAGTAAGAATTAAATAAGAGAGAGTTTTAGTTGAATATAAGTGGATGCCTGGGGCCTTTACCGAGAGGCCCCGGCATTTTTTACGCCACGGCAATTCTGTTTTTTAACATCCGGGATCACGCCGATAAAAGCCGACAGTTTAAAGATTTCAAAAAAACAAATAATGATGAAGGCCGGGCAAATAAGTTTCGCTATTAAAATGCAAGGACAGTTTTTACTGACAATTGGCCAATGCTATTAAACCTTTTTTAAGGATGCGGTTAGGGGTTTTGGATAGGAGTAATAACGTGGTAAAAAGTTCATTAATGAGATCATCGCCGGATATGGGCAAAAACATTTTGTAGAAATTGATCAGCAAAAATTTAAATACTAAGCATTATAAAAAATGAAAAAACAGTTTTTTTTGAAATTATTATTAATACCGATTACGATTATATCTTTTTTCTCCTGTAAAAAGACAAGTAGTGCGCCGCCCGAGCTAACAGCAAGCCAGACCGCCATAACATTTACGCCCGAAGGCGGCACAATGGATTTATCTGTTAGCTGTAATGCCACGTGGAGCGTCAGTAACCCTGCTTCGGCCTGGCTGCAATTAAACACTACATCTGGTGGCAGTGGCAGTACTGTCATTCGTTTAACAACGCTGTCACAAAATGGCACGGGATTAACACGTTCGGGTGTATTAGTCATCAATTCAACCAATGGTCAGTCAAGAAGGGTAACGGTGTCCCAAACAGCCAACCTATATCCAACTTATAACACTTCGCCAAAAGCTCCTGATGCAACCGGGATGAGCAGCAACGGCGTTCAGCTGGCTGCTAAAATGAAGTTAGGATGGAATATCGGGAATACCCTGGAAGCTCCCGGTGAAACAGGCTGGGGCAACCCTTTAATTACGGAGGATTATGTAAAATTTGTGAAACAGCAGGGTTTTAATGCCATTCGTCTTCCATGTGCCTGGAACTGGGGACATTTAAGCAACGCGGCAACCGCGCAAATAGATCCCAACTGGCTTAATAGGGTTAAAGAAGTAGTAGGATACTGCGTAAAAAATGATATGTATGTTTTACTTAACATACACTGGGATGGCGGCTGGTTAGATAATAACATTAACACCATAAAGCAGGACTCAATTAATGCTAAGCAAAAAGCGTTTTGGGAGCAAATTGCTACAACTATGCGCGATTTTGATGAACACCTGATGTTTGCCAGCGCTAACGAACCTCCTGCATCAGACGCTACAGGGATGAAGGTTTTACTATCTTATCATCAAACGTTTATTAATGCGGTGCGGTCAACCGGCGGCAAAAACAGTTACCGGGTATTAGTGGTCCAGGGCCCGACAACAGATATTGACAAAACCAACGACCTGATGAACGCTCTTCCCCAGGACCAGGCAGCGGCGCGGATGATGGTCGAGGTGCATTATTATTCTCCGTATCAATTCTGCCTGATGAGCGAGGACGCAGACTGGGGCAAGATGTTTTATTATTGGGGAGCAGGGCACCATTCTACCATAGAGCCAGGTCGTAACGCCACTTTTGGTGAAGAGAGCGATGTAGATGCCGCCTTCAACAAGATGAAAACAAAATTCGCCGATAAAGGCATTCCTGTCCTGTTGGGCGAATACGGAACCTACAGGCGCGACAATACAGCACATGTTCCTTTAGACCTGGCAACGCACAACGATGCCGTGGATTATTGGCTTACTTACGTTACAAAACAAGCCAAAGCCAACGGGATGCTGCCATTTTTTTGGGATACCGGCGGCGCTTTAGATAGGCGAAATTATACAGTAAAAGATCAGCGTACAATAGTGGCCCTTAACGCAGGCGCTAAATAAATGAATGCCCGGGGCCTTTAACAAAAGGCACGGGCATTTTTGCACTACACCTATTTTTATTTTTCGGCCTTACCAATAGCGGTTGATAGTTTTCCGGGCAATATTTACGATAAAGACATATCGTCGGGATTAAAAGCATCTGCTGCTGCAATTGCTGTCGCAGGTAAACAGCGCCGACAAGAAGAGAAGAAATAATATTTTATGAAATATACCATTGCCTGTTTTATGGCATTTTTAGTGGCCGGCGGCGTCTCGGCACAAAACAAAAGTGAGGTTGCGCTTAAAGCGAAGATTAACAGCATCGTCAGCAAAATGACGCTGGAAGAAAAAATAGACATGCTTCATGGAAACGCGCTGTTTTCTTCCGCGGGCGTAAGCCGTTTAGGCATCCCGGAGCTTACCTGCGATGATGGCCCCTTGGGCGTACGCGAAGAAATAAAACGCTTTGACTGGGCCTCGGCTAACTGGACAACCGACTCTGCCACGTTTTTGCCAAATGGTTCTGCCATAGCAGCCACATGGAACCCCATAATGGCAAATAAATACGGGGTAGTTATAGGAGAGGAAGCCAATGCCCGTAAAAAGATTGTAATGCTTTCACCCGCATTCAATATTTGCCGGATGCCCCTTTGTGGCCGTACCTATGAATATTATTCGGAAGACCCTTATCTGAACAGCCAATTGGCGATTCAATCAGTAAAAGGAATTCAAAGCCGGCATGTAGCAGCCTGTATAAAACATTTTGCCGCCAACAACCAGGAACTTAACCGCGATAGTGTAAACACCATAGTTGATGAAAGGGCATTGCGCGAAATATATTTCCCGGCATTTAAGGCAGCTATACAGCAGGGGAATGCCTACACCATTATGTCGGCTTACAATAAACTGAACGGCTATTGGTGTTCCGAAAATGATTTTTTATTAAATAAGGTACTAAAAAACGAATGGGGCTTTAAAGGAATTGTTATTTCAGACTGGGGTGGTGTGCACCATACTGTTGCAGCGGCCAACAACGGGCTGGATATAGAAATGGGCTCAAGCGGGCCGTATGATCAGTGGTATTTTGCTAAGCCATTGCTTGCGGCTGTAAAATCAGGCCAGGTTTCGGTAAAAACAATTGATGATAAAGTGAGAAGGATTTTGTGGGTGATGTACCATACCTCCATGAGCACCAATCATCCTGCAGGATATATCGCTACACCGGCGCATGCCAAAGCCGCCTATGCTATCGCCTCAGAATCCATCGTTCTGCTAAAAAACGACAATCATTTGTTGCCTTTAAAAGCAGGTAACATTAAAAGCATCGCTGTAATCGGCGATAATGCCATCCGCACATTTGCTTTAGGCGGTTATGGCGCCGGTGTAAAAGCCAAATATGAGGTTACCGCGTTGGCGGGCATAAAATCAAGGTTCGGCAAAACAGCCAGCATCAGCTTTGCCCAGGGCTATAAAGCAAACTACCTGGCAAGTAATAGTGACGAACAAAATCGCGGCTATGACCAACCCGATCAAAAGCTGATTGATGAGGCGGTAGCGCTTGCAAAAACCAGCGATGTTGCCATTTTATGTATCGGTTCCAATCGTGAATATGAAAGTGAAGCCCATGATCGTAAAAGCCTGGAACTGCCTTTTGGAGAGCAGGCACTGGTTAACGCGGTTACGGCCGTTAATGCCAATACAATTATTGTTATAATGGCGGGTGCTCCATACGATCTGAATGAAATCAAAAAGTCAAATCATACTATTGTTTGGTCGTGGTTTAACGGCTCGGAGGCTGGGAATGCACTGGCCGATGTTTTAAAAGGCAAAGTAAATCCTTCAGGCCGCCTGCCGTTTACTTTTCCAGTATCGTTAGACGACTCACCCGCTGCTGCCTTGAATACTTATCCGGGTAAAAACATGACGGCAGAATATAAAGAGGGCATACTGGTTGGCTACCGCTGGTATGACACTAAGAAAATTGAACCACAGTTTCCCTTCGGTTATGGGCTTTCCTATACTGTTTTTTCCATAAGCCATTTTTCGGCCGATAAATTAAGCTACGGAAAAAATGAAACCATCCGTGCAAAATTTACCATTAAAAATACAGGCAGCCGTTATGGGGCCGAAGTTGTGCAATTATATGTAAGCGATCCGGTTTGTTCTGTTTTGCGCCCGGAAAAAGAGCTTAAAGGTTTTAAAAAGATATTTTTAAATCCCGGTGAAATGAAAACAGTAGAAATGCAGGTGAAAATTGCTGACCTTGCATTTTATGACGAATTAAAAAAAGCATGGAATACCGAAGCAGGTGAATACATCCTTCAGTTAGGTAATTCATCCCGTAACATCATTCAGAAAGTGAAAATTTCAGTTGAGTAAATATTGGATGGTTTCACAGCTAATGTTATGTTAATAGTACTAAGTGGTAAGTAAAAAATTAAATTTATTCTCTTTTGACTTAGTGCTTAAGACTTTTGGCTAAAGACTACATTGAAATGCCTTATTCTATAATTCAAAAAACACGTTCATTTTTATGAAAGCGATATTTATGGCCTTCTGTTTGCTTTTGGCCGGCAGTACTTTTAGCCTTGCTCAAAAGCAAAATGGTATTGAACGAAAACAATTATTTGATTATAACTGGAAATTTATCCGGGGCGATGAGGCATCAGCCAAATCAAGAGACTTTAATGATGCGGGATGGCGCAGCCTTGATTTGCCTCATGATTGGAGTATTGAAGGTAAGATAAACCCTAAAAACCCAACATCCGGGGCAGGCGGTTACTTCCCTGCGGGTATTGGCTGGTACAGGAAAACATTCGCGGCGCCTGTTGAATGGAAAGGTAAAAGCGTTTCTGTTTATTTTGAAGGCGTTTATATGAACTCCGAAGTATTTATTAACGGAAAATCGCTTGGCGTCCGTCCGTACGGTTATTCATCGTTCAGTTATGACCTTTCGCCTTATCTGGATTTTAACAAAGAAAATGTGATTGCTGTGCGGGTAGACAATTCTCAGCAAATAAACAGCCGGTGGTACAGTGGTTCCGGCATCTATCGCCACGTTTGGATGAAGGTTTCCAACCCTGTGCATGCCGACGATTGGGGAATGGTAATTACAACGCCTGAAGTATCTTCAAAACGGGCATCCGTTAGGATAAAAACTTTAATAAAGAACGAAACTGCTGTTCCACAAAGTGTTTGTTTGAAAATCCGGCTACTGTCAGCAAACGCTAAAAAAGCAGAAGGTAAAAAAATAAAGGTAGAATTACCGGCTAATAGTGAAAAGGAAATTACGCAAACCATAAAGGTATCCAACCCCTTATTATGGTCTTTGGAAACGCCTGATTTATACCAGGCACGGATCCAGATTTTAAAAGATAACCAGGTAATAGATGACAGCCAAACAGCGTTTGGTATTCGGTCGATAAGGTTTACTGTTGAAAATGGTTTCCAGCTTAACGGTAAAACCATAAAGATAAACGGCGGATGCGTTCATCATGATAATGGTTGCCTGGGGGCTGCAGCTTTTGACCGGGCCGAGGAACGGAAAATTGAACTGCTAAAGGCCGCAGGTTTCAATGCTGTAAGAACCTCCCATAACCCTCCTTCCGAAGCTTTTTTAAACGCTTGCGACAGGTTAGGCCTGTTGGTTATTGATGAAGCCTTTGACTGCTGGCGAGTCGGTAAAAACAAGTACGATTATTCTATCTATTTTGACCAATGGTGGAAACGTGATTTGGAAACGATGGCGCTGCGCGACAGAAACCATCCGTCGATTTTTATGTGGAGTGTTGGCAATGAAGTAGCTGAGCGCAAAACACCGGAAGCGGTAAAAACTGCCCAAATGCTGGTGGGCGCTGTTAAAAATATTGATACCACCAGGCCTGTTACATCGGCTGTTGTTACCTGGGGTAACGAATGGGAATATTTTGATCCGCTTATGGCGGCTCATGACGTCGGTGGTTATAATTATCAATTAAATAGCGCTCCGGCCGATCATCAAAGAGTCCCTTCCCGCATCATTGTTCAAACAGAATCATATCCGCGGGATGCTTTTGCCAATTGGAAGCTGGTGCAGAACAACAGTTACATTATCGGCGATTTTGTTTGGTCGGCTATTGATTACCTGGGCGAGTCGGGGATCGGTCGGTCGTATTATTCGGGTGATGTCCCAGGTGAGAATTGGGAAAACGATTTTTTTCCATGGCATGGGGCTTATTGCGGAGATATAGATTTGATGGGATGGAGAAAACCTATATCGCATTACCGCAGCATGTTGTATAACAATAACGAGAAGCTATACATGGCAGTTCGCGAACCCCAACCAGAACCACTGGAAATTAAAGAAACAAGATGGTCTGTTTGGCCAACCTGGGAAAGTTGGACATGGCCGGGTTTTGAGGGAAAGAATATAGACGTAGAGGTTTATTCAAAATATTCCAAAGTCAGGCTTTATCTTAACAATAAACTTATCGGCGAAAAACCTACAACTGAAGAACAGGAATTTAAAGCTACTTTTTCGGTACCCTATACGCCCGGGCTATTGAAAGTAGTTGGTGTAGAAAATGGTAAGGAAACGGGATCATTCGCTCTTCAAACGTCCGGGGATGCTGCGAAGATTAAACTGATTGCCGATCGTAAAGAAATACTGGCTAACGGGCAAGACCTTTCCTACGTGAAAATTAATGTAACGGATAAGGATGGCATAATTCAGCCAAATGCTACAGATCGCCTGCAGTTTAAGATTGATGGCCCGGGTATAATAGCCGGTGTTGATAATGCCGATATAAAAGACTTTGACCCATATACAGGCAGCTCCCGTAAAGCATGGCACGGCCAGGCGATGGTTGTAGTCAGAAGCACACGTAATGCGGGGGATATTAAACTTACGGTTAGTTCCGCAGGACGATCTGATGCAACTTTAGTTATTAAAGCGCTTAAATATTAACCCGAGTGAAAATTCGCAGTGGATTGGGTTAATTAATTGAATTAATGATTTTTGTTCGATTTATATTTTCTGTTTCGTAATTCAAGGGCTTTAAATGCAATTAAACCAGCAGAAAATGTTTTGTACTGAAATCGAGAATTTATGTGGGTTGTATGCATTAACGAAATTGAAATAAAGTATAATACTTGTGGCTATAGGATCTAATGGTGTCCTATTTAAATCAAATTTTATACAGTTAAGATTAACCAACAGGAAGCTTACCAGGTTAATGCTACCCACATACCACATAATTTTGCCGTACAATATGCCAAACCGCTACGCAGCAAAGTTGTGGTGATTGATATTATTAATATATAAGTAGGTCATCTAATTAAGGCAACCGATGCATTTCCCCCATTAGCCGACTAATTATCGGTAGTCGTTTTATTTTTTCCGTCTGATAATTAGCGCCTTACTTATTTAAGTTGAGTAAATATTAAAAACTGTTTGCAAGATTGTTAAAAGTAGCTACCTTTGCAGCCCGCAAATAAGGAAGCGGGATTGTTCTTAGAAAGGTTACTGAAGGGGTTTTTGAAGCAGGAATAGGGGAGAGAGAGGAAAAAAAAGGGAACCAAAAAAAACTTCAGATAAATTTTCGGAAAGTCAAAAAGTTTACTACTTTTGCACCCCGCCACGGAGGGAGAAAAGAGAAAGGGTAAGCGGATCAAAACGGAAAAGATTCTTTAGAAATCGAGAGAGAAAAAAAGAGAAAATAAGTTTTGGAAAAGCGGAAAGGTTTTCTACCTTTGCAGACCCAAACGGAGGGATGTTCGAAAGAGCAAAAGAAGTAAGAAGCTAAAGCGATTTTAGCGGACAGAGATGACAAATCACACAAGGTTAAACTTGTAAAGATTATATAGCGGATTCGGATGATGAAGCGAGAAAGTTCTTTTAAGAAATAGAAAATCATGTAGAGTAACAACTCAAACAAAAAGAAGCTGCAAGGCGGAGAAGAGTGAGAGGAGTTATGATAACAACAAGTTAGATACTGTATAAAGATATAAATATATACAGATTCTATTATTAATAATAGGGTCAGTGACAAACTAGACATTTTACAATGGAGAGTTTGATCCTGGCTCAGGATGAACGCTAGCGGCAGGCCTAATACATGCAAGTCGGACGGGATAGG
>Ga0307515_10000732_pt1 | contig 75720 bp, 74 predicted proteins | sample 17_EM_MG_FD_194513 | JGI IMG/M metagenome (GOLD analysis project Ga0307515, IMG submission 194513) | Populus trichocarpa ectomycorrhiza microbial communities from riparian zone in the Pacific Northwest, United States - 17_EM | ecosystem: Host-associated > Plants > Roots > Unclassified | place...
GATGCGCCAGCGCCTCGTACGACGCCGACAAAGCCGGTGCCGCCTGTTCATACGTCCGCTGTGCCACCCCGATGAACAAACAGTCCACCACCAGCAACTGACTGGTCCGGGACGACATCGCCGCCGGCCGAAGCTCACTCTCCCGAGCCGTGGACGTCGTGAGGATGTGATCGGCGTACTGCGTCACCGCCCCGTCCGGCCGCCCCGTGATCGCAACGGTCGTAGCCCCATGCTCGAAGGCCACCCGCAACGGTTCGATGACGTCACCCGTGGACCCGGAGTGGGTGATCGCGATGGCCACATCCCCCGCCTTCAGCTGCACGGCGTTCGTGACGGCGAGATGCGGGTCGCTGTGGGCGTGGGCTATGAGGCCTATGCGGAGCAGCTTCTGGGTGAGGTCCTGGGCGACGAGCCCGGACGCCCCGACGCCGTACACATCCACCCGGCGCGCCCCGGCGAGCGCGGTGACGGCCGCGCCGAGCTGGACGGTGTCGAGCCCGGCAGCCGTGTCCGCGAGGGTCTGCTGCTCGTCGTAGGCGAGTTTCGCGACGACGTCGGCGATCGGGTCGTCGACGGCTATGTCGGTGGTGAGGGCGGGCGCCCGCCCGGACTGCTGCTGCGCGGCGAGCCCGGCGAGGGCGAGGCGCAGGTCGCGGTACCCGGGGTAGCCGAGGACGCGGGCGGTGCGGACGACCGTGGCCTCGCTGGTGCCGGTGAGTTCGGCGAGGCCGGTGACCGTGAGGGCCGCGCAGCCCGCCGGGTCGGCGGCGACGGTCTCGGCGACCCGCTGCATGGAGCGGGTCATGGAGGGGGCGAGGGTGCGCACCTTGGCGGCGAGTGCGGCGGGTGGCGTACTCCCGGGACTCCCGGAGGCGCTTCCGAAAATTTCCTTCACGTCCTGGGTCACCTTTGAAAGATATTTTCGCGGCGGTGGTCCGGTCAAGGGTGCGCACAATGGGTGCATGGCATCATCCGACAGCACCCCTGACGACGACCCCATTGACGACCCCCGTGACGAGCCCGCCCCCATAAGCCCCCTGGAGCGGGCGCTGCACGCCGCCCGCGCCCTCGTGCTGGCCGATCTGGCCGCGCGCGAGGTCGTCGCGGCGGACGTGGTGTCCATGATGGAGGAGTCCATCGTGCAGCGGCGCTGGTGGGTGGAGCAGTGGCCGGAGGGCGTGGAGTACGTCGCCGGGCTGGTCGCGCAGGACGTGCAGGACGCGCTGCTGGAGGCGTACGGGCGCTGGCCGCTCTGCCCGGTCTGCGCGTCCGGCGACCCGCACGCCCTGGAGGTCGAACCGGAGCTCGGACCCGACCCGCACTGGGTCTGCCACCAGGCGGGCGTGAAGGTCGCGGCCGTGGGAAACCTGGGCTCCCTGTGACCGTGTACATCGACCCGCCGACCTGGCCGGGGCACGGACGCCTCTGGTCCCACCTCGTCAGCGATGTCTCGTACGACGAACTCCACCTGTTCGCCGAGGAGTTGGGCGTACCGCGCCGGGCCTTCGAGCGCGATCACTACGACATTCCGTCGCATCGTTACGCGGCCGCGGTGGCCGCCGGAGCGGTGGAGGTGAGGAGCCGGGAGGTGGTGCGGCTGCTGACTGCGGCGGGGTTGCGCAGGCCCAAGGGGCGCGCACAGTAACGGAGTTCGTACTCCGAAGCCGAACGGCCTTGCTCAGCGCCCGAGTTCGTAGCCGAACTCCTCGTCCTCCTCGCTCACCTTCTTGAACCCCGCCCGGGTGACCACGGCCTGCGACGCGAGGTTGTCCCGTTCGATCATCGCGAAGACGGTGCGTACGTCGTCCCGGGCCAGCGCCCACTCCGAGAGCGCGCGCAGCGCCTCCGTCGCGTAGCCCTGGCCGCGGGCGCCCTCCGCCAGGTCGTAGCCGATCTCCGTGCGGCCCTCCTCGTCGGGGACGCCGTGGAAGCCCATGCCGCCGACCGCCCGGCCGTCCTCGCGGCGGACCAGGGCGAACACGCCGAACTCCGGGCGGTGCACGCCCGATACGTAGGCCTTCAGCAGGAACGTCGAGGCTTCCCGGGTGCCCTGGTACGGGCCGCCCTCGATCCACTCGAACCCGCCGTCGCCGCCGGCGACCAGGTCACCGGCGGACCTGGGGGTGATGCCCTGGAGGGTGAGGCGGTCGGTGGTGTGGACGAGGTTGTTGCTCCAGCGCCAGTCGGTGACGGGGGCGCGGCCGGGGAGTTCGGCGCGGCCGGTCGCCCACAGCAGGGTGCGCCAGTGGTCGGCGCCGGGGCGGATGTGCGGGAAGATCCGGCCGAGCACGAACTCGCCGATTTCGGGGGCGGGTTGGTAGGTCAGGCCCAGGCCCTCGGCGATGTCGTGCGTGTGCAGCAGTACCTCGGCGGTGCCCATCGCGGCGAAGCCCTCGCGGTCGGCGCTGCGGAACGGGTACGGGTGGAAGGCGCGCACCTCGCGCGGTGTGGTGCGGATCGCGGCGGCGAGCAGGGCGCCGGTCGTCCGGATCACGTCCAGGACACCGGAGTTGTCGGTGCCGTCGTCGAGGGTGAGGGCGAAGGGGACGTACGCGTGCTGCGCGCGACCGGCCAACTGCCCCGCGTACGAGATGAGATCGTCGGCGATGTGCTCGGCGGTGTACCGGCAACTCCACTCCAGCCGGCCGGCCTTCACCCCGTCCCAGTCCCGGTCCGTCGCCGTCCCCAGCAGTGCGAGACAGCTCGCGACGGCCTCTTCCACCTGGTGTGCGCCTGTATGTCCGGCCATATTTCCGCCCGTGGTCCCCATGCCGGGGAGCATACGGGCGGCGACCGACGCCCGCTGTGAATACCGACGCCCGCCGTGATTGCCGACGCCCGCCGTGATCAAGGTGCCAGCAGCTCCAGCTCCGCCGCCAGGTTGTAGCGCGCCGTCGCCTCCCATTCCGCGGCCCCGTACGGCGTCCTGAACAGCCGTGGCAGATCGAGCAGTTGACGCAGGATTGCCGAACGGCCGTCCCGGAAGGCGTCGTTGGGCACGAAGTGGTACTCCTCGCGGACGGCCGCGGTGTAGGCGGCGTACGCCGACGGCGGCGCGGCCAGGATCGCGAGGTCCGCGTCGCACAGCACCTGGCCGTCGCGGTCGTCGTCGGCGGGGTCGTGGGTGATGGTCAGCCGCACCAGGCGGGCGACTTCCGCCGTCCTCGCCTCCGGCACACCCGCCTCGGTCAGCGCCCGCTCGGCCAGCCGCGCGGACCGTTCCTCGTTCTCGGAACGGTCCGGGAGATACACCGCGTCGTGGAACCAGGCCGCGAGCCGTACGACGTCCGGGTCGTCCGCGTGCTTCTCCAGCACGTCGATGTGGTCGAGGACCGAGGTGAGGTGCGTGAGCGTGTGATAGTGCCGCTGCGGCTCCTGCCAGCGGGCGAGGAGATTCTCGGCGTACGGCGACGGGTCGGGACCGCCGTCGGGTGTGCGGGCAGGTGTGCTGCCGGGTGTGTGGGCGGGTGTGCGGGCCCCTTCGAGGGCGCGGGTCCAGCGGGTGCGGAGGGCGTCGAGATCGGCCATGCCCCTTATTTTCCTCCCCCGCCCGCGCCCCTAGCGTGGAACGCATGACTTACGCCGACACAGCACACGACGTACGTGACCCCGAACTCCCCGGTCGCCTCCTGACCGCCGAGCGCGACGCGCTGATCCCGCTCCTCCGCTCCCGCCCCGACGCGGACTTCGCGCTGGCGACCCTCGCGTGTCCGGGCTGGACCGTGCGGGATGTGCTCGCGCACTGTTCGGCCGCGCTGACGCGGGTGGTGGAGCGGCGGTTCGAGGAGGGCGTGTTCTCGCCGGAGGCCAACGACCGGGACATCGCGGAGCGGGCCGACTGGACGAACGCGCAGGTCGTCGACGAACTGGAGCGGGGCATGACCGAGGCGGGCGCCGCGATCGCCCGCGCGGGCGGCGCGCTGGACGCGGTTGCGCTGGGCGAGTGGGTGCACGCCGGTGACGTACGGGACGTCCTCGGCGTGCCCGGCGCCTACGGTGGCGCGGGGCTGGGGTCCGCTCTCACCCTTCTCGGCCTCGTGACCCGTCAGAAAAACCACCGGCCGCTGCACGCGGACCTCGACGACCTGGACGATCCGCTGCGCCTGGGCGACCTGTCGGGCGAGCTGACCCCGGCGCGCTACATCGGCGACGCGCCCACGCTCGTACGGCTGTACTCGGGACGCCCGGTGCCGGACGGAACGGGATACGAGCTGGCCGGCGCGGAACCGGCCGAGCTGAACATCTTCGGCGACTGACGGCGACTGACGGCGACTGACGGCGACTGACGGAGGTTGACGATGGCTGACGGATGCCCGGCGACGCGCGGCGACGGGGGTGATCTCGCAACGCCCTGACCTCCCGCGTACCCTGAGATTGGACTAGACCTGTAGCCGCTCCAGGGAACACGACGGAAGGGGTCCTATGAGCACGCGTGCAGTCCTGGAGGTGATCGCCCTCGGCGCCGAGGACGCGATCGCCGCCCAGGCCGGAGGCGCGGACCGCCTCGAAGTGGTCACCGACATCGCGGCCGACGGACTCACCCCGCCGGTGGAGACCTTCGCCGCGATCCGCGCCGCCGTCGACATCGACCTGCGCGTGATGCTGCGCCTCGCGGACGGGTTCGCCGCGGGCGACGTGGACCGGCTCGTCCGGGTCGCGGGGGAGCTGCGGACCGCCGGCGCCGACCAGTTCGTGCTCGGCTTCCTCGACCCGGACGGCTGCGTCGACCTGGACGCGGTGGAACGCGTCGTCGCCGAACTGGACGGCTGCGCCTGGACGTTCCACCGCGCGATCGACCGCGCCGCCGACCGCGACGCCCTGCGTAAGCAGCTTGCGGACCTGCCGGGTCTGGACGCCTACCTCACCGCCGGTTCCGCTGAGGGCGTCGACAACGGCCTTCCCACGCTGCTCCGCGAGGCGGCCCTGCGCGGCGAACCGGGCTATGAGCAGCGCATCCTGGTCGGCGGCGGCCTGCGCCTCGACCACGTACCGACCCTGCTCGCCGCCGGAGTCGACGCCTTCCACATCGGCGGGGCCGCCCGCCCGGCGGGCTGGGAGCGGCCGGTGTCGGCGACGGCGGTGGCCGAGTGGCGGGCGGTCCTCGACCGAGCCTGAACCCGCCCCCTCCCTCAACAGCCCTTTCCGCTCAGGCGAGTTGGGACGGCAGCGGGGCCGCGTGCGTGACGATCAGGCCCGACACCGCTCGGGTCAGAGCCACGTACAGGCGCCGCAGGCCGGTGCGTTCGTCCGGTTCGCCGTCGACCACGGCCTGCGGCTCGTCGAGGACCACGTAGTCGTACTCCAGCCCCTTCGCGAGCGACGCCGGGACCAACGTCAGACGGGTCTCTACGGTCGTCTCCTCACCCGGGTCGATGTAGCCGATGCCCGCCGCGGTGAGGGCTTCCGCCAACGCCGGGATCCTGGCATCGGCGGCGATCAGGCCCGTCGACCCCTCGTTGCGCAGCAACTCCTCGCAGGCGGCGACCACTTCGGTGGTGTCGGCGACGGAGCGGAGGTCGAAGAATCCCGGGTTCTCACGGACAGAGGCGACGGGCGTGAGCCCCGGGGCGATGTGGGGGAGGAGTCGGGAGGCGTAGGTGATGACGTCCGTCGGCACGCGGAAACCGGCCGTCAACTCCTCGATCACACCGTCCGATTTGCCGAGGTGGGCCAGCGCCTCGTCCCAACTCCTGGTCGCCCAGGGCGTGGTGCCCTGCGCCAGGTCGCCGAGGACGGTCGCGGAACCGGTGGTGCAGCGGCGGCCGACCGCCCGGTACTGCATGGGGGAGAGGTCCTGCGCCTCGTCGAGCACGACATGCCCGAGCGAGTGCGTCCGCCGGACCAGGTCGGTCGCCTCGTCGATCAACACGGCATCCGGGGCGGACCACTTGGCGGCCTTGACGCTCCGCACGGCCTTCGCCCAGAGGATCGTCTTCTGCTCGTCCTCGTCGAGGATCCCCTCCGCGTGCGCGGCGAGGAAGTCGGCGTCGGTGAGCAGCCGCAGCACGAGCTTCGCGGGCTCGACCGGCGGCCACATCGCCTTGACGGCCGCCTTCACCGCCGCGTTGCGGGCCACGGCGTCCTGCACCCGGTCGTCCGGCGCTTCCCCGGACCGCTCCATCTGCACCAGCACGACATGCGCGATGCGCTGCGGCAGCGCCTCGCGGGCGGCGCCGTAGCGGATGTCGCGGTCGAGCAACTCCCGCACGATGGCTTCGAGTTCGTACGCCGGGACCCGCCAGCGGCGCGAGCCGCGCACCACCATCACCGGCTCGGTGGGAATGGTCACGTGCGAGTAGATGGCTCGGCGGAGGACTTCGGCCATCCGCGCGTCGCCCTTGATGACGGCGGCCGGTGCTTCGTCCGTGCCGCGCACCTCGACGTGGGCGACCAGGTCGTCGACCGTGCCCTGGCGGACCGTCAACTCGCCCAGCGCGGGCAGGACTTGCTCGATGTAGTGCAGGAAGGACTTGTTCGGCCCGATGACGAGCGTGCCGGTGCGGGCGAGCCGCTCACGGTGGGCGTAGAGGAGATAGGCGACCCGGTGCAGGCCGACGGCGGTCTTTCCGGTACCCGGACCGCCCTGCACGCACACGGTCCCGCCGAGACCGGACCGTACGATCTCGTCCTGCTCGGGCTGGATGGTCGCGACGATGTCGCGCATCGGGCCGACGCGGGGCCGCTCGATCTCCTGTTGCAGCAGCTTGCTGGTGGCGGCGGCCTCGGCGGGGTCCATGAGGTGCTCGTCCTCGTACGCCGTGAGGTCGCCGCCCGTGTAACCGAAGCGGCGGCGCAGCGAGACGTCCAGCGGGTCCTTCTTGGACGCCCGGTAGAACGGCTGCGAGACCGGCGCACGCCAGTCGATGACCATCGGGTCGCCGTCGGCGTCGTGCACATGCCGACGCCCGATGTAGAACTGCTCTCCCGCCGCGCCCTCGGCCTGCTCGGCGCCGGGTGCGTGCAGGTAGTTCAGCCGTCCGAAGAACAGCGGGGTGTCGCTCAGGTCGGCCAGCGCCTTGATGCGGTCGTCGATCTGGCGGGAGAGGACCGCGGCGTTGACCCAGTTCGCCGTGACGTCCTTGATGTCGAGCGACTCGACGTCCTCGCGCATGGCGCGCAGCGCGGAACGGGAGGAGGCCAGGTGGGAGCGTTCGCGGGAGAGGGGGTCGTCGGGATGGGCGCCGAGGGGGTCGGCGGCGGGCGTGGACAAGGGGGTGCCTCCAGAGGGCCTGCTGATGCGGCTGCTGGGTGTGTGCTCGATGGGATACCGGCCGGTTTCCGTCCGGGCGGTGGCACTCCCTGCGGGGAGGCGGGCAAGAGCGGAGATTCTAGGTCAGCGGAAGTGGCGGAGGCGAATGGTTTTACGGCGGCGTTGACGCTTGCGCGGGTTTCCCCTAGGGGACGCCCCCTCCACCCAGGAGGGGAACGGGTCCACCCGGAGGCGTACATGGGCGGTCCGTAGATTGGCTCTCTGGACCGATGCCGCCCTTATGTCCCAAGACGCACCATGGAGTCATGAGCGCAGCAACCATCACCCCGGTCCCCGTCCGCCCGTCCGGTGCCACACCGGTCGCCGGCGGCAGCCACCCCCATCGCCTCGGCAATGCCCTGCGCGCGATAAAAGTGTTCGCGGGCGCCGCGTTCAGCGTGGTCGTCCTCGGCGAGTACGGCGAGGAAGCGGGCGTTCGCCGTAGGTGACCACCGGGGTCACCTACGGCGGGTGCTCAGTTCTCCGCGAGGATCTCGTCCGCGTCCATGATCCGGTAGGCGTACCCCTGTTCCGCCAGGAAGCGCTGGCGGTGGGCGGCGAAGTCCTGGTCGATCGTGTCGCGCGCGACGACGGAATAGAAGTGGGCCTGGTGCCCGTCGGCCTTCGGCCGCAGTACGCGGCCCAGCCGCTGAGCCTCCTCCTGGCGCGAGCCGAACGTGCCCGACACCTGGATGGCGACGGTGGCCTCCGGCAGGTCGATGGAGAAGTTGGCGACCTTGGAGACCACGAGCACGCTGATCTCACCCTCGCGGAAGGCGCCGAAGAGCTTCTCCCGCTGGGCGTTGGAGGTCTCGCCCTTGATCACGGGCGCGTTCAAGTGCTCGCCCAGCTCGTCGAGTTGGTCGATGTACTGCCCGATGACAAGGATCTGCTGACCGGCGAACCGGCGCACGATCGCCTCCGTGACCTTCCGCTTTGTCGCGGTGGTCGCACAGAAGCGGTACTTCTCCTCGGCCTCGGCGGTGGCGTAGGCGAGCCGCTCGGACTCCGTGAGATTGACGCGTACCTCGACACAGTCGGCGGGCGCGATGTACCCCTGCGCCTCGATCTCCTTCCAGGGCGCGTCGAACCGCTTCGGCCCGATGAGGGAGAACACGTCCGACTCCCGGCCGTCCTCGCGCACGAGGGTCGCGGTCAGGCCCAGTCGCCGCCGTGCTTGCAGATCCGCCGTGAACTTGAAGACGGGCGCGGGCAGCAGGTGCACCTCGTCGTAGAGGATGAGCCCCCAGTCGCGGGAGTCGAAGAGCTCCAGGTGGGGATAGATCCCCTTCCGCCGCGTGGTCAGCACCTGGTAGGTGGCGATGGTGACGGGCCGGATCTCCTTCCGCGTCCCGCTGTACTCGCCGATCTCCTCCTCCGTCAGCGAGGTCCGCTTGATCAGCTCGTGCTTCCACTGCCGGGCGGAGACGGTGTTGGTGACGAGGATGAGCGTGGTCGACTTGGCCTGCGCCATGGCCCCGGCGCCGACGAGGGTCTTCCCCGCCCCACAGGGCAGCACGACGACACCACTGCCACCGTGCCAGAAGTTCTCCACGGCCTGCTTCTGATACGGCCGCAGCGCCCACCCGTCCTCGTCCAGCTCGATCGCGTGCGCCTCACCGTCGACGTACCCGGCGAGGTCCTCGGCCGGCCAGCCCAGCTTCAGCAGCACCTGCTTGATCTGCCCGCGCTCGGAGGGGTGCACGGCCACGGTGTCGGGGTCGAGCCGGTTGCCGACCAGCGGGGCGACCCGCTTCGAGCGCAGGATCTCCTCCAGCACGGGCCGGTCGGTGGTGGTGAGCACAAGCCCGTGCGCCGGGTGCTTGCTCAGCGTCAGCCGACCGTACCGGTCCATGGTCTCGGCGATGTCCACGAGCAGCGCGTGCGGCACGGGATACCGGCTGTACTCCACCAGCGCGTCCACGACCTGCTCGGCGTCGTGCCCGGCGGCCCGCGCGTTCCACAGCCCCAGCGGCGTCACCCGGTACGTGTGGATGTGCTCGGGCGCCCGCTCCAGCTCGGCGAACGGCGCGATGGCGCGCCGGCACTCGTCGGCTCGCTCGTGATCGACCTCAAGGAGCAGGGTCTTGTCGGACTGGACGATGAGGGGGCCATTCACGCGCGACTGCCTTTCTGCGGGGCTCGCCGGGCCTGGAGGACTCGGGACGGCCAAACGTCCAGTGTGCACTACCGGCCGATGATCACGGCGGGGCGCTGAGAGGGTGGGGCCATGGGAGAGCTGAGGGTGGAGGCCATGGGCGAACTGGTGGAGCGGGTCGACGAACAGGACCGGGTGCTCGGGGTCGTGGACCGGGGCGAGGCCATCACGCGCCACTGGCCGCACCGCGTCGCGACGATCGTGTGCCGGGACGGGGCGGGCCGGTTCCTGGTGCACCGGCGGGCGGCGGACATGTCCCGGTTCCCGGGGCAGTACAACTTCATGGTCGGTGGCGCGGCGGAGGTCGGGGAGTCCTACGAGGAGGCGGCGGCCCGTGAACTCACCGAGGAACTCGGGGTGCGGGCGCCGGTGCGGTTCGCCTTGAAGTTCCTGTGCCGGGGCGCGATCAGTCCGTACTGGCTCGGTATTCATGAAGCGGTGGTCGACGAGGACATCACTCCCGACCCGGCCGAGATCGCCTGGCACGCGTGGGTCACGGAGGACGAGCTGCGGGAGATGGCCCGGCGTCCGACGTTCGTGGCCGACTCCGTCGAGGCACTGGCCCGCTACCTGAGCTGAAGCGAGCCGGTCCGGGGCACCCTCGCCGCGAAAGTGTGACACTTAGGCGAAAAGTGTCACACTTTTTCAACCACCTACCCCTCCGCCAACTCCGCCACCCCCGTCACCCGGTGCAGCGGATACGTCCGTACCTCGTCCGCCGTGTGGTCGTACGCCGTGACGAAGCCGCCCTCCACGCGGATCGGGGCGATGACGCGCTGGCTCGCGGTGCCCTCGGCGTTGACGTAGCCGATCCAGAGGGTGTCGCCGGTGAGGACGGCGGCCTGCATGGTGGCGAGGGTCTCGGCCGAACTGGTGCGGGGGAGTTCGCCGTTCGGCGACGGGGTCGATTTGAGGGGCGTCGTGGAGGCGCGGTCGCCCGCCCTGATCGCGCGGATCGCCGCCGACAGGAGGGTGGCGTCCGGGGTCGGCGGGCCGTCCGGCACCGGTTCCGGGGCCGTGCGGGGCGGGCTGCGGTGGGCGTGGGCCCGGGTGATGACGACATCGCCGTCGGCGGACTCGGCGGCCGGCGCGAACCCCATCGCGCGCAGCCCGTCCAGCAGTGCCGCCGGGTCGGCCTGGGCGGCCAGCACGGTCGGCGCGAGGCGGCGCAGGCGCAGGCCCGCGGACCGTTTGTCGGCCAGGATCTCGGAGAGCACCGAGTCGTCGTCGCAGCGCACGTACGCCGAGGCCGCGCCGATCCGCAGATGGCCGTGTCTGCGGGCGACGTCGTCGATCAGGTAGGCGAGGGGCTGAGGGACCGGCGTACGGGAGTGCGCGGTGAGGAAGTCGTGCAGGTCGGAGGCGGAACGTCCCGCGTCCAGCGCGCGGCGCACCGAGCCCGGCGTGAAGCGGTAGACCGTCGCCCCGCCCTTCGACTCCACATCCGCGAGCACGTCCAGCATGTCCGCCAACGGCCGCTCCAACGGGCCCGGCGCCACCGCCGTCAGGTCCGCCTGGAGCAGGACGTGGTCCAAGGGCTCGGGGAGGAGCGGCGCGAGGAGACGAGCGGCGGCCGCACTCGCCGCGGCCTGCTCGGCGGGGGAGAGGGGTTGGGGGGAAGTGGGCGGGCGGTGGTGGTGGTGATGGACCGGGAGCTTGTCGCCGGGGCCGGAGGGATCGGAGGGGGCTGACGGGGCTGAGGGGCCAGAGGGGTTGGCGACGCCGGAGAAGCCGGCCACCGCGAGCCCGCCACCCCCGTCCCCGTCCCCGCCCTCCACACCTCTGCCACTGCCTCTACCACCGCCACTACCTCTGCCACCCGCCACCGCACCCCGCAGCCCCAACAACGCCCGCCCCTGCGCCGACAAGGCCCCCCGCCCCGTCACCCCCAACATCTCCGCCTCGCTCAACGCCCACCGGGCAAGGCGACTACGTAGATCGTCGCCCTCCTGCGGACCCGCCTGCGCACCCCCCGCCCCCCGAACCGGCCGCTCCCACCGCAACCGCGCCAGCACGGACTCGGCGGACGGCGAGGCCCCCTCAGGGAGCCCCGCGAGCAGGCCCAGTACCCGGTGCCGTACCTCCGGAGCCGCCGACCGGTCCAGCCCCGGGCCCAGCGCGGACAACGTCCGGTCCTTCCCGTCCCGCCCGCCCACCAGTCCCGACGTCCGGGTCGCCGTGAGCCACGCCTCCGCGAGCCGGGCCCAGCGCTGCGCGGCGGGCTGCTCCAGCCACTCGTCGTGGGCCGGGGTCGCCGCGTACCGTTCGTCCGTCTCGCCGTCGGAGGCCAACAGGCCCGCCGCATAAGCGAGTTCGACCCAGAACGCGGCGACGGGCTCCGCGACATCCAGCGCGACCGCCGTCCGCTTCAGGTCACGGACACTGAGGCCGCCCGCGCGCATGACCGTCGGCCCGCCCTCGTCCCAGTCCTTCAGCAGCTCCTCGACCGTCGCCAGCGCGGTGTACGCCTGCCCGGCCGCCGTCGTGTCCACAACCTGTGGACGGTGCGTCGCCTTCGCCTCGACCGCCGGCGCCACCGGCTCCGCCGCGCGGTGCGCGCGCCCGGCCCGCAGATGCAGGGCCACCTCGCGGGGGAGTACGACCGTGCCGGGCGCGGTGGGCAGCAGCAGCCCCCGGTCGATGAGCCAGCGCAGCCGGGCCGCGGGCTCGGCGGTGACCTGCCCGTAGGGCGGCCCCCAGACCAGCCGGTTCAGCACCTCCAGGGACTCCTCGGAGGCGCCGGCGAGCAGTGCCTTCATCCGCCTCCGGGCCGTGAACAGCTTGGTGAGCGCGGCCACCGCGGAGACGGAGTCATGCGTGGAGGGCAGGCCCACCGCCGTCACGATCTCCTGGATCCGGCCCGGCGACATCCCCGCCGTGGCCTCCGCGACCGTAGGCCCGAGCCCGGTCGGCGACGGATGCTGCGGCGACGGCGCCAACAGCTCACGCGCCGTCCGCACCAGCCGCAGCCGGTCGTCCGCGCCCCACACCAACGCCTGCTCGCGCAGGGTCGCCAGGGCGCGCGGCAGCGCTTCGGTGACGGCCGGATCGCGCGCGTCCCCCGCCATCAGCCCGAGCAGCGCGTCGTACGGCGCCGGGTCCGCCGCCACGGCCAGCGCCTCCGCCGTCTGCAGCGCGAAACGGTCCAGCCGCTCCAGCGCCCGCACGACCGACCCGCGCGTACCGGCCCGGGTGGCGAGCTGGGTGAGGTCGGTGGGAACGGGCGTGATGAGGTCGGGGCGGCTGCGCAGCAGCGCGGCCAGGGAGACGTCGTCCCTGGTTCGGAGTGCCTCCGCGAGCGAACGGGGCGGCGTGGCCGGGGTGCTCATCCGACCCACGGTAGCGGGTGGGGGTGACGGTGGGGGAGCGCGTACGACGTGAGGTTCCCGGCATCGGGCCTGCTGGCGGTAACGTCTGTCACCGAGGGGTATCCAACGCACCCGCCCCTGAGGGGACTTCGTGGGTATCGAGAGCGACCAGGTCGTCTACGAGTATCTGAGCCGCGTCGGTGACGTCGCGCACCGACGGCAGCTGCCCTCGGTCACCCGGATGCGGCTCGTGTCCGAGCTGCGCAACGAGATCGACCGGCGCCGGGCCGAGTCCACCGTGGACACACCGGCCGCCGTCCAGCGCATCCTCAAGGGCCTCGGCACCCCGGAGGCGGTCGTCACCGCGGCCGGCACCGGCGCCGGCGTCCCCCGGACACCGACGCCCTCCGTCCCCGTACAACGGGACCACGAGGACGATCTACGGCCCAAGGGCCTGCGCCGGGTCGTACCGCTGCCGCGCACCCGCCTCGCCAAGGCCGCACCCGAACCGGCGTCCCCGCCCGACAACTCCGCCTCCTCACCGCACCTCGCGAGCGCGTCCGAACTCGGCGCGAGCGTCATGCAGCCCGACTGGTGGCGGGTGGAGAGCGGCAACGGATTCGCGCTCGGCGACAGCGTGCCCGGGTTCACCGGCGGGGTCGAGATCCCCGAACTCCTCAAGCCCCCGCCGCCGAAGGAACCCCCGAAGGAGACGCCGACCGCACCGGTACCGGAGCAGGTGGCCGCCCCGGTGATCGAGCAGGCGCCGGTGGTCCCCGCCCGGCGCCGCCGCATGGTCCCCCGCCTCCCCGTCGGCCGCTGGTCCAACCCCCTCCTCCTGATCGCCGCCGCGCTGCTCGTGGTGGGTGCCGTACTCGGCAACTGGTTCGCGCTGCTGCTGGGTTGGCTCATCGCGTACGCCTCCCGGCGACTGACCGACGCCGAGACGAAGGCGGCGGTGATCGGTCTGCCGACGGCGGCCGTCGTGGCCGGCATCGTCTGGCTGTGGGGCAGGAACACCGGCCGCTGGGGCACCCCCATCGCCCAGGGCCACATGAACGCCGCGATCTCCGAGACCTGGCCGTGGGTGGTGCGAGGGGCGGCGGTGGCGTCGGCGCTGTATCTGGTGTGGCGGTCGCAGCGGCAGCGGTAGGGCGGCCGGGCGTTCAGTGGGCCCGGTGGGATTGTCGTAGCGACTGGGCACAATGGCCCATATGACCTCGCGCGCCCAGAACAGTGACCAGCCCACCGCCCGTCCCGCCCTGACCGTCGGCTTCGACCTCGACATGACCCTCATCGACTCCCGGCCCGGTATCCACGCCTGCTACGTGGCACTGGCGGAGCGGACGGGGACGTACATCGACGCCGATCTGGCGGTCACCCGGCTCGGGCCGCCGCTCGCGGACGAGTTGATCAACTGGTTCCCGGCGGACGAGCTGCCCGCCATGGCCGACCTGTACCGCGAGATGTACCCGTCGATCGCCATCGCCGCGACCCCCGCGATGCCCGGCGCACCCGAGGCGATCGCGGCCGTACGCGCGGCGGGTGGGCGGGCGATCGTCGTCACCGCGAAGTACGAGCCCAACGCGAAGCTGCACCTCGCGCACCTCGGCATCGACGCCGACGCGGTGATCGGCAACCTGTGGGCCGAGCAGAAGGCGGAGGCGCTGCGCGAGGAGGGCGCGAGCGTCTACGTCGGCGACCACGTCGGAGACGTACGCGGAGCCCGCACTGCCGAAGCCCTGTCGGTCGCGGTGGCGACCGGCCCGTGCGACGCCGACGAACTGCGCGCCGCCGGGGCGGACATCGTGCTCGCCGACCTCACCGAGTTCCCGCGATGGCTTTCGGACTACCTTCCGGCCCGCGCCTGACGACGCCCCGCGGCGACGGACTGGAGCACGCCTCCGGCGGCGAGCAGGAATCCGACGCCCATGAGCATGCTCAAGAGGTACATGTACGTCGGAAAAGGCGTCGTGTGGAGCAACAGCGGTACCACGGTGACGAGTGTGGCCACCGCACCGAGGAAAAAGACGATGGCACCGGCACGGATCAGTCGGTCACCGGCCGCGGCGGAATTCGTTTGGGTTTTGTCGCGCACTGGACCAGGGTAGTTCCCTGCGCAAAGGAACAACCCGGCGACGTCTTGTCACCGGCCTGAAGACCATTAGCCTTGGTACCGGCGGGTCCCGACGACCCGCCGGTCTGCTATCCGAAGCAGTTTTCCGACGAGTACGAGGACGAGGACAGACGTGCCTACCGGCAAGGTCAAGTGGTTCAACAGTGAGAAGGGCTTCGGCTTTCTCTCCCGTGACGACGGCGGTGACGTCTTCGTCCATTCCTCGGTTCTGCCCGCCGGAGTTGATGCCCTGAAGCCCGGACAGCGCGTGGAGTTCGGGGTCGTCGCCGGTCAGCGCGGCGACCAGGCCCTCTCGGTGACCCTGCTCGACCCGACCCCGTCGGTCGCGGCGGCCCAACGCAAGAAGCCGGACGAACTGGCCTCCATCGTCCAGGACTTGACCACCCTCCTCGAAAACATCACCCCCATGCTGGAACGCGGCCGCTATCCCGACAAGCCCGCGGGCGCCAAGATTGCGGGCCTGCTGCGCGCGGTCGCCGACCAGCTGGACGTGTAGAAGTCCGGGAGATTCAGCGGAACTTGAGGGTCCAGGAGAGCCGGGAACCTAGGGAAATTCGAGCGAGTTCGGGCCGAGGGGCGGCACCAGCCCCTCGGCCGCCGCCCGCGTCAGCAACCCCCGGATCGCCGCGTACCCGTCGTCCCCCAGATCCGCCGTGAACTCGTTGACGTACAGCCCGATGTGCTGGTCGGCGACGGACGGATCCATCTCCTGGGCGTGCGCCATGACGTACGGCCGGGAGGCCTCGGGGTCGTCCCAGGCGGCGCGGACGGAGACCCGTACGGACTCGGCGAGGAGGTTCAACACATCCGCGCCCAACGACCGCTTCGCGATGATGGCGCCCAGCGGGATCGGCAGACCCGTCGTGGCCTCCCAGTGCTCGCCCATGTCCGCGAGCTTGTGCAGCCCGTAGTTCTGGTACGTGAAGCGCGCCTCGTGGATGACGAGCCCCGCGTCGACCTTCCCGTCCCGCACGGCCGGCATGATCTCGTGGAACGGCATGACGACGATCTCGCCGACCCCGCCCGGAATCGTGTCGGCCGCCCAGAGCCGGAAGAGCATGTACGCCGTCGACCGCTCGCTCGGCACGGCGACGGTACGCCCGGTCAGGTCCACGTCCGCGCCCCGGGTGAGGACCAGCGGCCCGCACCCCCTCCCCAACGCACCCCCGCACGGCAACAGCGCGTACTCGTCGAGAACGTACGGCAGCACGGCGTACGACACCTTCAGCACATCCAACTCACCGCGTTCGGCCATGCCGTTGGTGATGTCGATGTCCGCGAAGGTCACGTCGAGCGCGGGCGCACCCGGCACCCGGCCATGGGCCCAGGCGTCGAAGACGAACGTGTCGTTCGGGCAGGGGGAGTAGGCGATCCGCAAAGGCTGCACAGGCTCAGTGAACGGGGTCATACCTGTCTCCAACTCTCCAGTACGGGCGCGCACTTCCCGAATCCCTCCGTCAGGGCCGCGAGCGCGTCGCCGATACGCCAGGCGGTGCGGTCGCGCGGGCCGACGGGGTTGGAGACCGCGCGCAGTTCCAGGACGGGGATGCCGTGCGCGGCGGCGGCCTCGGCGACGCCGAAGCCCTCCATCGCCTCGGCGAGGGCCCGGGGGTGGCGGGCATGAAGTTCCTTTGCGCGGGCGGCCGTTCCGGTCACCGTGGAGACGGTGAGCACGGCTCCGGTGCGGGCGCCGGTGGCGGCCGCGAGGTCTCGTACGAGTGCACTCGGCGGACGGTGGGTGACGGTCCCGAAGCCGAGCTCGGTGACCGGGACGAACCCGTCGGGGGTTTCCGCGCCCAGGTCGGCCGCGGTGATCTCGTCGGCGATCACGAGGGAACCGACGGGCGCCTCGGGCTGGAATCCACCGGCGATCCCGGCGGAGACGACGAGGTCGTACGGGGTACCGGCGAGAGCGACGGCCGTAGCGGCGGCGGCAGCGGCGGGACCCACCCCGGCGGCGATGACATCGACCCGGCTGTCGCTCGTGAACGCCCGTGCCACCGCGTCCCGTTCGGCAGGGACGGCGGTGGCGACGAGAATCCGTACGGACGACGTGGTCAGGAGTCCTTCTTGAACTTGAAGGACCACAGGCCCTTGACCGTCTTGTCGCCCTCCTTGATGGAGACGACGGTCGAGTTGCCGGTCGCGCCGTACTGGGTGTTGAAGAACACGCTGCCGGGGATCGTGCGGTACGTCTTCTTGCTGGAGTCGGTCAGCGGCTGACCGTTCATCAGGATCGTCCAGCCGTTGTCGGCGATCTTCGGGTCGACACCGAAGCGCACGGTCTCGTCCGGGTCGACAGAGATCGACGTGGAGGCCTTCAGGCACTTCGTCAGCTCCGCGGTCTTCACCGCGTCGCCGTCGTTGTAGCAGGTGGCCTCGGTGTGGACCGAGTTCCTCCCGACGGTGATCGTCGAAACCGGCGTCGGCTTGTCGCACGCCGACAGGACGAGCAGTCCGGCGGAAACGGCGCCGGCGGCGGCGACGGCGCGGCGGCGTCGCACAGCGGATTGCATGGTCATGGGGCGAAGGCTATCGGGCCCGTCCAGTACTCCCCCCACGTGGGGTGCGGCGTGCCGGGCCGGGTGGCGAGGGTTAGGCCACTCGCGGGCGTCCGCCGGTCCCCTGACGGGCCGAGGCGAGCAGCCCGCGCAGGGTGGTCAGCCAGCCCAGGGCGATGACTCCGGCGGCGAGGGTGAAGCCGAGGGCGCCGTTCAGCGGCATGACGATGCCGATCGCGCCGCCGAGCACCCAGGCCATCTGGAGCATTGTCTCCGAGCGCGCGAACGCCGAGGTCCGCACCAGCTCGGGCACGTCCCGCTGGATCAGCGCGTCCAGGGACAGCTTGGCCAGCGCCTGGCAGAACCCTGCCGTAGCCGCGAGACAGGCCACCAGCACGGCCCCGAAGAAGAGCGCGGCGGTGATGGCCGCGCCCAGCACCAGCGCGACGACGGTCACGATGATGAGTTCCGGCGCCCGCTGCCGCAGCCAGGAACCGACCGCCGTTCCGAGCGCGTTGCCCACGCCCGCCGCGACGGCGACGATGCCGAGCGACACGGCCGCGCTCTGCCCGGTCATCGGATGGTCGCGCAGCAGGAACGCGAGGAAGAAGGTCAGGAACCCGGAGAGCCAGCGCAGGGCCGCGTTGGCGCCGAGCGCGTGGGTGACGGCGATGCCGACCGTACGCAGCCCCGGACGCTTGACCTCCTTGGGATGCGGCCCGTGCAGATGGTCCGCGTCCGCCGCGAGCAGCGCCGTGTCCTCGCCCTTGGCCGAGTCGACCTTGGGGTCCAGGAAGAAACACAGGACCGTGCCCGCGACGAAGATCACGAAGGCGCCGTAGAGCGGCCAGGGATCGCCGATGGCGTGCAGCCCGCCCGCGATCGGGGCGGCGACGCCGGTGGCGAGAAGCCCGGCGAGGGTGACTCTGGAGTTGGCCTTCACCAGGGAGATACGGGGTGGCAGCAGCCGGGGCACCACGGCGCTTCTGACGACGCCGTACGCCTTCGAGGCGACCAGAGCTCCCAGGGCGGCCGGATACAGCTCCAGGCTGCCGCTGGCGACCGCGCCGGAGATGATCAGCGCGAGAAGGGCGCGGGCCAGCATCGCGGCGGCCATCGCGGCGCGGCGCCCGTGCGGAAGCTTGTCGAGGAGAGGCCCGATCACAGGAGCCAGAACAGTGAAAGGCGCCATCGTGATCGCGAGATAAAGAGCGACCCGCCCCCGAGCCTCGTCGGTCGGCACGGAGAAGAAGACGGTCGACGCGAGGGCGACGGTGATCATGACATCGCCGGCGCCGTTCACCGCGTGCAGCTCGATCAGCCGGCCGAGCCCCGACTCGCCCGCGCCGTGCGCGTGCGTCGCCTTGCGGATACCGCGGGCGGTACCGGTGACGGGGAAGTGCAGGGCACGACCCATCGCACGGACGGAACCGCTCACCCGGCCCGAACCGCCACCTCGGATGTTCCCCTTCGTGCCACCGATCCCGGTGGCACCTTGGGGCGCCCTCGCGGCTGCCACCCCGTCATAGTGCCCCGAGAACGGCGCGAGTAGTGCGGTTACCGCGCGTATGGAGGCGTACGGGGGCGAATTCTGGGCCGCCGCACAGCTCGCCGGGTGGCCGTGCACAGGTCCCTGTCCGGTCGCCGCTCAGGTCTCTGTTTGGTCGCCGCGCGGCGACCAAGGGGCTGTCGGTGTGGGCGCATGGCGCGAGAGAAGGTAGCGTGCGTAGCGCGCCGTGGCGATTGTTCTCGGCCGCGCGCCTCTCGGCCATCCCGCAGAATGGATGGCGTAGGCGTGCCCGAGCGCGATCGGGTGCGGACGTCGACGCGGCCCTCCACCAGTGCCCCCAAGGGCCTGGTACATGTCTTTCAGCCGCTCCGTCCGCTCCCTTCGCCACACCAGGCGCACCCGTGAGACGGCGTAGGAGAGAAGCGATACCTGTGAGCGCAGCGACCACGCGAAGCCGCACCCCCGACCGCCTGTGCGCCGAGGCCGTCGACCTCGCCCGTGCCGCAGCCGAGGAGGCCGCCGCGCCCGGCGTGGTCGGCGAACACGCGGGCTTCGAATCCGAGGGCGACCGTGTGGTCACGCACTTCTTCGAGTGCAAGGAGTTCGGCTACCGGGGCTGGCGCTGGGCGGTGACGGTGGCGCGGGCGTCCCGCGCGAAGCTGGTGACCCTGGACGAGGTCGTCCTGCTCCCCGGCCCGGACTCCCTCCTCGCCCCCGAATGGGTCCCGTGGAGCGAACGCCTCCGCCCCGGCGACATGGGCCCCGGCGACCTGCTCCCCACGGACGCGGAGGACCTCCGCCTGGAGCCCGGCTACACGGGCGAGGACGAGCCCCCGCCGAACTCCGCGGTCTCCGAGGAGATGGCGGAACTGGTGGAGGCGGAGGACGCGGAAGTAACGGCGGGCACCCCCGCCACCCTCCCCATGGCCCCCACCCGGGGCTCGATCGCGTCGGTGGCGGAGGAACTGGGCATCCGCCGCGCCCGAGTCCTCTCCCGCTACGGCCTCCACGTCGCCGCCGACCGCTGGGAGGACGGCTTCGGCTCGAAGACCCCGATGGCCCAGGCGGCCCCCGCGGCCTGCGTCAGCTGCGGCTTCCTGGTCGCGATCGGCGGCTCCCTGGGCCAGGCGTTCGGAGTCTGCGCGAACGAGTTCTCCCCGGCGGACGGCCACGTCGTGTCCTTGTCCTACGGCTGCGGCGGCCACTCCGAAGCAGCGATCATGCCCAAACCGCCCCAGCCCCCGGCCCCGGTGATCGACGAGACGATGGTGGACCCGTTCCCGCTGCGGCCTGCGGCGGATTCGGGGTCGGTCTTGGTGGGGGCGGACGAGGAAACGGCGGAGTTGGGGCACTCGTAGGGCCGTATTCTGGCGGTACATGGGAAGGAGCAGCGCCATGAGCATCGACTCGACGATTGCGCGTACCGAGTTCCCCGAAGGGCACGTGGTTTTCTTCGGAATCGACGGGAAGATCATCTTGACGCCGCAGAGTTTCGAGCACTCCAGCACCATCAAGGTGATGCAGTACAACACGATCTTGTCCCTGGGACTCGATGCGAAGACCCCTTCCGACGTGTACATCGATTTCCCCGCCGACGAGAACTCCGCCCCCGACCTCGCCATCCTCCGCGAGGACGCCCGCCGTGAGGGCACGCGCTACAGCTTCGAGGACGTCCTGCTGATCTCCGAGGTCGTCTCGACCTCGTCCGTCCGCAAGGACTACGACGACTGCACGGCGAAGTACGGGCGCTACGGCATCCCGATCTACCTCGTCGTGGACCCCTACGCGCGGGAAGTGGTCCTCCACACCCAGCCGACCGGCACGGGCTACATCGCTGCCCACACCCACAAGTACGGCACCGGCAAGCTCCCCATCCCTTTGGCAGACGGCCGCACCTTCACGCTCGACCTCGACCAACTCCCGCTGCCGGAGCCGGAGGCGGACGTTCACTGACCAATGCGGCCGACGGCAACCGGAGCACGGCAGTCATGGCAATGTCCCGGGGTCGGTGAGCGGAAGGCGCGGTCGCAGCGGTCGCAGTTCTGGAGCGGGTGGCGTACGGCCGGTGGCGGGGCCGGGGCGCGGAACGGTGGTGGGGGCGGGAGTTGGGCCGTCAGCCGGTGGGCCAGGAGGGCTGCGGGCCGCCGTAGGGGATCGGGTGGCAGGTCCGTGGTCAGGGTGTGGCGTACGGCTGTGGGGGCCACGTCCCGCTCCAGCCACGCGGCGACTCCCTGCGCGAGGTGGGCCGTGTCGCAGGTCGACAGGAGCAGGCGGGGGTCGTGGCGGCGGAGTCCCGTGAGGAGATCCGTGGCCTGCTGGATGAGTGCGGGGGAGGGGTAGGACGGGCGCGGTACGGGCGGCAACGCCTTGCGGGGTGTGTCCTTCTTCGGCTTCTTCGGTGTCGCCGGGGCATGGCTGTCTCTACGGCTGCTGCCGGGCTGGTTGCAGGAGATCGTGCGGGTGATGATGCGGCCGTCGGGGATGCGGTGCCGTTCGCGACGGAGGTAGCCGTGGGTCTCCAACTCCCGTAGCGCGGCGGCGATTCGGGTCGTGCCCTCGGGGAAGCGGGTGGTGTGGCGGGCGCTGTCGTGAGTCAGCCCAACGCCGGGGGCGCGGTACCGCTGGTTCGGGTGTTTGTCGGCGGTGTGCCGGGACTGGGCGCGCGAGGGCGCGCTAATGTCGTGCGTATCCATCGGGAAGGGTGCTACTTCCTAGGTGGTCAGGCCCTCGCCTTGGGATGCCAGTCCCGGCGAGGGCCGTCGTATGTCCGCTGTCTGTGGGTGTGTCGCGCTGAGCGTAGATCACGCAACCTGCCCGGAATCCAGCGTAGTTGGTGATGTTCACCCAGATGGACGAACGGCGGATCGGGCTGCCGGGAGGGTGGGGTGGGGCTTGGTGGGGGTTCTTTCACCGTCGTGGTTCTTGGGAAAAGGCGCCACTTGCACCGGAGTTCGGGTTTCCGGGTTTCGGTGCGAGGTTCAGTTCCGCCTGGACGGAGTTCGTCGCGAGTCCTGCGCTCATAGGTGCCGGTCGTAACATCCCCTCGCCCTGACGCATCGGTCATGAAGGGCCTTGAAAACGGGGGGAGTTCCCATGAATGACGGGATCGAGCGGGAGTACCGCAGACACCGGGGCGTGCCGGCGGCGAGCGCCACCCTGGGGGCTGTGGCGATTTTTGTCGTCGTCACCGCGCTGAACTCGCTGTCGTCGACCGGGCTGACGGACTGGCAGGTGCTGATCCTGGTGCTCTGGCTGTTCATCGGTGGCCGGGTGGCGCTGGAGCAGTGGTGGGCGCGCACGTTCGTCACGGCCGACGGAGTCACCGTGCGGGGGCCGCTGCGTACTCGTACCTGGGCCTGGGCCGACGTCTACGGCATCCGGGTCGAAGAGGTCAGGCGGGGTAGTCCTCGTTGGCAGGCGTACCTCTACGGCGGCGACGGGCGCCGGGTCCGCCTCCACCACCTCGACGAGCTTCAGGTGGACGCCCCGGCCGACGAGGCCGCCGACCTGTGCGCCACCGCCGTACGGCTCGGGCTCGCGTCGTTCGGGACGCGGCCCGAGGTGGAGGAGCGCATCCTGCGCGCCGCGCGACGGCGTACGGCGTGGCAGCGGGCGTTGCTCGCCGACCTGGTCGTCGTGGTCGCCATGTTCGTCCTCGACGGCTGGATGATCTTCACGGACCGGCCGACGCACTCGTACCTGCTGCTCCTGGGCGTTCCGCTGCTCTGCCTTCCCGTCTTCTTCCTCTTCCTGGACCGTCTCGGCGAGACCTTCGCCGACCGACGTTCCCCGGACCACGCCTGAAGCCGGAAAACTCACGGCCGACGGGGCCGCCCTCCCCTTGCCGGAGGGCGACCCCGTCGAACCGGAACCGAGTCGACGAGTGGGTCAACTCGCCTCGCACCCGACCCTGGTGTCGACACGGTCGGTCACGCAGCGATCCCAGCCGCCATTGCCACTCACGGTGTCAAGGACGCCGTCACGCGCGTACAGCGTGTCGTTGCCGGCCAAGCCCAGAAGGGTGTCGGAGCCGCTCTTGCCCTCGATGCGATCCTTGCCCGCGCTGCCCCTGAGGACGTCATTGCCGGGGCCGCCGGTCAGCGTGTCGTTGCCCCAATTCGCCGTGAAATTGCGGTCGTTCCCGCCGTCCAGCGTGTCGTTGCCCGCGTCCCCCCAAAGGGAGTCGTTGCCCGCGAACCCCATCAGACGGTCGTCACCGGCCCCGCCCTGAATGGTGTCGGAGCCGCTGTCGCCGGCGATGAGATCCTTGCCGTCACCGCCCAGGATCCGGTCGTTGCCGCCCTGCCCGCAGATGACGTCGTTGCCCCCGCCTCCATTGATCGTGTCGTTTCCGCCCAGGCCGGCGATGATGTCCCTGGCCGGCCCGGCGTTGATGGTGTCGTTGCCCGCTCCTCCCCACACGGTGGCGGTCAGGCCGTAGCAGGTCGGCGTCGGGGCCGCGGCCGCGTCTGTCTGGATGGCGGCCGTGGCCGCCAGGGCCAGCACCGCCGCTCCGGCCCCCGCGAGGATCTTCGTCCGGCTGATCCTCGGCCTGGTTCGTCCGTTCATGAGCTCTCCCCGTCCATGGATCCCCCCCCGTTCGAGGGGGCGGATGTTCCGTGGTCCACGGTGGCCCCGCCCCCTCGTGGCCACCATTCGCCATTCGGCGAATCCTCCGGACCCCACCACCGGACCCCGATACCGGTCAAAGGGGCGTAGCTTCGAAGCAGCCGGAGGCGGTGGAAAGGGGGCCGCGGTCATGAGCCGTCACTCGCTCACCGAGCGCCACATGCGGGCGATGCTCGACGTCATCGACGAGGCACGGCACAGCACGACGGACGAGGTCCCGCCGCTGTCGCTGCTCGAGGGACTGGGGCGGCTGATCCCCTGCGACCTGGCGGAGTTCAGCGAGGTGGACCTGCCCACCCGGTCCCCGCTGGGCGACCAGGCGGTGGAGTACGGAGGCCACTACCCCCCGGTGGACGACGAGGCCTGGTGGCGCTTCAAGCACCAGCACCCCCACTGTGTCGCGGTCGAGCGGAGCCACGGTGATCTGGCGGTTTCCCAGCTGTCGGACCACCTGCCCACGCGAGAGTTCCGGAACCTGGCCCTGTTCAGCGAGTACATGCGCCCCTTCACCACCATGATCGTGGTGCCCCTGCCCACCGCTCCCGGCCGCATCCGCATGTACAACCTCAGCCGCGAGCACGTGCGCCCCTTCAGCGAACGGGACCGGCTCACACTGGAGTTGATGCGCCCGTACCTGTACGACATCTACCGCGAGGCCGCCCGGCGACGGCAGACGCCCGTCCGGCTGACGCTCCGTGAACTCGACGTCATGCGGGCCGTGGCGAAGGGCCTGAGCAACGGAGCCATCGCCGGGCAGTTGGTGGTCGAGCCGAGCACTGTCCGCAAGCACCTGGAGAACGTCTACCGCAAGCTCGGGGTGTCGAGCCGTACGGCGGCTGTCGCCAGGCTGTTCCCCGAGACGTCGTGAGCGACCGGAGCCCCCACCCCGACCCCGTCTCCACACCGGCCCCGCGCAACCCCCTCCCCTCCGCGCGGTACCTTCATCGCGACGTCGATGAGGAGAGTGAACGTACGTGAGTAAGTTCGTGCGGCCCGCTGCCGAGGGTGCCGATCCGTTCGGTACCGCCCGTCTGCGGCGTGGGGTGCTCGACGCCTGGGCGACCAGCCCGGCGCGGTTCCGGGAGGACGCCAACGCCGAGGAGGACCTCGTCCTCGGCGGATACCGGGACCGCCTCGTCGTGGAGCTCGCCCAGAACGCCGCCGACGCCGCCGCCCGCGCCGGCGTACCCGGCCGGCTCCGCCTCACCCTCCGCGACGGCGTCCTGTGCGCCGCCAACACCGGCGCCCCCCTCGACGCCACCGGCGTCGAATCCCTCTCCACCCTCCGCGCCTCCGCGAAGCGCGACGCGGGCGACAGCGCGGTCGGCCGTTTCGGCGTCGGCTTCGCCGCGGTCGTCGCCGTGACCGACGAACCCGCGGTCGTCGGCAGACACGGCGGCGTCCGCTGGTCCCTCCCCGAGGCCCGCACCCTCGCCGACGAAACCGCCCGCCACAGCCCCGGCCTCGGCACCGAGATCCGCCGCCGCGACGGCCACATCCCGCTGCTCCGCCTCCCGTTCGCCGCCGAGGGCACCGCCCCCGACCCCTACGACACGGTCGTCATCCTCCCGCTGCGCGACACCGCCGCCGAGGACCTCGCCGAGCGCCTCCTCAACGCGGTCGACGACGCCCTGCTGCTCGCCCTCCCCGGCCTGGCCGAGGTCGTGATCGAGGTCGGCGACGACGCCCCCCGCACCCTCAGCCGCCGCACCGACGGCGCCGACACGGTCGTAGCGGACACCCGCGACGGAACCACCCGCTGGCGCACGGCCGCCGCGCACGGCACGCTCGACAAGGAACTGCTGGCCGACCGTCCCGTAGAGGAACGGTCGCGCCCGTACTGGTCCGTCACCTGGGCCGTCCCCGTCGACACGGACGGCACCCCCGCCCGCCCCCGCACCAGCCCCGTCGTCCACGCGCCCACCCCCAGCGACGAACCCCTGGGCGTGCCCGCCCTGTTGATCGCCTCCCTCCCCCTCGACACCACCCGCCGCCACGTCGCCCCCGGCCCGCTGACCGACTTCGTCGTGGAGCGCGCGGCGGAGGCATACGTCGAACTCCTCGCCGCCTGGCGCCCGGTGACCACCGGCATCATCGACCTCGTCCCCGGCCCCCTGGGCAAGGGCGAGTTGGACGGCACCCTGCGCCAGGCGATCCTGAACAGGCTCCCGCGCACACCCTTCCTCCCGCCCGCGATCGCACCCCCCACCGACGAGAACGAACTCCCCACCGAGGACTCGGAGTTGCCCGAGTCGCTACGGCCCCGGGACGCCGAGGTCGTCGAGGGCGCGGGCGCCGACACCGTGCAGGTCCTCGCCGAGGTCCTGCCCACGCTCCTCCCCGCAGGCCTCGAACGCCGCGTGGAACTAAGGACGTTGGGCGTAGCCCGAGTCCCCCTCACCGACGCAGTCGACCGACTCGCAGGTCTGGAGAAGGACCCAGGCTGGTGGCGGCGCCTCTACGACAGCCTCGCGGGCGTGGACCCGGACCGCCTCACCGGCCTCCCCGTCCCGCTCGCCGACGGCAGGACGACGATCGGGCCCCGCCAAGTCCTCCTCCCCACCCCCGACTCCGCCCAGGTCGAACCCGAAGTCCTCGCCCGACTGGGCCTCAAGGTCGCCCACCCGGACGCGGCGCACCCCCTCCTGGAGAAGCTCGGCGCGCTGCCCGCGACGCCCCGCGCGGTCCTCACGACACCCCAGGTACGAGCCGCCGTAGCAGCCTCCCTCGACGACGAGGGCGGCGCCGTATGGGACGAACCCGCCCCGGACGCCGAGGAGTTGGCGGACACGGTGCTGGCTCTCGTGCGGGACGCGGACCTCGAACCCGGTGACGAACCCTGGCTCGGCGCTCTCGCCCTGCCCGACGAGGAGGGCGAACTCGCGCCCGCCGGTGAACTGGTCCTGCCCGGCAGCCCGTTCGCCCAGGTGATGCGCGAGGACGAACTGGCCTTCGTGGACGCCGACTTGGCAGACCGCTGGGGCGAACAACCCCTGGCAGCCTGCGGAGTCCTCGCCACCTTCGCCCTCGTCCGCGCCACCGACGTAGTCCTGGACCCGGACGAACTGGATCCCCGGGACAGCGACTTCGCGGAACCGGACGACCCCGGCCTCCTGGACTCCGTGGACGTCTGGTCGGAAGACGTCCTGGACCGCTTCCCCGACACCCCCGTACCCCCCGTGGCCACGGAACTGGTAGCGGTCCGCGACCTGGACCTGGTGGACGACGACCGCTGGCCCCAAGCCCTGGCCCTCCTCGCCCAGCCCCCACTCCGCGACGCGATCACCCAACAGGTCCGCATCCTCCTCCCCGACGGCACCCACGAGGTCGTACGGCCGTACACGGCATGGTGGTTGCGAGGCCACCCGGTACTGGACGGCCGCCGCCCGGCGGGATTGCTCGCAGCCGGCGGAGACCCCCTCCTGCGCGGCCTCTACGACGAGGCGGACGCGACCGGCTTCGACGACGAACAGGTACTGCGCGCCCTCGGCGTCCGCACCTCCGTCGCCGCCCTCCTCGACGAGCCCGGCGGCGCCGCCGAACTCCTCGACCGCCTCGCCGACCCGGACCGCGAGGTCACCGGCACCCAACTGCACGCCCTGTACAGCGCGTTGGCCGACCTCGACCCGGACCAGGTGACCCTCCCGGACGACCTGCGCGCCGTGGTCGACGGCGAGGTGACGGTCGTGGACGCGGCGGACGCGGTGGTCGTCGACTCACCCGACCTGCTCCCCTTCACCTCCGGCACCCCACTCCTCCCCGTACGCCCGTCCAGGGCAGCCGAGTTGGCGGAACTCTTCCAGGTCCGCCGCCTGAGCGAGTCGGTGACGGGGTCGGTGGACTCGGAGGGCACCGAACACGACGTACCGGATTCCGTCCGCGTCCTCCTCGGCCCCCTCACCCCCGCGACCTACGTCGAACACGAGGAACTCGTCGTGGACGGCGTGGAGATCGACTGGCGCCGGACACGGGACGGAGTGCTGCACGCGTCGACGCTGGAGGGCGTCGCCGCCGGACTCGCCTGGGCGGCCGGGCAGTGGCCACGCCGTTTCGAGGTGGCGGCGCTGCTGGAGGACCCGTCCCGGACGGAGGAGTTGGCGCGGGACCGCTGGTTCGACTAGCGCGCGGGAGCGACACGAAGGTCACCAAGGACGACGTCACGACCTCACCGCGCGCCGCCCCGCCATCACCTGTACCTGCACCAACAGTTCGCAATCCCTGCGCAAAGAACTGATTTCGCGTACAACCTGCCCCACCCGTCGCGAATCACATCACGTGAGCCAACAGGCTCCGCCATCACTTGGGCCCCAGGCGCCGACGACGAGCCGTTCGGAACGACCAGCGCGCCGGGGCCCCCTTTCCCACTTGGGGAACACGCATGCGCATACGCGCCACCGTGGCCGCCGTCTCCGGCGCCCTGGTCCTCTCCGCCTTCGCCGTACCGGCCGCGCAGGCCGTCGGCAACACGGCCGCCGCCACGCTCAACGTCACCTTCTCCAAGGTGAAGGTCAACAGCGGCAAGGCCGTCGTCGTCGGTGCCACCGCGAAGGTCGCAGTCCCGGTCACCTACACCGTGACGCACGCCGCGAGCCTCGATGTCAGCGCCGACAACTTCGCCAGCGGCCCGCTCATCTACCGCGGCACCGATGCCGCCAGCACCACCACGAAGATCATCAGCGACGACCCGGGCACCTGCACCGCCGCCTCGACGACCGTCCTGAACTGCAAGGCCACCATCTACATCCGCCCGACCAGCGACCTGCTGAACACCGACGCCGCCACCTGGAAGGCGGGCGGCCTCGCCATCACCGCCGACGGCACCAAGAAGACCCAGGGCGACCTGGGCAACGTCCCGGTCCGGCGCCTGTCCAAGCTGACGGCCGACGCCACCCCGGAGCCCGTCAAGAAGGGCAAGACCATCGCGGTCACCGGCAAGCTGAGCCGCGCCAACTGGGAGACCAACAAGTACGCGGGCTACTCGACCCAGCCGGTGAAGCTCCAGTTCCGCAAGAAGGGCGCCAGCACCTACACCACGGTCAAGACCATCAAGACCAGCTCCACAGGCACCCTGAAGACCACGGTCAAGGCCACGGCCGACGGCTACTTCCGCTACAGCTTCGCGGGCACATCGACGACTCCGGCGGTCAACGCCACGGGCGACTACGTCGACGTCAAGTAGCAGTACCTAAGAGCAGCTGCCGCGTCCCGAAGACAGGGTCGCGGCAGCTGCTTTTAAGGGGCGCGGGGAACTGCGCGACCAGCCCCCACCGTCCCGCACCCGACGAACTACGCACCCACCGCCCACTCAAGCCGCCCCCCGCCGATCAACCAGCCTCCACACCAGCTCCAGCACAACCCCCGCCACCCCCGCAATCGCCACCGCAACCCACGGCATGGTCACCCCCACCAACTTCAGCGCAAAGAAATGCTGGAGCCACGGCACGACCAGCACCACCACGAACGCCGCCCCCATGGACGCCACCAGCGCCACCCGCCACCACGTGTACGGCCGCGCAATGATCGCCAGCACCCACATCGAGATCAGGAACAACGTCAGGGTCGCCGCGCTCGTCTCGGCCGCCAACGACCCTGTCCCTGTGTAGTGGTGACGGGCGATCAGATACGTCACGAAGGTCGCCGCCCCGGCAATCACCCCACCCGGGATCGAGTACCGCATCACCCGCCGCACGAAGTGCGGTTTCGCCCGCTCCGTGTTGGGCGCCAGCGCAAGAAAGAACGCCGGAATCCCGATCGTCAACGTCGACAACAACGTCAAGTGCCGCGGCAGGAACGGATATTCAACCCGCCAGCACACCACCAGCACAGCCAACAACACCGAGTACACCGTCTTCACCAGGAACAGCGTCGCCACCCGCGTGATGTTCCCGATGACCCGCCGCCCCTCCGCGACCACCGAAGGCAACGTAGCGAAGCTGTTGTTGAGCAACACGATCTGCGCGACAGCCCGGGTCGCCTCGGACCCCGACCCCATCGACACCCCGATGTCGGCATCCTTCAGGGCGAGTACGTCGTTCACCCCGTCCCCGGTCATCGCGACCGTGTGCCCGCGGGACTGCAACGCCCCCACCATGTCCCGCTTCTGCTGCGGAGTGACCCGCCCGAACACCGTCCCCTCGTCAAGGGACTTGGCCATCTCCTCCTGATCCGAGGGGAGTTGACGGGCGTCCACGACCTGCCCGGTGAGCCCGAGCTTCCCCGCCACCGCCCCGACAGACACCGCGTTGTCCCCGGAAATGACCTTCGCGTGCACATCCTGCTCGGCGAAATAGGCCAACGTCTCCGCCGCGTCGGGCCGCAACCGCTGCTCCAACACCACCAGCGCCGTCGCCGAGGCCCCCCGCGCGACCCCGGGATCATCCAGCTCACCCGAGACCCGCGCCAGCAACAGCACCCGTAGCCCCTGCTCGTTGAGCCGCCCGGTCTCCGCCAGCGCCGGATCATCCGCATCCAGCAGCACATCGGGGGCGCCGAGCAACCACGTACTCGACTCCCCGTCACCCTCGCTGAACGACGCCCCGCTGTACTTGCGCGCCGACGAGAACGGCAGCGACTCCACGCACCGCCACTCCCCGCTGTCCGGATAGGCGTTGATGATCGCCTGAAGCGACGCGTTCGGCCGCGGGTCCGACTCGCCCAACGCACCCAGGACTTTGCGTACGTACGTTTCGTCGGCCCCGCCGAGCGGGCGCAACTCGGTGACGTCCATCCCGCCCTCGGTCAGCGTGCCCGTCTTGTCGAGGCAGACCGTGTCGACGCGGGCGAGCCCCTCGATGGCCGGAAGTTCCTGGACGAGGCACTGTTTCCGGCCAAGCCGGATGACACCGATCGCGAAGGCCACCGAGGTGAGCAACACCAACCCCTCGGGGACCATCGGGACGATCCCGCCCACCGTCCGCGCGATCGAGTCCTTGAACCCGTGCTGTTTGACGACCAGTTGGCTGATGACCAGGCCGATCGCGGTCGGGATCATCATCCACGTCACGTACTTGAGGATCGTCGAGATACCGGTCCGCAGCTCGGAGTGGACGAGCGTGAACCGCGAGGCCTCCTCGGCGAGTTGGGCCGCGTACGCCTCGCGCCCCACCTTCGTCGCCTCGAACGCGCCACCGCCGGCGACGACGAAACTCCCGGACATGACGGCATCCCCCGGCCGCTTGACCACCGGATCCGCCTCACCGGTGAGCAGCGACTCGTCGATCTCCAGACCGTCGGCCTCGACGCACTCCCCGTCGACGACGACCTTGTCACCGGGCCCGATCTCGATGAGATCACCCAGCACGATCTCGGAGGTGCTCACCTCCACCGCGGCCCCGTCACGCCGTACCGTCGGCTTCGCCTCGCCGATCACCGCGAGGGAGTCGAGGGTCTTCTTCGCCCGCCACTCCTGGAAGACCCCGATCCCGGTGTTGGCGATGATCACGTACCCGAACAGGCTGTCCTGGACCGGCGCCACGAACAGCATGATCAGCCACAGCACGCCGATGATCGCGTTGAACCGGGTGAAGACGTTGGCGCGCACGATCTCGCCGAGTGAACGGCTGCTGCGCACCGGGACGTCGTTGACCTCCCCGCGCGCCACCCGCTCGGCGACCTCGGCGGTGCTGAGTCCATGGGCCCGCCGCGCCGGGATGGGCACGGGGTGCACAGGATCGAGTTCGGCGCCCGCGTCGGTGTGCGTCATGCATTCGACGGTACGTGCGGATTTACGGCTTCACCCGCCGAGTGCCCGGAAGATCCGACCAGGGGAGGACAGCGGGCGGTGCGGGGTGATGCCAGGGGTGTAGGGGAAGCTCCTTACTCCGCAGCAGGAGGAGCTCCTCACTCCGCAGCAGGGGAGGGGGTCTCCGTGGCCGAAGCAGCCGCCTCGGCCACCAGCCGCTTGAGCGCCGCGTCGCGCCCCCGGACGTACCAGATGCCGATCAGCCCGAGGCCGGCCCCGGCCAGGCAGGTCCACAGCCACCACAGGTGGCCGTGGTCGTCGTACCAGCCGTAGAAGGGGAGCTGTACCAGGAAGAGGACGAACCAGAGGATCGTGAGGCCGATGATCGTCGGGACGATCGGGCCCTCAAGGGGCTCCGGTGCCTCGTGTGTCGGTGTCCACTTCGCCATGACCCCAGCTTACGAGGCGACCGCAACACAAAGAGATCTCCGTGTGTCTACGCGCGGAGATAGCGCCTGACGTCTTCATATGTTCATACTGAAACGGTTTCCGTCTGTCCACTTCTGCTCGTAGGAACATCCAATGCAGACCGCCCTCGACCGCTACTTCAAGATCTCCGAACGGGGCAGCAGCCTCCCCCGTGAGATCAGGGGCGGGTTCGCCACCTTCTTCGCGATGGCGTACATCATCGTGCTCAACCCGATCATCCTCGGCAGCGCGAAGGACATGTACGGGCACCACCTGGACAACGGCCAGCTGGTCACCGCGACGGCCGTGACGGCCGCGTTCACCACCCTCCTCATGGGTGTCATCGGCAACGTACCGATCGCGCTCGCCGCCGGACTCGGCGTGAACTCCGTCGTCGCCCTCCAGCTCGCGCCCCGCATGACGTGGCCGGACGCGATGGGCATGGTCGTGCTGGCCGGTCTGGTCGTGATGCTGCTGGTCGCCACCGGGCTGCGCGAGCGCGTGATGAACGCGGTGCCGTACGGACTGCGCAAGGCCATCTCGATCGGTATCGGCCTGTTCATCATGCTGATCGGGCTCGTGGACTCCGGGTTCATCTCCCGCATCCCGGACGCCGCCCAGACCACCGTCCCGCTCCAGCTCGGCGCCGACGGTCACCTCAACGGCTGGCCGGTGCTCATCTTCATCCTCGGCGTCCTGCTCACCCTCGGGCTGATCGTCCGCAAGGTGTCCGGCGCGATCCTGATCTCCATCGTCACGATGACCGTCCTCGCGGTGATCGTGAACGCGGTCGCGACGATCCCCTCCTGGGGCCTGACCACCCCGAAGTGGCCCGGAAGCCCGGTCGCCACCCCGGACTTCGGCCTGATCGGCAAGTTCAGCCTGTTCGGCGGCTTCGACAAGGTCGGTGTGCTGACCGGCGTCCTCTTCGTCTTCACGGTCCTGCTGTCGTGCTTCTTCGACGCGATGGGCACGATCATGGGCATCAGCGACGAGGCCAGGCTGACCGACGGCGAGGGCAACATGCCCGGCATCAACAAGGTCCTCTTCGTCGACGGCATCGCGGTCGCGGCCGGCGGTGCCAGCTCGTCCTCCGCGACCACCTGCTTCGTGGAGTCCACGGCGGGTGTCGGCGAGGGCGCCCGCACGGGCTTCGCGAACGTCGTCACGGGCGCGCTCTTCGCCGTAGCGCTGTTCCTCACGCCGATCGCCACGATGGTCCCGTCCCAGGCGGCCACCCCCGCACTGCTCGCGGTGGGCTTCCTGATCCTGGCGGGCTCCGTCAAGGAGATCGACTGGGCCGACTACACGATCGCGATCCCGGCCTTCATCACGATGGTGATGATGCCGTTCAGCTACTCGATCACCAACGGCATCGGCATGGGCTTCATCACCTTCGTGGTGCTACGGCTGGTGGCGGGCCGGGGCCGGGAGGTCCCGGTGCCGATGTACGTCGTGGCGGCCGTGTTCGGGTTCTACTACCTGATGCCGGCGCTGGGTCTGACGTGACCCCCGTTCCTACGGGCCCTCACGTGACCCCGTAGAACTTCTCCGTCTCCTCGACCGCGGTCTGGAACCGCTCGTCGAAGTCGTCCCGAATGAGCGTCTGGACCACATAGTCCTGGACGCTCATTCCCCTTTTCGAGGCATGGTGGCGGAGCCGTTCGAGCAGCTCCCCGTCTATCCGCAGGCTGAGCACGCTGGTCCCCATGTAGACGAGGGTCCGGGGCGGTTCGCGGCGGCGCGTGACGTTCCGCGTCGGTATCACTCATATGGGTGACGGAAGGGTTCAGTGGCCAGGGTCACGGGCATCTCGGCGTGTCGCCATTGGTCTTTAGCGAGAGTAATGAGTTACGCTAAAGAACATGCCGGACCTAACCCATGGCGACGACGCTGCCGCTGTGAACTCCTTGCGATCAGCCGTGATGCGGTTGTCCCGTCGACTCAAGCACCAGCGGGTCGACGAGTCACTGAGCCCCACCGAGATGTCGGTGCTCGGCACCCTGTCCACCTGCGGCAGCGCGACTCCTGGCGAGCTCGCTCGCAAGGAGCATGTGCAGCCGCCGTCGATGACCCGCATCGTGGCGCTGCTCGAAGCGAAGGGTCTGGTCCAGCTGGAGCCGCACCCCGAGGACCGGCGCCAGAAGGTCGTCACCAAGACCCCCCAGGCCGAGGCGATGCTCGAAGAGAGCCGCCGCAAGCGCAACGCGTTCCTGGCCGGCCTGGTCGACGGCCTCGACGAGGACGAGTGGGCGAAGATCGCCGCCGCCGCCCCCGTGCTGGAGAAACTCGCACATCTGTAAGTCTGTCTATGTAGGAGGCGACCTTTTGAGTTCGGGACCCGGAGCAGACTCCGCCCCCGCGCCAGCCACCCCCGACTCCCCGCCCACCCCACCTGGTAAGTCCTCGATGTTCAGCTCGCTGAGGATCCGGAACTACCGCCTGTTCTTCATCGGCCAGGTCGTCTCCAACACCGGCACCTGGATGCAGCGCATCGCCCAGGACTGGCTGGTCCTCAGCCTCACCGGCTCCTCCGCCGCCGTAGGCATCACGACGGCCCTCCAGTTCCTGCCGATGCTGCTTTTCGGGCTCTACGGCGGTGTCCTCGTCGACCGGCTGCCCAAGCGCCCCACGCTGCTCGTCACGCAGTCCGCGATGGCCCTGACCGGCCTCGCCCTCGCCTTCCTGACCCTCTCCGGCCACGTCCAGGTCTGGCACGTCTACGTCGCCGCCTTCGCCGTGGGCCTCGCGACGGTCGTCGACAACCCGGCCCGCCAGTCCTTCGTCTCCGAGATGGTCGGCCCCGAGCAGCTGCAGAACGCGGTCAGCCTGAACTCGGCGAACTTCCAGTCCGCCCGCCTGGTCGGCCCCGCCGTCGCGGGCGTCATGATCACCGGCGTCGGCACGGGCTGGGCGTTCCTCTTCAACGGCCTGTCCTTCGTGGCCCCGTTGGCGAGCCTGCTCCTGATGCGCAACCGCGACCTGAAGGCCGTTCACCGCGCCCCGCGCGGCAAGGGCCAGCTCCGCGAGGGCCTGCACTATGTCGCAGGCCGCCCCGACCTGATCTGGCCGATCGTCCTCGTCGGCTTCATCGGCACCTTCGGCTTCAACTTCCCGGTGTGGCTGTCGGCCTACGCGGACGACATCTTCCACGCGGGCGCCGGCGCGTACAGCCTCTTCAACACCCTGATGGCGGTCGGCTCCCTGATCGGCGCCCTGCTCGCCGCCCGCCGCGGCACCACCCGCCTCCGCGTCCTGATCGCGGCGGCGGCGGCCTTCGGCCTCCTTGAGGTCGTAGCCGCGGTGGCCCCCTCCTACTGGCTGTTCGCCCTGCTCATGATCCCGATCGGCATCTTCGGCCTGACGGTCAACGTCACGGCCAACACCGCCGTCCAGATGGGCACCGACCCGGCCATGCGCGGCCGGGTCATGGCCCTGTTCATGATGGTCTTCATGGGCGGTACGCCGGTGGGCGCACCGATCGTCGGCTGGATCACCGACGCCTACGGCCCCCGGGTGAGCTTCGCCCTGGGCGGCGTCATCGCGGCCCTCGCCGCGGCCACGATCGGCGTGATCCTGGCCCGCATCGGCGACCTGCGGCTGTCGTTCGACTGGAACCACGGGCACCCGAGCGTGGCCTTCGTCCCGCGCGAGCGGGAGCAACTGGCGACGGCGGCCTGAGAGTTGTAGTGGCGTGGCGTGGCAGGACTGGCCCGGAGGGCGTGCTACACCCTCCGGGCCAGCACCTGTCCCGGCCACTTGTCGTCCCCGACGACGAACGCCTCGGTCGCGGTGAACCCGTTGCCCTCGTAGTAGGCGACGAGCTTGCGGTCGTCCCCGGCGTAACAGTCCACCCGCAGCAGGGAGATCCCGGCCCGCCGCGTCTCCTCCGCCGCGTGCGCGAGCAGGGCGCTGCCGACGCCGTGGCCCTTGAACTGCCGGTCGGAGGCGAGGAGATGGACGTACCGTTCGGGCTCGTCCACGGCGTCGATGTACGACCCCGGTGAGTCGGTGAGGGTGAGCGTGCCGACGGGGGTGCCGTCGATCTCGGCGATGTAGGGCGAGCCCTGCGCCACGTACCGCTCGACCATCGCCACGGCCTTCGGGTTCTCCGACCACGGCTTGGTCCCCCACTGCCCGGTCCGCCCCTGCGCGACGAGCCACGCCACGGCGCTGTCGAACATGCCGAGTATCGCGGGGATGTCGTCGGGGCCGCCGTCTCTGATGCTGATAGCCATGACTCCATAGTGGCAGTCGGCAGTGGCAGTCTGGTGCGCATGAGACTCTTCGCCGCGGTGTTGCCCCCGGAGGACGTGACTGCCGAACTCGCCGTGGTGGTCGATGAGTTGAGGGGTCTCCCGGGTGCGGAGGCGCTCCGCTGGACGGGCCGGCCGGGGTGGCATTTCACGCTTGCCTTCTACGGCGAGGTCGACGAGGACGTCGTACCGGAACTGTCGGCCGGCCTGGAGCGGACCGCGCGCCGGGCCGCACCGTTCGGGCTGGCGGTGCGTGGGGGTGGGCAGTTCGGGGACGGGCGGGCGCTGTGGGCGGGGGTGGCGGGCGATGTGTCGGCCCTACGACAGCTCGCGGAGCGTTGTGAGGAGGCTGCGGCGACGGGGGAGCACCGGCGGTACCGGGCCCATCTCACCGTGGCGCGCGGCCGGGACGCCATGGACGTCCGGCCGTATCTCGACCGGCTCGACGACTTCGCGGGTCGTTCGTGGACGGTGAGTGAGGTGGCGTTGGTGCGGAGCAACCTGCCGAGGTCGGGTGTGCCGGGGGAGCAGCCGCGGTACGAGGTGGTCGGGCGTTGGGGGCTGGGGGCGGGCGGTTAGGCTCGGGTACGTGGACCCGAAAACCCGGAACCGGATCATGGCCGGTGTGCTTGTGCTGTTGTTCGTTGTCGTGGGGCTTGCGGCGGCGCTTGGTAAGTGAGGACTGGGGAACTGCGGGTCGAATTTCGGCTTCGGGCCGAGTGTGGCTGGTCGCGCAGTTCCCCGCGCCCTTTAAGGGCGTCTGCCTGAGCGGCGTTTTCCAGGCGAGGCTTCCGGGGCGGCGTTCGGCTCCGCCGGGCGGGGGCTGGTCGCGCCCACGCGGCGGAGCCGCACATGTCACAGCCCCGCGCCCCTTAAGGGACGCTTGCCCTTGAGGCGTCTACCAGGCGAAGGCCTCCGGCGACGGGCCCGGACCCGGGAAGATCTCGTCCAGCGACGTCAGGATCTCCTCGCTCAGTTCCAGTTCTACGGCCCTCAGCGCGCTGTCGAGTTGTTCGGCCGTGCGCGGGCCGACGATCGGGCCGGTGATGCCGGGGCGGGTGAGGAGCCAGGCCAGGGCTGCCTCGCCGGGTTCGATGCCGTGTTTGTCGAGGAGGTCCTCGTAGGCCTGGATCTGGGCGCGTGAGGTGGGGTTCGCGAGGGTGTCCGCGGCCCGGCCGCTTGCCCGGCGGCCGCCCGAGATCTCCTTCTTGATGACCCCGCCGAGGAGTCCGCCCTGGAGCGGGGACCAGGGGATGACCCCGAGGCCGTACTCCTGCGCGGCCGGGATGACCTCCATCTCGGCGCGGCGCTCGGCGAGGTTGTAGAGGCACTGCTCGCTGACGAGGCCGATGGTGCCACCGCGCCGCGCGGCGATCTCGTTGGCCTGGGCGATCTTGTAACCGGGGAAGTTCGAGGAACCGACGTAGAGGATCTTGCCCTGCTGGATGAGGGTGTCGATCGCCTGCCAGATCTCCTCGAACGGGGTGTCACGGTCGATGTGGTGGAACTGGTAGATGTCGATGTAGTCCGTCTGGAGCCGCTTCAGGCTGGCGTCCACGGCCCGCCGGATGTTGACCGCGGAGAGCTTGTCGTGGTTGGGCCAGGCGTCGCCGTCGGCGGCCATGTTGCCGTAGACCTTGGTGGCGAGGACCGTCTTGTCGCGGTGGTCGGGGCTCTTGGCGAACCAGCTGCCGATGATCTCCTCGGTGCGGCCCTTGTTCTCGCCCCAGCCGTACACGTTCGCGGTGTCGAAGTAGTTGATCCCCGCGTCCAGCGCCGCGTCCATGATCGCGTGGCTGTCCGCCTCGTTCGTCTGCGGTCCGAAGTTCATCGTGCCGAGGACCAGTCGGCTGACCTTGAGGCCTGTGCGTCCGAGCTGCGTGTACTTCATGAGTACCTAGCCAACGACTTTGAGTGCGCTCTATGCAAGGGGGGTCAGTCGCGGGGGAAGTCAGTGGTTTTGAGGGTGAGGCCTACCACCGTGTTAGTGAGGTTCACCTCTTCTCCAAAGGGGAGCTTCGTCTCGGTCGCGTAGTCGTCATCCTTGGGGTTGGTGTAGACGTGGCAGCGGCCCTGGTAGGGGTCAGCGATCAGGTACACAGGGACCTCGGCCTTGGCGTACGCGGCCTTCTTCAGACCGTAGTCGTTGGTGGCGGTGCCCTTCGGGATGACCTCGGCGACGAACTCGACGTCCTCGTGCTGCCAGTGTCCCTCGGGGCTCTTCTGCGCGCCTTCACGCAGCTTCGCGACGTCCGGACAGAAGCCATTGAGATGGCCGGGAAAGTCGATGCGCACGTCGGAGAAGATCTTCGCCATCATGCCGAACTTGTCCTCCAACGCCCGTACGACCCTACGGATGATCTCCCAATGGGTGTCCCGCTGCGGCGACGTGAAGATGTTCCCCCCGACGATCTCGACCCTGATTCCCTCGGGGATGGGCATCTTCTCAAGCCACTCGAACATGACATCAAGAGTCAGCTCGCCGCTTACCTCGGCCATCGCGATCCTGTCTTCAAGGACGGTCATCGTGGCGCTCCTCCCCGGCCGCCCTCCACACAAGTGCAGCCGCGCAGTACAACGATACGCACGGTGACCGGGAGACGCGGGAATCACGCCATCGACCGGCGTGATCACGCCCCGGTCAGCGGCGGGCCGACCGCCTCAACGAGGAGTGGTGCGGCCGGTGTTGGGTGCTGTCGCTCCCGGCCGGGTCGTCCTCGCCGTACTCCCCACCCACCCCCCACGCCTGATGCATCGCCCCCGCGAACGCCCCCGTGATCTTGTGCTCGCCGGCCGCGTTCGGATGCGTGCCGTCGTACGTGTCGTGGTCGACGTCGTACGACTCCGGGAGGGAGGCCAGGAGGAGAGGGGAGCGCCGTTCGTCCAGGTCGGCGACCGCCTTCGCCTGGAGTTCGTTGAAGAGGGCGACCTCGGTGGCGAAGGGCGCGTCCGTGCGGGCGCGGACGTTCGGGATCACCGGGAGGAACACCATGCGGACGGACGGCTTCGCGGTGCGGGCCTCCGCCACGAAGGACCGCATGTTGTCGGCTGTCTGCGTCGCGTTCGTGTAGAAGCCCAGGTCGATCAGGCCGAGGGAGACCAGGAGCACGTCCGCCCGGTGCGCGCGGACCGCCTCGCCTATCAGCGGGGCCATGTGCAGCCAGCCCTCGCCCCAGCCGGCCAGGTGGAAGTGCGGGAAGTCGGGGTCGGCGTACTCGTACGACGTGGGCGTGTCCGTCGCCTTGTCGTACAGCGTCTCGCGCGGGCCGACCACGGCGAACGGGCCGCCATAGGTCGCGCGCAGGTGCTGCCACATCCGGTAACGCCAAGTGTGTTCGCCCGCGCTCCCGATCGTCATGGAGTCGCCTACGGGCATGAACCTGAGCATCCGCTCATGATGGACGATCAACCATCGATGGATGGAACGGGTGGGGTGTGAGGCCCACCACGCCCGGCCCGCTACAGCACTCTCCGTTCCGCACCGCACGGGATGGCAGGCTTGGGGCATGCGTCGCTTCCTCGCGTTCCTCGGTGCCGGCTTCCTCGTCGGCGCGCTCGCTCTGCCCGCAGCCGCAGCACCCTCCGACGACGGTGACGGCAAGGGCGACAAGGGGTTCACGATCACGGACTCCCGGATCACCGAGTCCAGCGGGCTCGCCGCCTCGCACCTCCACCCCGGCATCTACTGGACGCACAACGACAGCGACGACGGCCCGTACATCTACGCCGTCGACAGCAGCACCGGCAAGACGGTCGCCACGGTCACCTTCAGCGGGGTCGGCAAACCGCGTGACGTCGAGGCGATCTCCATCGGGCCGCACAACGAGATCTACATCGGCGACATCGGCGACAACCTCGACGGGACCTGGCCCTACGTCTGGATCTACAAGCTGCCCGAGCCGAAGGTGCTCAAGAACCAGACGATCCGGGCCAGGCAGTACGTCGTGAAGTACTCGGACGGGGCGCGCAACGCCGAGTCGCTGCTCGTGCACCCCAAGACCGGGCGCGTGTACATCATCGACAAGAAGGAGGACGGCGGGCATTTGTTCGAGGGGCCCGCCATGCTGTCCTCCTCCGGGACGAATTACTTCAAGCCCATCGCCGCCGTGGACCTCTGGGCCACCGACGCCGCGTTCTCGCCCAACGGCCAACAGCTCGCCGTACGCGGGTACTTGGGCGGGATCTACTACGACTGGAACGGCGGGAAGATCAAGCGCGAGGGGCGCCTCGACGTGCCGTTGCAGGGGCAGGGGGAGTCCGTCAGCTACTCCGCCGACGGGACCAAGCTGATGTACGGGAGCGAGGGCACCGACAGTCCGGTGCAGGCCGAGGATGCTCCCGGGGGTGGCTCGGACTCCTCCAAGTCGCCCTCCGGGGGCGGGAGTTCGGCGAGCGGTGACAGTGACGGCGGCTCGGGGAACAGTGTGAAGATCGGCGCCCTGGCCGTCGTGGTTGTCGGCGGGGCGTTGTTCGGGCTGCGGCGCCTCACGCGTCGCCGCTGAACTCCTGTGCCGCGCACCGCTGTTGGACCACCATCTCCAGTCCGTCCAGGATGCGTCCGAGCCCGAACTCGAAGTGGTCGAAGCTCGCGGTGAAGGTGTCGGGGGAGAGGGACGCGAGGGTCGGGTACGCGCCGGTCGCCATCGCCTTCTCCAGCGCCGGGACCTGGGCGCCGTAGAACTCCGCGTCGGTCAGGCCGGTGCTGCGGGCCGCCTCCTCCTGGTGGACCTGGGTGCGCGCGGCGCCGACGACGTAGCCGTCGATCATGACGACCGTCGAGACGAGTTCCGGGTCGGTCAGGCCCATCGGGCGGATGCGGGCGAGCAGGTGTTCCAGGGTGGCGAGGGCGCGGGGGCCGAGGAGCGGGCGGGACTGGTTGACGCGTAGCAGCCAGGGGTGACGCCGGTGGACGGCGAGGGCGTCGCGGGCGGCGGTTTCCAGTGCCGTACGCCAACTGCCGCTGCGGTCGCGGTCGTTGGGGTGGTCCGGGAAGCGGACGCGGTCCAGCATCAGATCGAGGAGTTCGGCCTTGCCGGGGACGTAGCGATACAGGGACATCGCGCCGGTGCCGAGGTCGGTGGCGACCCGGCGCATGGAGACCGCGTCCAGTCCCTCCTCGTCCGCGATGCGGATGGCCGCGTCCACGATCCGGTCGACGCTCAGGCCCGGTTTCGGTCCGCGGGTGGGGCGCGGGCCGGTGTTCCACAGCAGTTCGAGGGTGCGGTCGATGTCACCGCTGCCGCTGGAGTCCGTCGAGTTCGAGTTCGGTGGCCTGCTCGTCATGCGGGGGAGTGTAGGTCCATGGGTGAAAACCGAGTACACCGTACGCGCTATCGGATACGGTGCACGCAGTTCGGTACGGGAGGGAGGGAAGGGCATGAGCGGTGACGAGTACGTGGTCGAGGCCGAAGGGCTGGAGAAGCGCTACGGCGACAAACGCGCCCTCGACGGCTTCGACCTGGCCGTCCGCGAGGGCACCGTGCACGGGCTGCTCGGTCCGAACGGTGCCGGTAAGACCACCGCCGTCCGTATCCTCTCCACCCTCGTCCGGCTCGACGGCGGTCGGGCGACCGTCGCCGGTCTCGATGTGGCCCGGCAGCCGCGCCAGGTGCGTTCGCGGATCGGGCTCACCGGCCAGTACGCGGCGATCGACGAGATCCTCACCGGCCGGCAGAACCTGGAGATGTTCGGCCGCCTCTTCCATCTCGGGCGCAAGCGGGCCAAGTTGAGGGCGGCCCAACTCCTGCGCCAGTTCGACCTGGAGGCCGCGGCGGACAAGGGCGCGGGCGGCTACAGCGGTGGCATGCGCCGCCGTCTGGACCTCGCCGCGTCGATGATCCTGGCGCCGGCTGTCCTGTTCCTGGACGAACCGACCACCGGCCTCGACCCGCGCAGCCGGGGCGAAGTCTGGGAGGCGGTGCGGCAGTTGGTGGCCGACGGCACCACCGTCCTGCTGACCACGCAGTACCTGGAGGAGGCCGACCGGCTGGCCTCCCGCATCACCGTCATCGACCAGGGCCGGGCCATCGCCGACGACACCCTCGACGGCCTCAAGAACCGCGTCGGCGGCGACCGCGTCGAGGTCGTGGTGCGCGAACCGGCCCACATCCCGTACGCGTTGCAGGCGGTCGCGAGGGTGGCTCACGGTGGCCAACCGGAGGCCGACATGGGGGAGTTGAGGGTGCACGCGCCGGTCGTCGACCGGGTGGGGTCACTGAGCGAGGTCGCCCGCTACCTTCAGCACTACGGCATCCCGGTCGAGGACATCGGCCTGCGCCGCCCGAGCCTGGACGATGTGTTCCTCCGGCTGACGGGCCGCCGTACGGAAGAGGAACCGGCGGACCAGGAGCCGGAGTTCGAGGCTCCGGCGGCCGAGGGGGCGGCGGCGTGAGCGGCGGCGCGTCGACGGCGTCCGAGGCGACCGGGCGGACGTACCGCAGACGGCCGCAGCACGGGCGTCTGTTCTGGACGGTCGCGGACTGCTGGAACGTCGTCCGGCGCGGCCTGACCCACTACCGGCGCCAACCGGTCAGCATCCTCTGGCAGTTGGGCTTCCCGATCCTGTCCGTGCTGCTGTACGGCTACGTCTTCGGCAAGGCGATGCGGGTGCCGGGCGGCGGCGACTACAAGGCGTTCCTGATGCCGGGGATGTTCGTGATGACGGTCGCCATGGGGTTCGTCTCCACGGCGACGATCTTCGTGAACGACGCGAAGAAGGGTGTCATCGACCGGTTCCGTTCCATGCCGATGGCGCCGTCGGCGGTGGTCGCGGGGCGCGGTGCGACCGATCTCATCGTCGCCTGCGCCGAGTTGGGCATCATGATGGCCACGGCGTACGGCATGGGCTGGCGCCCGGAGTTCGGCTCAGGACCCGACTTCGGCGTCGGCTTCGTGAAGGCCGTAGCGCTGCTTCTGGCACTGCGGTTCGCCCTGATCTGGGTGGGGGTCTGGCTGGGGCTGCTGCTGCCGGGGCCCGAGCAGGTGGGCGGGCTGTTCGCGATCGTCTTCCCGCTGACGATGATCTCCAGCATCTATGTCTCCCCGCAGCAGATGCCCCACTGGCTGGGCCAGGCCGCGCTCTGGAACCCGCTCTCCTCGACGGCCGGCGCCACCCGCGCGCTCTTCGGCGCACCGACGGGGCAGGGCACGTCCTGGCCGGAACAGCACGCGTTGCTGCTCGCGGGGGCGTGGCCGGCGGCGCTGACGCTGCTGTTCCTGCCGTTGGCGGTACGGAGGTTCCGCCGGCTCAGCCGGTAGGCGGCCCGGTAGGCGGCAAGGGGCGCGCGGTGCGCGTCCCGGGGTTCGTTGCGCGCTCCCGTCGGCCGTGCTTGGCTCGCCCGATGAATCTTCTGCTGACGGCGAGTGGCCTGCGTAATGACACCCTGCGGGACGCGTTGCGGGACATGCTGGGAAAGCCGTTCGGATCGGCGAACGTCGTGTACGTCCCCACGGCGTCGGTCGCCGAACCGGGGGACCACGGGTGGTTCGTCGAGGACCTGAACCGGCTGCACGGCCTCGGCTGGCGGGAGTTCGACGTCCTTGAACTGAACGGCCTGCCCCGGCAGTTGGTCCTCGACCGGCTGCTCCACGCCGACGTCATCTATGTCGAGGGCGGCAACCACTACCACCTCGCACGCAGCATCACCGGCAACGGCCTGGCCGACGGGTTCCTGGAGGCGCTGGAGAGCCGGGTCTATGTCGGGGTCAGCGCCGGGTCGATGATCTTCAGCCGCAATCTCACCGCGCACTCCGCCGACGTCATCGGGGACACCGCGGACCTCCACCTGCTCGGCGCGACGACCGTCGAGCCGCCGTTCGGCCTCTTCGACTGGTACCTCAAGCCGCATCTGTACTCGCCGAACTTCCCCGAGCGGGACGACACTTGGGCCGATCGCATCGTGGAGCGGGCGGACTTCCCGCTCTACTTCATCGACGACGACACGGCCGTGCGCGTCAGGGACGGCAAGGTGGAGGTCGTTTCCGAGGGGCGGTGGCGGTTTCATCCGGTCCCTCCGGTACATCCGATCCATCCGTGACGTAGCGAGTTCGGCGGATTCCGTTGCCGGGCGTGCTCGCGCGGTCCGCCGGTGCGGACGGGCGCCCGGGACCGGGGCGGGGCGAGGTCGACACGGCCGTGGTGGAGAACGCGTTGCGCCGCGCGGTCGACGGACTCGACCCTGGACAGCGGGAGTTGGGCCGGTTGACCTTCGGTCTGGAACCTGGCACGCGCGCTGTCGGGCAAGGTGCGGCGTGACAAGGCCGCCGACCTGGCGGGGATCGGCGCCGACCGTTTCCGCAAGCACCAGGAGAAGCTGCTCGTCCGCCAGGTCGCCGAGGCGATACTGGCGGGAGCCGAACCTGTGGTGTCCGGTGCGGAGTACACCGCGCCCGGGTCGTTCCAGCCGCCCCAGCCGCCCCCGCTCGTGCGGGCGGGGGCGGCATCCGGTGGAGACGCCCTTTCCGCACGGCGAGGTGACGATCACCCTGCACGTGGCGCCCATCGAACTGATCGAGCGGGTCGATGTGTTGGTGTCGTCGGAGAACATCTACTTCGAGATGTCCAAGACGTTCCGCCGCACGATCTCCGGGAGCCTGCGGCGGGCCAGGAGCGGGATTCCGGCGGGCTCCCGCTGCGGTCCGTCGCCCTGCCCCTGTTCGGCGCGGGGCGCGGCGGCCTGGACGCGCGCAAGAGCGCGGAGGCCGTCCTCGGGGCGCTGGAGATCGCGCTGGCGGCCGACCTCGACTGGTCGGTGCACCCGGTGACACGCAATCACGTCAGCGCGGCCGCCGTACTGGAGGCACTCGCCGCGCGACGCCGCTGAGCCCCGGGACGCCGCTGAGCCCCGGGACGCCGCTGAGCCCCGGGACGCCGCTGAGCCCCGGGACGGAACGCTCAACCGGCTTCGGTGAGGCGGTACTTCTTCGTCGGGCCCGTGGGCTGGTGGACGATGACCCACTCGCCCTCGATGACGTACAGATAGCCCTGGTTGGCCGCCTGGTAGCCGTCCGTGGTGGCCTCGGCGGGGACGGTGACCGCTTCGGACGCCTTGTGGGTGGCGTCCGGGTGGAGCCAGGTGCCGTCGTAGTAGATCTGTCCGCTCGTGGTCTTGCACAGCCGGATGAGGCTCGACTCCGTCGTGTAGGCGTGCAGCAGCGTCGCTCCGGTGCCGTCCGGGATGCGGTCGGCCACGGCGGTGGGGCAGGGCGGCCCCGCCGAGAGCGGGACCGCGGTGGTCGGGTCGGCGGACTTCTGCTGGACGACGTAGACGCCGATGCCGATGCCGATCGCCGCGACCACTGTCACCAGCACCGCGAGGAACTTCGGCGTGCTGTTGCTCCGACGGGCGGGCGCGGGTGTCCAGGGCGACTGCGGTACCGGGAGCGGGATGGGGATGTACGCCTGCGGTTGCACCTGGGGCTGGGGCTGGGGCTGCGGGTGGGGCGAGGGTGTCTGGGGCGGAAGGCCGTGCGCCGGGCTCTGCACCGTTCGCGGGGCCGCGCGCTGGTGCTGGATCGCCTGTCGGTGCTGGGCGGCGTAGTCGTCCAGGACGCGCAGTGCGTCGGCACGGTAGGAGGGCAGGCGGCCCGGAGTCAGAAAGGCCGTGTGCAGGGCGCGATGCCATTCGGCCGCGCTGGGCCGCGTACTCGTGGCGAACGGGTCGTCGAGCGCGCGGCTGAACAGCTGTCGTAGCGCCGGGTCCAGGCGGCCGGGGAACTGCGAGGGCTTGATCCACTGCCCTCTCTGGTGCCCTTGCGGCCATCGAGGGCCACCGGGGTTGAGGAACAGGCCGCGGTAGAGCACCAGGGCGAGGGCGAACCGGTCGCTGAACCGGTCGTGCGCCGGGATCACACCGGCGATGCGGCGCGGGTCCGTCCATTCCTGCGTGGCGACGCCGTGCGTGGCCGGGGTGCTCCACGGGGTCAGCCCGTCGCAGTCGATCAGATAGGCGTGGGTGTCCTGCTCCCGCCACACGAGGTTCTTCGCTGCCAGGTCCCCGTGGGTGAGCTTGAGGTCCTCCAACTGCTTGAAGATGTCGCACACGCGCAGCAGTACACCGAGGCGTACCCGCGCCTGTGGCGGTGGCGGCTCGGCCCGGGCCAGGTAGAGGAAGTCGAGCGTGCGGGGCGCTACTTTTCCGTCCGAGTTCGTGAACATGAAGGTCTGCGGGATGAGGGGCAGGATGACGGCCTCCACGGCGCCGTTCCTGCCGTGGATCACGTCGATGGGCCAGTTGATGGACGATTCGGCGGTCGTGGCGAGCCCGCCGTACGTCGCGGAGTTGCTGCCGTTCTCGGCGCGGTGGACGGCGTCCCAGCCGAGCAGTGCCAGCTGGTACAGCCGGTGGACCTCGGACGACGCGGACTCGGGAGTCTTGTACTCCTTGAAGACGCGCCCCACTCCGTCCTCGTCGACGCAGTGGTACAGCAGACCCTGGCCGCCGTCTGTGTTGAAGGGCTGCGACTCGACCTGGTATCTGCGGCCGAGCCTGCTGGTGACGATGCGCATCGGTCATCCGTTCCGCAGCTGCCGTGACCACACCACGAGGGCGGTCCGGTCGTCGTGCGAGCCGCGGCGCCGGTAGCGCAGCGAGTCCGCCATCGCGGCGGCGTCGCAGGGCCGCGACCAGCGCTCGGCGAGCCAGGCGCGCACCGCGGGCGAGCCGAAGGCGTCCTCCGCCAGCCCGTCCGAGGCCAGGATCAGACAGTCGCCCGGGCTCTCCTCGGCCAGCGGGGCGTACTCGGCGACCTCCGCCGGAGTGGGGTGGGGCAGCGCGGCGGAGACCATGTTGACCGGTCCGCCGTCGCGGGCGAAGACGGTCTCCCACGCCTCGCCGGCCAGCCGCAGCACCGCGCAGTCCCCGACCCGGGCGGCCCAGCCGGTGCCCGTGGCCGGGAGCAGCGCCAGGGCGGCCGTACAGGACAGGTCCCGGTCCGTCAGGCCGGGCAGCCCCGCCGTGCGCACCTGCGTCACCCGCGCGCAGGCCGCGTCGAGGATGCCGCCCAGTACGGCGCGCGGGTCGGCCGCGAGCTTTCCGGCGGTGACCGTACGAGCCTCCTCGCACAGCAGGGAGGCCAGGAGGACCGCGCCGATCTGTGAGGTCAGGGGACGCGAGCCCATGCCGTCGCAGACCGCCGCGATCAGCAGGGAGCCGTCGTCGGAGAGCGTGAACTGGTAGGCGTCCTGTGCCGTGCTGCCGCCGTTCAGGTGCGACTGCCCGACAAGGCTGGCCGCGCCCAGCCACCGGTCGCCCAGCAGCCCCCCGTCGGCCCGCAGTCCGGGCAACGAGGTTGTCGTAGGCGCGAGTCGGGGAAGCGGAAGGGGTTGCAGATGGTCTCCCACCTGCGGGGCGTCGGTGGCCAGGGTGCGGGGCGGGGCGACGGGCGGAAGCGCGGTGCCTGTTGCGTTGTCGCCATCAGGAGTACCGGGAGTACCGGAGGCGAGGACGGCGTCCGTGGCCAAGTCGCCGTCCGTGGCGGAGTGGCTGTCCGTGGCGGAGTAGCCGTCTGTGGCCGAGACGTTGTCCACGGCGGTGGCCATGGGCTCCGGCGACGTGGGGCCCGGCGGCGTGGGGCCGGGCGGCGTGGGGCCGGGCGGCGTGAGGTCCGCCGCGCCCGGCTCCGTCGTGTCGGCGGTGTCCGATACGGCGGCCCCGTGGCCCGGCGCCGCAGCCGCGTGCCGGCCCTTGCGCCCGATGAACTTGCCTACTCGCACGCTCAGTTCACCATGTGCTGGGTGAGCGGGAGCTGCGTGAGCTTCGTTCCGTCGAGCGGCACCGAGAGCGCGCCCCCGGTGGCCGAGGAGAAGCTGCTGGAGGTGGTCCGGATGCTCCTGAGCACCGTGCGCAGGATCTCGCGGACGGCCGTTCCCGGGTCGCTCTCGTCGGTGAAGAAGGCGAAGCCCGTCGAGACCTGCTGGATGGTCTCCCGGTTGGCCTTGCCGAAGCCGAAGCTGACGATCTGCGCCCCGTACTTGTCCTCCTTGGAGGTGATCTGTCCCCGGGCGTGGGTCCAGTCGACGTCCGCGTTGTGCTCGCCGTCGCTGATGAAGAAGATCACCGGCTGGTGGTAGGCGCTGCCCTTGCCGAGGCCCTTGATGCCGTCGCGCAGCGCGTCACCGGAGGCGCGCAGCCCCACGTCGAAGTTGGTGCCGCCCTGCGGTGACAGCACGGGCATGTCGGCGAACGCGATGTCGGTCAGGGGCAGCACGATGTCGGCCTGGTCGGAGAAGGTCACCACGGCGAGCCGCGCGATCTCCCCGGTGGACGGGTCGCTCTTGATCGCGGCCTTGATCTCGGGGAGGGCGTCGTTGACGGCGGTCATGGGCGGGCCCTGCATCGAGTACGAGACGTCGATGCAGAGGCAGACGGGAAACACGGCGGGGCGTTCGACGTTCGAGAATGCAGACATTCCTGTCCTGACGTGGAAAGTGGAAGGCGGAAGGCAGAAAGGGAAAATGGGCGTAGAGACGCCGTACGGAAAACGGCGTGTTTTCTCGACTTTTCTCGACGAGGAAATCGAGTGGACGCCGTTGCGTGCGACAGGGAACGCGCCGAAAGGTGCGGCTGTGGCAGCCCGGTCGGTTACTGATGGAAAAGTATGCACGTGTGCGGGTGATCGGTCTGCGGTTCGTCCAAATAACCGGTAAGAACCCGGAAAACGCCCGGCTTTCGCCCGCGGTCCGCTATGAGGGCGTCAGGCCCAGGTGCCGGTGCCGGTGCCGGTGCCGGTGCCTGTGCCGGGATCGGCACCGGTGCCGTCCGCGGCGTCCGGGGGCCCGACCCTGACGTGGAACGGCCTCAGCCGGCTGTCGAGCCACCGCACGCTGTCCGGTTCGTCGAGGTCACGCGCGGGTTCGCCGGTGGCCTCCAGCAGATCGCTGTCCGCGTCGAGGTCGAACAGCACCAGTGACACGTTCGGGAAGGCGAGGCGCGACCCGTAGAGGAAGCCCTGCGCCCAGGGCGCTTCGGCGCGCAGCCAGTGCGTCCAGCGGCGGGTGAAGGCGTACTCCGTGGGCTCGGACCGCACCAGCCAGTCGTTGTTCTGCTGCACGCCGCAGAGGTCGAACACGGTGTGCAGCGAGAGCAGTGCCACGTCCTGGGCCAGCCGGACCTGCGAGAGCCGCTTGCCCTCAAGTTCCTTGCGCGGCAGGACGCGGGTTGAACTCGGCCGCCTTGCGATACTGCGAGTGCACCCGGTAGAGGACCTGGCTGGCCTTCCAGTCGACCCGTTTCGGTTCGGCCGTGCCGCTGTCGGGCAGTCGTGCGTCTCGGGCCATGTCAGTCCTCCTCGCCCACCACGCTCGCCGCGGCGAGCAGTTGTCCGTCCAGACCCTTGCCGAGCAGTGCCGCCGGGGTCGCGGCCAGCCAGGGGTTGGGGCCGAGCCACCAGTCGGCCACCCCCCAGGGATCCTCCGCGGCGCCCAGCATGCGGTTGACGGCGACGACCACCTCCCGGGGCCGGCCCGTGCCGTCGAACTGGAAGGCCGGCAGCCGTTCCGTGCCGTCGCGGCGGCGCAGGCGGATCAGCTCGGGAGCGGTCGCCTCCACACCGAAGTTGTCCCTCAGGTCGTCCTCGGTGAGCGCGGGCGCGGCCAACAGCCGTTCGTACGGCGAGGGTTGGGCCTCCGCGTCGCCGACCGGGGCGGGCTCGGTGCCGTGCGGCGCTGTCGACCCGGTGGCGTGCGGTGCTGTCGACCCGGTGCTGTGCGGCGTTGCCGACCGGGTTCCGTGCGGTTCTGTCGACAGGCCGCTGAACGAGGCGAACGCAGCCAGGAGTTCGTGCGGCGGGGCCGACGTCGTACCGGTGAACCGCCTCTCGACCGCCGCCCGGACCTCGTCCTCCGGCAGGGCGGCACGCAGGTGGGCCGCGACGGCACGGGTCACGGCCTTCTGCCGTCGCTCGTCACCCCTTTCGGCGGCCAGGTCGAGCAATGCGTCAAGGTGGTTCCGGTCTTCCGAGGTGAGTTTTTCTAGTATCGCCTACCGATCTCTCGTCAGCGCCGCGATGAGTCGTGCCTCGTACTCGTCCATGCGCCCCCTCTGGAATTTCTTGATAATTGGGTGGGTGTATAGCATTCGGCGGGCCCGGCCGACAGAATTCCGGAAGATCGCCTCCGGGGGGCCCGGTCTCGAATCCGGCGGGGAACACCGTGTGCCGCGCGCGGCGGCCGGGTGCGGAATGGGCATGTGCCGAATCGGGGTGGGGAATGACGGGGAACGGCATGGACGGCACCGGCCAGGAGGAGCCGCTGGATCGGGTGGAACGGCTGCTGGAGGCCGCCGAGCGGTTCCTGGCGGCCGGAGCCGGGCGGGCACCGGGCGCGGGGCCGGGCGTGGGGCCGGTCCCCGGGGAGCTGGGTGAGGCGGAGACCCTGCTCTCTGCGCTGTGCGACACGGTCACGGACGACGAGCGACGCCGTGTGAGGTGCAAGCCCGCGGTCTCGGCCAGTGCTGTGACCGCGTAGGTTCGCCGGGTTGGTGGTCGTGGCGGTTGGATGTGCGGTTTGCAGGCCGACGAGGACACCGTCCGGGACGTGATCCACTGCTTCAACGAGATCGGCCCGGCCTGCCTGGACCCTCGGTGGGCGGGAGGCCGTCCCCGTCAACTCGGCTATGACGACGAGGATTTCGTCATCGCGACGGTCACCACACGGCCGGTCGAGCTCGGCCGGCCGTTCACCCGCTGGTCGCCTGCCTGCGGAAAGTGCACGGGCGGGTGATCCGCATCGGCCGCGAGGCGTCACGGTGCCTGCTCGCCCGCCCCCTGACTGCGCACCCGTCCGGCCCGGCTCCGCTAAGAGCCGCTTTCCGCCACGAAGCGCAGGTACCGTTCCGCGGAACGCTGGACCGCGGCCGCCCCGTCGGCGCTGACCACTCGCCCCCAGAACGCCCCGTAGATGCGCTCGAAGGGGAAAGGCTCGACCAGCGCGAGCGCGCGGCGGATGGTGCTCGGTCGCTCCGGAATGAAGTTGGGGATGCTGTACATGAAGCTGACCCACCGCCGGTCCATCACCACCATGAAGATGTCACCGCTGAACAGCGCACCGCGCCTCTCCGGGTCGTCAGCCCAGTGCAGCACGGTGCCTCCGGCGAAGTGCGTGCCTGCGTTGATCAGCGTCATGCCAGGCGCGATCCGGTGGGTGTCGCCCGTCCAGTACTCGATCACCGGATCGGGCCGTCCGACCCAGTCACGGTCCGCGGCATGGACGTACACGGGAACGTCGAAGGCCCGGCCCCACTCGGTCATCACGCCGTAGAAGTGCGGATGGCTGACGGCGATCGCGCTGATCCCACCCAGATCCTCGATTTCGGCGGCAAGGTCGTCATCGAGGTAGCCCACGCAGTCCCACAGCACGTTGCCGGACGGTGAGCGGATCAGTAGCGCGCGCTGGCCGACGGCCACCGAGGGCACCGCACCCACCCCGATCACACCGGGTCCCTCCTCAGCAAGCCGACCGCGACGGCCGCCGGCGCGCAACTCGGCCAGCGTCGTCCACTGTTGGCCGTCCCAACCGACGTACTGCCGCTCGTCCAGGCAGATCGGGCAATCAGCGCGCGGTGCCCCGTACTGCACGCCGCACGTACTGCAGATCGGAAGCTGCACACCCGTGACCGACGCGACCCGCTTCGAAGACGACACCAGAACCTCCCCCTCCAAGAACTCACCACTTGGCGACACCGACACCGACACCGACATCAACAGCCGGCCCTGCTGGGCCTCTTCCCGAGCCCCCCGCCGGGGCGAACGCCTCGTCTCAGCCGGCCCTGTGTCGTACGTGCAGATGACCCTCGCGGGGATACGCGGGCGGCGCCGGAGCCAGGACGGTGTCGAGGGGGTACCGGCTCTTGTGGGCCACGCGGCAGGAGGCCGGGTTGTCCACCTGGTGCAGGAGTTCCAGGCGCTCCAACCCGTCGGGCCCCAGGGTGTCGAAGGCCCAGTCGCTGAGGGCCTCCAACGCGCGCGGTGCCACACCTCGCCCGCGGGCGTGCGCGGCGGTCCAGTAGCCCACCTCGGCCGACGGTTTGCCGGTGGCCGCTCCCTTGAGGATCACGTGGCCCGCCAACTGGCCTTGGCCGGAGGTGGGTTGGGGTTGCGCTTCGAGGACCGCGAAAGCGAGGTGGTCTCCCGTCGCCCAGTTCCGCTCCTGGTCCCGTATCCACCCCAGCGCATCGGCCTCGTTCTCCACGCCTGAACTGGTCCAGTGGCGCAGCGTCGGATCCCGGAACACTTCGACGAGTGCGGCGACGTCCTCCGTGCGCCAGGGGCGAAGGAGGAGGGCGGGAGCGGACGGCGTCGCACCCGCGTGCAGGATCACGGTCTGGTGCTCGTTCACCGGCCGATCGTACGTGTACCCGTGCCGTCCCGTTTGTGCTGGTCATGCCTCCACGGATGCACTGTCGGCCCGCGTTGTCACGGTACGGGGCGGCTCGGGTGCGTCACCCACGCCGCCGTTTCGCTTCGCCTCCACGCACAACCACACATAGACCAGGTCGAGCACGCTGCACATGATGCCCAGCCCGAGCAGGAAACCGTCGTGCTGGATGGCGCCGAACAGGATCGTGGGCGCGAGCGTGCCGAGCCACTTGGCCACCGCGATCGTCACCGACTGCCCGCGCAGTCCGCGTCGCGCGACGAACATCGCGATGAACAGGGCGGACATCAACAGGTTCTGGAGAAACGCCGAGTAGGCGGCCCCGTCCTCCGCGCCGAACTTCGCCAGGAACAGACACTGCACGGCGAACGACATCCCGAACAGCAACACGCTGAGCCCGCCGAACATCCGCGCCGTGACGAACGACGGGAACTCGGCACGCCCGTACCGGAAGAACGTGTACACGATGAGCGCGTCGGCGATGCCCCACACCAGGTTGATACCGCCCTGCACCGACGGGTCGAAGGCCAGGTTGTGCACCGCGTACGTCCACTCCCACGCGAAGTTCAGACCCAGCGCTACGGCGGGCATGGCGTAGGTGCGTTCGCGGAACCCGACGCGGATCGCTTCGATGTACACGATCGTCCAGGCGATGCCGCTCGCGAGGATGAGGGCGATATGCATCTGCGTCTCCTGTTACGGATCTTCGAGTTGCGGATCTTCGGGTTGGGGATCTTCGAGGGGTCGCGCGGACGCTAACAGACACGTTCGGGGGTGTGGGCGATGTCCGTCTTACGTGAGTGTGACGTAGGGACATAGGGACGTACCAGGTCGGACTCGGCCTGCCAGGGCGGCTGTTGGGGCTCGGGCGGGAGTTGCCAACAGGGTTCGTCGAGCGGGAAGGGCAGGTGGCGGCCGGCCGCGCGGGAGCGTTTGTGCCAGCGCTTCCAGCGGGCGTCGTGGGGGGTTGGGAGTCGCCATACGTAGGGGTCGGGCGTCCGGACTTCTCCGCCAAGGTCCGTGTCCGGCAGGGGAGTTCGGGGAGTTCTGTGCGTGAGCAGGCGGGTCGTCGCCTCATAAAGTCGCCGGAACATGAGGACCATGAGCCTGAACCCCCTCCAGGTCGAACCTCGCCCACACGCATTTCGCGTACGGCTCCTGCCGGCATCCCCAGTTGGCGGCCAGCGCGGCTACGAGGGCTAGACCCCGGCCGCCTTCCTCGTCCGGGGTCGAGTCGTGCGGCCGGGGGAGTCTGTCCCGGTCCGGGTCGGAGACCTCCAGGACCAACTCCCCCCTGTCGAGGGTGAGTTCGACCTTGACCTGGGAGTGGGAGACCCGGCAGTGGGTCACGGCGTTGGTGACCAGTTCGTTCGCCAACAGGGTTACGGCGTCGGCGAGTTCGTCGGTGATGCCCCAGTCCGCGAGGGTCTTGCGGACGCGTTGGCGGGCGGTGGGGACGTGTCGGCGGTGTTTGGGGATGCGGAAGCTCTCGGACGCGGGCATGGGGAACTCCGTCCTGACGTGGCGTCAAGTTGGGCTGCACTGCGGCGCCTTCGAGAAGCTAAGGCGGGATTTACGATCCGCGCAATGAGAATCGATGAATACATGCGCCGATGTAACTCGATCGAGTGATGTTGGCCCGAGGTTGACGCTCGGTGTGGCATGGTTTGCCGCAGAAGAGGGGAGGGCTCATGCCCGCAGGCGGACGGCCGACGGTACGCAGCAGGCGCTTGGGGGCGGCACTCAAGCAATACAGGCTGGCCGCCAAGCTCGATCAACCGCAGGCTGCCGAGATCATCGCTTCAAGTCAGGCGAGGATCAGCCGTGTTGAGAGTGGGCATGCGACGCCGCGTGTGATCGAGGTGCGGTTGCTGCTGGATGAGTACGGCGTCACCGACCTGGAAGTGCGCGCGAAGCTGGAGGAGTTGGCCAAGTACCCCAAGAAGCGGGGGTGGTGGCTGGAGCATGCCGCGCATCTGCGCCCGGATTACGTGGACCACATCGCGCTGGAGGATGACGCGAGCCATATCTGGCAGTGGCATCCGGTCGTGGTTCCGGGACTCCTACAGACCGCTGCCTATGCCGAGGCGGTCATCACGGAAGGGCCAGCCTCTCTGACCTCCGAACACATCGCACGATTGGTCGAAGTGAGGCTGCGGCGGCAGGAGAAGGTCGCGGAAGGCGGCGTTGCCTACCGCGTCGTCCTGTGGGAAGCCGTCATCAGGCACCCCCTGGTCAATACCGAGATTCATCGAGAACAGTTGATGGCGCTCCTTGAAGCCGGGAAGCGGACGAACGTCACTTTGCAGGTTCTGCCGTTCGGCGTCGGCACGCTGGTCCCTGCCAGCGCCCCCGGATTTGCTGGCTTTGGCTTCGATGCGGAGCCAAAGTTCGAGGCGCTGACCATGGATGGCCTGATGGGTGCTTCGGTCCTTGGGTCCCCAGAAGATCTGGCGAATCACGCCAGCGCGTATGACCTGTTGAGATTGGCGGCGTTGCCTCCCGAGAGGAGTGCAAGGCTTATTCGGAGTACGTTGCGCGGCCTTGAGAAAGAAACACCATGACCGATTTCGTAGGCCCGTTCCGCAAGTCGTCGCACTCGTTCCAGGAGGACGCCTGCGTCGAAGTGGCCGCCACAACCACCCACGCCCGAGCCGTCCGCGACAGCAAGCAGACAGACGGCCCCCTGCTGATTGTCTCCCGGGGCACCTGGCGAGACTTCCTCCAACAGTTCTGAGGAGATGTCTCATGGCCGACAGCACAGGCCCCTTCTGGAAGTCGTCGTACTCCGCAGGCGAAGGCAATTGCGTGGAGGTCGCCGCCACCGCTACCCACGGCCGAGCCATCCGAGACAGCAAGCAGCACCCGGAAGGCGGCGCTCCCCTGCTCACCGTCTCCCGCGACGCTTGGCGCGGCTTCCTCCAGCAGTTCTGACGCCCGCCCCCACCACACCCCCTCCCGAAAAATGTGACACTCCCCCCACGAAGTGTCACATTTTCCTGGACCTACCCCCGGGTCCCGCCGCAGGCTACTTGCGCGGCAAAGACGTGTTGGTGATCGGCAGAGCCTGCTGGGCCCCCGCCACGTACATATCCCTCGGCGCCGTGCGGAGCGTAAACATGTCGTCGTAGCCGGTGACGCGTACCGACATGACGAAGAAGCCGTCATACGTGGCGGTCGCCTTCACGTCGTACTCCTGCTCCCAGTAGGTCTGAAGGAAGACCTCCGTGCCCTGGGGCTGGACACCCTTGGGGAGGGTGACCTTGCCCGTGACGGTGAGGATGTCGCCGGCCTTCACCTTCTTCTTGCTGAGCCGGTAACTGACCGAACTGGACTGGGTGTTGACTCCCACGGTGGTGTCCGCGAAGTAGCCGTCCTGCGGGGTGTTGAGGTCGCCGTCCTCGTCGTAGAGGGCGGTGATCTGGACTCCGCGCTCGACGTTGAGCAGGCTGCTGTCGGTGGCGTGGTCGATTGCGACGTCCGGGATCGTGAACTTTCCGTTGGCGTCGGTGACCGGCTTACCCAGGTCGCGGGGCTCGTAGTAGTGCGGGTCGATCGGGTCGCCCCACGGGTTCCAGGTCGTGAACTGGACGACTTCCTCGACCGTGACGGGGATGTTCGGCGCCGGGGTGCCGTCCGCCTTGGTGACGGTGCCGGTGACGTCGACGTGGCGGTTGCCGTAGGTGGTGGTCGCCGGGTTCGTCGTCACGGTCACTACGTACGCGTCGCCGGGGGACGGGTCCGCGGAGGCGGCCGGTGCGGACAGGGCGCCGGTGGCGAGGAGCAGCGCGGCGGTGGCGGCGAGCCGTGTCGGCAGGGATTTCCTGGGCATGGGGCAACTCCAACTTCGGTCGGGAGTTGAGGAGTTGCGCCGCAGGTGTGCGACGCGTCGGGTTCGACCGGCGGGGTGGGGCGGGAGTTGTCCCTTGTGCGTTCGCTGTTACGTGGCTGTGGTGTGCGGTGGGTTTGTCCGGGTTACGGGTTCACCTGGACGTCGGCCGCAGGCCGCCCCGCATTGTCCTCGGCACGACAGGCGTCGGCGAAACGCGCCTCACGGCCCCTCCGGCGGCGGCGAGGTCAGGGCCGTGCGGCAGGCCAGGTGCAGGGCCAGGCGTTCGTCGGGGTCGGCGAGGTCGACGCCGAGGAGTTGCTGGACTCGGGCGATCCTGGCGGTGACGGTGTTGCGGTGGACGCCGAGCACCGCGGCGGTCTCGGCGGTCGAGGACTCGGCGTCCAGGAACGCGGCGAGCGTGCGGACCAGGTCGCCGCTCTCGCCGACCAGGGGTTCGAGCAGGGACCGGGCGGCGGGCTGGAAGGTGTCGGTCCGGGTCCAGGCCAGCAGCAGCTGGGCCAGACCCAGCCGGTCGACGTGCAGGAAACGGCCCGTCGCGGCGCGTCCCTGGGCGAGGCGAGCGGCGTCGCCCGCCTCGCCCAGGGTGCGCGCGATGCCCTCGGGACCGGCGTGCACCCGGCCGACCCCGACATACGTGCCGACGGTGTCGGCGAGCCGCCGCTGCGCCCGGCGGATCGCACCGGCCAGCCGCTCGACCTCGATGCCGGACGGCTCACGCCCGGCGGTGATCCACGCAGACCACCCGTCGCCCTGCTCGACCACGGCCGCGTCCAGTTCCTCGGCGCCGAGCGCGGCGACGACGTCCGCGCGCAGACCGGCCACATCGACCTCCGGCGCGACGCCGATCCGTACGCCGGTGTGCCAGCCGTCGAGCTGCCAGTCGAGGTCGAGCGCCCGCCGCCGCACCGCCACCGGCGCGTCACCGGCCAGGTGCAGCAGCTCACCCAGCAGCGAGGCACGGCTGCGGGCGCTGCGCTCCAGACCGAGCCGGCGCAGCGTGAGCCGTTGGCGGACCGCGCCGGCCGCCACCGACAGCGCGGCGGCCACCGCGTCGCTCTCGGCGCGCAGCGCGGTGGGCAGCCGGACGGCGAGCCAGTACGGCGGCCCGGCTCCGCTCGTGTCGGGTACCGGATGGATGACGAGGACCGCGCGGCTCGGCAGCTCCACCAGCCGGGGCACCGGGTGCTGCGCGCTGGAGCCGCCGAGCCAGGCCGCTACCGCGCCGGTCTCGTCGCCGTAGAGCACCCGCTGTCCGGCGATCCGGTCGCCCGCGTGGTGGAAGAGGGCGGTGGGGCGGCGTAGGAGTGTGGTCAGTTCGTTGAGCAGTTCGTCCACAGTGTCGCCCGCGTGCTGGCAGGCGGTGGCGGTACGGATGACCGTCTCGGCGGTCATCAGCTGGGGCTGCGCGGTGACGAGGTTCAGCGCCGAGTGGGCTGTCAGGGGGTCGGCCGCGCCCAGGACCGGCAGTCCGAGCCGCGCCGCCAGCGCGTGCGACGCGCGGCGCAGCGGCTCGGTCCCGGCGAGCAGCACGGCCGCCGCCCCGGCCGTGTGTGCCCGGCGCAGCAGGGTGTCGAGCCGCCAGTCGCCGCGCTCTCCCGGCAGCAGTACGACGAGCAGCCGGCCGGTGAGCGGGGCGTCGGGGCCGGCCACCTCCGCGAAGGGGGTGGAGAGCTCGGCGTGCACCACGGCGCCGGTGAGGATCCGGTCGCCGTGGCCGCCGCTGCCGGCGAGCACGGTGACGTCCTGCCATGAGGGATGCTCCAGCATCGCGGCCAGCGGTACGCCGGGGCGGGCGGTGGTCATCGGGGACCGCCTGTGTGCACAACGGGCGTGCCCGCAACGGCCGTTCGGACCGCCGGTGCGTCGAGGCCGAAGGCGGACGGCGATACGTGGTCGATCGCCTCGTCCTGCCACCACCACTCCGGGCCGGGCAGCACGACCGCCATCACCTCGTCGCCGACCCGCAGCCGCTCCACCGCGCGCGGCACCGCCGTACGCCGGTCCAGTACGCAGAGCAGGTCGGGGCAGCTGGCGGTGAGTTCGCCGTCGAGGATGGCGAGCAGGAACTCGTTCTCCGCTTCGAGGCGCAGGACGGCGCCGGAGGCGGTGTCGACCACCGCGAGGCTGCCGCGTCGGAAGCCGCGGCCCATGCCCTCCCTGACCACGTCCACGATGCGGCCGGTGGCCAGCACCCGGGCGTCGAGCGCGTCCGCTACGGCCTCCGGTGCGGGTGCCTGGTCCAGGGTGGCGTGCGCCCGGCCGAGCGCGAGGGCGCGGGTGAGACTTCCGGTGACGGTGTCGCGGGTGGCCTCTCCGATCTCGGTCGGGCAGAGCGCGAGCGCCGCCCAGCCGCCGGCCGAGGCGACGAAGGACCTCGCGGTGCGTTCCAGGCCGGTGGCGTTCGCTCCGGCCGCCCCGTCCGCGCCCTCCGCGCTGTCCACGACGAGGATCGGGCCGCTGGGCTCGGCCAGCGCGCAGGGCGTCAGCGGTCTGCCGCGTACCGCCCAGGTGAACTGGTCCAGGCGGGGCAGCGCCCGGCCCATGAGGTCCGCGTCCACGAACGGCAGCCCGAGGTCGAGGGCGGCGACCAGCCCGCTGAGGCCGTTGAGACCGCCGGCCTCCCACGCCATCAGGGCGTCGGCGCGGCGGCCCGTCCACCGGGTCACGGCGGCCACGGCATCGCGGAACTCGCGCCCGCTGGGCAGCTTCTCGGTGAGCACGTTGATCGCGCCGACCACCCCGATCGGTACGACGTGACCGCCGGTCAGCGCATCCGGCAGGTCGTCCGGGCTGATCAGGGCGATCTCACCGTCGCCGAGCCTGCGCCGCAGTACCCCGGCGAAGGTCACCGCGTCACCGCCACCGCCCGAGCCCAGCAGGCTGACACCGACGACGAGGGCGTCGACGTCGGCCGCGCGGATCAGGGCCGGGGCTGGGGAAGTCCGGGCGGGCGTACCGGTCACATCGGTCATCCTGCCAGGTCGGACCGTGACCGGCCGGGTCGGCATCGGTCGTACGCCTCGTCGTGCGACCGGGGGGCGGGCCGGCCGTACACCAAGTCGTACATCCCGTCGTACGCTCCGGTCAGGGCGCTTCGGGGACGAGCCGCTCGACCGGTACGAAGGGATGGTCGAGGCCGAAGCAGGACGGGCCGAAGACGTCCAGCGCCTCGGGGGTGCGCATCAGGTCGGGGGTCGAGATGCCGACGACGGTGACCCGCTGGCCGTAGCGCAGCCCCTCGGTGGTGATCGGCTCGGCGGTGTCGCCTTCGAGGACGCAGATCAGGTCGGGGACGATGCACACCACGTCACCGTCCACCACCGCGACCAAGTGCTCGTTCTGGAAGCGGAGTTCGAGCGTGGAGTGCCCGTCGTGGCCGGTGAAGCGGGCCCGGCCACGGGTGAAGCCCTCGACCGTACGGCGTTCCACGTCGGTGACCTTGCCGCTGAAGAGCACCCGCAGGTGGGTGTAGATGGTGCCGGCGAGGGTCTCGCGCAGGACGGTGACCGGGTCGGTGTGGTTCTCCCGGCCCTGCCTGATGGCCCGGCCGACGGCGAGCGCGAGGGAGAGGGTGCGCGGGATGGCGGTGCGTTTCACGTCGGCGCCGGTCATCGCGTACTCGGCGATCAGCGAGGAGCCGCCGAGGCGGACGGTGACCCCGCGGGAGATCCACTCCATGCGCTTGTTGTCGCCGCCGGTGTCGATGATCACGCTCTCGCCGTTCTCGCCCGCGATGGCCATCGGGGTGCCGGGGACGCCGTAGACCGAGAAGGTCTCCATCTGGAGTTCGGGGAAGGCCCGGCCCATGCCGTCGGCGTCGACCACCGGGAGTCCGGTGCGGGCGGCGACGAACAGGGGGATCATCGAGTTGATGCCGCCGCACTCGATGGGCATGGTGGCGTCGGCGGTGCGGCCGAGATGCGCCTCCAGGGCGCGCAGCGCGGCGACCGGTTCGGCGCCGCTGGGGATCTTCTCGACCATCACGGTCGGGGCGCCCATCATCGCGGTGGGGATGACGAACGCGTCGTCGTCGAGTTCCTCGGGGTCCAGTACGGTCACCGGGCCGTGCTCCCGGATGGCCTGCTCCACGAGGAGGCGGCCGATCAGGGGGTCGCCGCCACCGCCGGTGCCGAGCAGGGCGGCGCCGCGGGCGAGGTCGGTCAGCTGGTCCAGGCCGAGCTTCCAGCTCATGGGGTTGTGCTCCTGTCGGGGGTTGTGTCGCGGGCAGCGCTCAGGCGGGGAGTTGGAGGTCGCCGACCGCTTTGCAGCGGATACGGGTGGCGTTGCCGGGGAGGTAGGGGACGGGGACCTCGTCGAAGTCGACGATGCGGACGCCCGCCGGGTCGGCGCCGGCCGCTATCGCCCGGTCGACGGCCTCCTGCCGGGCCTCGTCCACCACCGCCTCGCGGCGGCCCGAGCCGATCGCGTACACCCGGTCGACCTCGCCGCCGACCTGGGCGATGGCCGCGCCGATGGCGTTGGCGACCGCGAAGTGGTCCGGGCGGTGCACTCCGCCGGCGCCGGGCAGGTCGTCCGGCAGCAGCACGGACCCGCCGCCGACCGCCACCACCGGCAGCGGGTCGGCGGAGGTACGCATCCGCTCCACGATGTCCGCGACGTCCACGGCGATCCGGTCCAGGGCCGCCTTCACCAGCGTCGGATCGAGACGGGCGACCGCGCCCGGGTCGCCGATGTCGGCCCGCCCCGCGGCGACCGCGAGGTCGGTGGCGGTGAGGGTGGAGCCGCCGAAGACCAGGGCTTCCTCGGTCAGCCGGTAGCCGACCGAGTCCGGTCCTACGGTCGGCCCGTCGGCGGTCTCGCGCACCAGGCTGCCGCCGCCGATGCCGATGCTGACCACGTCCGGCATCCGGAAGTTGGTGCGGATACCGGCGATGCTGACCTCGGTGGTGGCCTCGCGGGGGAAGCCGCCGCTGAGCACCCCGACGTCACTGGTCGTACCGCCGACATCCACGACGGCGCAGGTCCCCAGGCCGGAGAGGAGGGCCGCGCCGCGCATGGAGTTGGTCGGTCCGGAGGCGAAGGTGGCGACCGGGTAGCGGCGGGCGTACTCGACGTCCATCAGGGTGCCGTCGTTCTGGCTCAGGTAGAGCGGCGCGGTGATGCCGTAGTCGGCCAGCGAGCGGATCAGGCCGTCCACGATGTGCGCGGCGAGTTCGCGCAGCGCGGCGTTGACGATGGTGGCGTTCTCCCGCTCCAGCAGGCCGATGCGGCCGATCTCGTGGGAGAGCGAGAGCGCCACGTCGGGACCGAGTTCGGCGGCGAGCACTTCCGCGGCGCGCAGTTCGAACTCGTTGCTGACCGGCGAGAACACCGAGGAGATGGCGACCGAGCGGACCCCGTGCGCGGCCATGTCGGCGGCGTGCGCGCGCAGTTCGGCCTCGTTCAGCTCGGCGATGTGCCGGCCGTCGAACTCGTGGCCGCCGTGCGCGAGATAGGCCCGCCCGGACACCGCGCCGACCAGCCGCCGCGGCCAGTCGACCATCGGCGGCAGTGAGGCGGTGGCGGGCAGGCCGAGCCGCAGCGCGGCGGTCGGCGCCAGGTCGCGGGCCTGCACGAGGGCGTTGATGAAGTGCGTGGTGCCGATCATCACCGCCGTCAACTCGCCTGGCTGGAAGGCGCGTTGGGCCCGCAGCGCGTCCAGCGCCTGCACGATGCCGGTGGTCACGTCACGGCTGGTGGACGCCTTGGTCGCGGCCAGCACGGTCGAGCCGTCCAGCAGTACTGCGTCGGTGTTGGTTCCTCCGACGTCGATTCCGATGCGCACGGGATGTCTCCAGACAGGTGGGGCGATGCGGTGCGTTGGGCGGTGCCGCCGGGCCCGGACCGCCGTACGGATCAAGGCAGTTGGGCGGCACCGGGCTGCCCGGCGGCCCTGATCCTGACGGCGGGCCGGCGCCGTCAGACCGGGTCGGGTTCGGGGACGCGGTCGGAGGCCGTCGCCCGCGCCGCGCCGCGCAGGTCGGTGGTACGGGAGATGCCGACCGGGATGAGCAGTCCCGCCTTGCCCACCAGGACATACCCGAGCAGGGCGACCAGCAGCGAGTTGACGCTCGGCAGACCCCAGTCGACGTACTTGCCGACCAGCGACGCGGCGAGCCAGATCACCAGCGTGGCGGGCACCCAGGTCGGCGCCTGCGCGGGCAACTCGCCGGTGGCGCGGCCGGCTTCGAGGTCCGGGCGCCAGCGCTTGACGATGAAGTACTCGGCGACCATGATCCCGACGATCGGCGGGAAGGCCACCCCGAGGATGACCAGGAAGTCGGTGAAGCTGTCGAGGATCCCGGCCGCGCCGAGGACGCTGCCCGCGACGCCGACCACGAGGGTCACCACCGCGCGGTTGGCGGAGCGGCCGAAGACCGTGCCGACGAAGTTCACGATGCCGAGGCTGGAGCTGTAGAGGTTCCAGTCGTTGATCTTCAGGGTGCCCATGACGATCACCAGGGTGCCGACCCAGCCGACCGAGGAGGTGACGATGGTGATGATGTCGGAGGAGTGGACCGCGTGGGCGAGGAGCACACCGGACATCCCGATGGTGTATTCGCCGAGCGTGAAGCCGAGCACGGTCTGCTTGACCACGTCGGCGGTGCCCCGGTTGAAGCGCGTCATGTCCGGGGTGACCACCGCGCCGACGATGAATCCGCCGGCCACCAGGGTCGTCCCCTGGAGCAGGGATATGTGCGGTCCCACCGGGGCCGACGAGACGAGCGAGCCGAGGCTGTGGTTGGACAGCTCGCGGATGACCGACCAGCCGACCAGGATCAGGAACGCGGGCACGGTGACGTAGGCGGCCCACTTCATCGAGTCGAAGCCCCACATCACCATCAGGGTGATGGCGAGCCCGAACAGCAGCGACCAGCCCCATTCGGGGAGCCCGCCGATCAGCCCGTGCAGGCCCTGCGCGGAGACCCCGGACTGGATGCCGAACCAGCCGATCAGGCTGATGCCGATGGCCAGGCCGATCAGCGCCGAGCCGCCCTGGCCGAAGCCGGTCCAGCGGGTCAGCACCGAGGTGTTGAGCCCTTCCCGTACGGCGATGACGCCGACGAGCACCGAGACCGCCTCCAGGATGAGGGCGCCCAGGGTGAACGCCCAGAAGGCGTTCCAGAACGTCATCCCGTAACCGAGCGTCGCGCCCAGCAGGAACTGGCTCAGCGCGGACACCTGTCCAAAACGCTGCACTGCCACCGACCACCACGGGTAGCGCGCGGAGTGCGGAACTCGGGTCAGGGCGTAGTCGTCGACGCCCACGGATCTCTCGGTCATCAGGACCTCCAGTGGCTGCGGTGCCTCCCGGGAAAGGGGCCGCTGGCGGAACGCTAAATTCCGCCGCCGCTGGATGTCAGCGTGCCGATGTGCCAGCCGGGACGCCCCGGCTGTGCGAAGTGCCCTGCTGCGGTTTCACCGGCGTAAAAACGGCGTCAGAAGGCCGTCGTCGCCGCCTTCGCCGTGATGCTGCCCCGCGGCTGATCCGCCCGCCGGCGTGCGTCGGCCGTCTCGACGGCGGCCCGGTGCCGGCGGATCTCGTCGTGATGGGTGATGGCCCACTCGATCAGGGAGGCCACGATGTCCTTGAGGCTGGCGCCCAGCGGGGCGAGGGCGTATTCCACCCGTGGCGGCACCTCGGCATAGGCGGTCCTGGTGATCAGGCCGTCCTGGTGGAGCTGGGCCAGGGTGCGCGAGAGCATGCGCTGGGAGATGCCGGGGATGGCGTGCAGCAGCTCGGTGTAGCGCATCACGCCGTCCTGCAGGGTCGCGATCACCATCAACGACCACTTGTCCCCGACCCGGTCCATGATCTGGCGGACGAAGTCCGCGTCCTCGACCGGGATACGGGCGCAGGGCCCCGGGAGCGCGGCTGGGTCCTTCTGGACTGAGACAGGGACTGCGACAGGGACTGAGACAGCGTTCATTGCGGACATCCCCCTTCGGTAGCGGACACGGATGTGTGTTTTGTAGGCCCTCCCATACTGGCCTACCGTGGCGCTACATACCAATCGTATGTATCCAGTTCACATGCGTCGCACCGACGCCCTGACCCACCATGGAGGCACCACATGACCGGATCCGCACCGACTCGCGCACAGCAGGATGAAACACCGCTGACGAGCAGCTACCGAGTGGTCGAGACCGGGGTGACGGAGACGGGCTCTCGACGATCGCCAAGGACAACGTCGTGCCCGTCAACACCGTCCCGGTCGGACGCGGCCTCAGCCGGCTCTGGGAGGCCGACGGGGTGCTGCCGGGCGGTGACGCGGCGACATCAGGGGACGATGCGGTGGAGTCGCCGTTCTTCCCCGAGGCGGGCGGGGTGCGGTTCTGGTCGGTGACCGTGCCCCCCCGAGACCCCGGGCACTCCGCCGCCCGCGGAGTTCCACCAGACCTCTTCGCTCGACGTCGGGATCGTCCTTTCCGGACGGATCGTGCTGGAGATGGAGGACGGGACGTCCGCGGAACTGTCGGCGGGGGAGGCGTTCGCCCAGCTGGGCACCCCGCACAACTGGCGGAATCCGTATGGCGTGGATGCCGTCATCGCGGTCGTCATGATGGGCCGGGACGCATGACGGAACTCGGGAATTCCTGAACCTCACGACGGAGGGCGCCCCGCGGTCGATCCGCGGGGCGCCCTCCGTCGTCGTAGCGAAAACGACTACAGCTTCTCGATGACGTAGTCGATGCACTTCGTCAGCGCCTCGACGTCCGCCGGGTCGATCGCCGGGAACATCGCCACGCGGAGCTGGTTGCGGCCGAGCTTGCGGTAGGGCTCGGTGTCGACGATGCCGTTGGCGCGCAGGACCTTGGCCACGGCCGCCGCGTCGATCTCGTCGGCGAAGTCGATCGTGCCGATGACCTGGGAGCGCTTGGTGGCGTCGGATACGAACGGGGTCGCGTACTTCGACTCCTCCGCCCAGGTGTAGAGGCGGCTCGACGAGTCCTTCGTGCGGGCCGTCGACCAGGCAAGGCCGCCCTGGCCGTTGATCCACTCAAGCTGCTCGTTGAGGAGGAACAGGGTGGAGAGGGCCGGGGTGTTGTACGTCTGGTTCTTGCGGGAGTTGTCGATCGCCGTGGGGAGCGAGAAGAACTCCGGGACGTGGCGGCCGGACGCGTGGATGCGCTCCGCGCGCTCGATCGCGGCCGGGGAGAAGACGCCGATCCACAGGCCGCCGTCGGAGGCGAAGGACTTCTGCGGGGCGAAGTAGTAGACGTCCGTCTCGGCGATGTCGACCGGGAGGCCGCCCGCGCCCGAGGTGGCGTCCACGAGGACGAGGGAACCTTCGTCGGCTCCCGCGACCCGCTTGATGGGGGCCGCGACGCCCGTCGACGTCTCGTTGTGCGTGTACGCGTACACGTCCACGCCCGCCTCGGCGGCCGGCTCGGGGTGCGTGCCGGGGTCGGAGGAGATGACCGTCGGCTCGGCCAGCCACGGCGCCAGCTTGGCCGCCTTCGCGAACTTCGAGCTGAACTCGCCGAAGGTCAGGTGCTGGGAGTTGTTGTCGATCAGGCCGTGGGTCGCGACGTCCCAGAAGGCCGTCGAACCGCCGTTGCCGAGGACGACCTCGTAGCCCTCGGGGAGGGAGAAGAGGGCGGAGACGCCCTCGCGCACCTTGCCGACCAGGTTCTTGACCGGGGCCTGGCGGTGGGACGTACCCAGCAGAGACGTACCGGTGGCGGCCAGCGCGTCCAGCGCCTCCGTCCGCACCTTGGAGGGGCCAGCGCCGAAACGTCCGTCGGCGGGCTTGATGTCAGCGGGAATCTCGATATCAGCCACGAGCCGGAGCGTATCCCCTCGGTGAAACCGGACGGAAACGCGTCCGTTCGATGAGACGACCGGGGAGATGGTCCCTCCGGCCCGTGGACAAGTGGATCAGTCGCCCGGTGTCAGTCGCCCGGTGTCAGCTTTACCGGCAGCTCGAAGATGTCGTTCTGCGTCACCACCGGCTTGTTGCGGAGCTCGGCCGCCGGGACCGCCAGGTCCAGGTGCGGGAAGCGCTCGTAGAGCGCCGGGAGCGCCACGTCCGCCTCCAGGCGGGAGAGGGCCGCGCCGGGGCAGACGTGCGGGCCGTGGCCGAAGGAGATGTGGCGGTTCTCGCTGGTGCGGGTGATGTCGAACTCGCCCGCCGTCGGGCCGTGGGCCTCCTCGTCGCGGCCGATCGCGGCGTACGACACGATCAGCGCGTCCCCGGCCGGGAGGACCTTGTCGCCGACCTGGACGTCCTCCGTGGCGAAGCGGATCAGGACGTGCGAGGTGGGCGTCGAGTGGCGCAGGGTCTCCTCGACCACCGAGGACCAGTCGGCCTCGCCGGCCAGCACCAGGGCGCGCTGGACGGGGTGCGTCGACAGGTTGACGACCGCGTTGACGATCAGCGAGATCGTCGTCTCATGACCGGCCGCGACCATCAGCTGGAGCGTGGAGACGATCTCCTCGTCGGTGAGGTGGTCGCCGTTCTCGGACGCCGCGATCAGTGCCGAGGTCAGGTCGTCGCCGGGTTCGGCGCGCTTGGCGGCGACCGTCGCGGCCATGATGCCCGCGAGTTCCGTGAGGGTGGCGATCACCTCGGCCGGCGGGGTCTGCGTCGAGAAGAACTTCTCGAACAGCTCCTTCAGGCGCGGGAGTTGGTCCTCCGCTATGCCCATCAGGTCGGCGATGACGTACATGGGGAGCGGGTACGCGAACGCCGCCTTCAGGTCGACCTCGACCTCGTCCCCGTCCAGGCCGTCGAGCAGGCCCTGCGTCCGCTTCGCGATCCGCTCCCGCATCTGCTCCACCCGGCGTGGGGTGAGCGCCTGCGCGACCAGCGTGCGCATCCGGCGGTGGTCCGAGCCGTCCACGGTCAGCATCGAACGGCCCGGGTTCGCGAGCCCGATCAGCGGCCAGTCCGCGGGGATCTCGCCGCGCTGCCAGGCACCCCAGACGTTGATGTCCTTCACCAGCCGCGGATCCGTGAGCAGCTGTTTCGCCTCGGCGTGCCGCGTCACCGCCCACACGGGCACGCCACCGGGCAGTTCTACGGCGGCCAGCGGACCGGCCTCACGCAGCCTGGCGCTCTCGCCGTCCAGGTCGCCGACGAAGGGGTCGAGGACGATACGGGTCTCTTCGGTACCGGTGCTCATGCGGGAGTGCCTCCAAAGGCAGGGGCTGGGCTCAAAGGAAGGGCAGGGCAAGGCGCAAGGGCGGGAACTCAGTGCGCGGCGACGGGCGTGAACCGGACCGGCAGGGCGGTCAGGCCCCGCAGCCACGGCGAAGGTCTCCGCGTGAGGGACTCGGCCGGTACCGCCAGGTCGATGTCCGGAAGGCGGTCCAGTACGACCTCGATCCCCGTCCGCGCGATCACCTCGGCCACCTCCTGCGCCGGGAACGGGCACCGGTGCTCCCCGTGCCCGAAGGAGAAGTGCGCGTTGTTGCCGCCGGTGAGCGCGGAGCCGTCGGTGCGGACCTGGGGGTCGGAGTTGGCGCCCTGGAGGCCCAGCAGGAGCAGGTCGCCGGCGCGGATACGGCGACCGCCGAGCTGGGTGTCGCGGGAGGCCCAGCGGCCGGCCACGTTCTGGGTCGGGGTGTCCTCCCAGAGGACCTCGTTCATCGCCTCGGCGACACTGTTGCGGCCACCGAACAGCGAGGCGGCGAAACGGTCGTCCGTCAGCATCAGCCGCAGCGAGTTGCCGATCCAGTCGGCGGTCGGCTGGTGGCCGGCCGCCATCATCACCATCAAGTCCTGGGCGATCTCGAAGTCGTCGAAGCCGGAGTCGTGTGTGAGCATCCGCGACACGACGTCGTCGGCCGGATTGTCCTTCCGGTCGGCCAGCAACCGCCCCATGGACGTGGCGAGATGGGTCTGCCCGGCGATCGCGCGTTCGCGTCCGTCGATCATGTCGTTGAGCGCGGTCACCAGGCCGGGACCCTGCTCGTCCCGGAAGCCGTAGAGCCGGGCCAGGACCCGTACCGGCAGCAGCATCGCGTAGTCGCCGACGATGTCCGTCTCGCCCTTGGCGCAGATCCCGTCGATCAGTTCGTCCGCGAACTTCTCGGTGTACGACCGGAGTTCGGACGGGTCGACGGCCTCCAGCGCGTCGCTGATCATGCCGACGCGCTCGCGGTGCCGCTCGCCGACCGTGTAGAGGATCGACGGCTGCTTACGGCCGATCATCGGCAGCAGCGGCCAGTCGTCGGGGATGCCGTCCCACTGGTTCCACAGGTCGGAGTCACGGCTGAACAGCACCGGATCGCCGGTGACTTGGTGCAGCTCGCGGTAGCCGAGCACCAGCCAGGCCGGTACGTCGCCGTCGAGCACCACGGGGGTCACGGCGCCGTGCTCGCGCCTCATCTCCCGGTACAGCTGCGCCGGTTCGGTCTGGAACCTGGGTCCGCTCAGCGGTACGGGCGCGGGGGCAGGGGCGGTCACAGGGCCAACTCCTGGTGAGGGGCGGGGACTTGGGTGTCGTAGCGACCGCTCTGCGGGCCGTGGTGGTTCTTGACGTGCTCGACCAGGGTGATCAGGACCTGTTTCGCGGACGCGCGGGAGCGGGCGTCGCAGTCCAGGAGGGGGACGTGCGGGTCGAGGTCGAGGGCCTCGCGGATCTGCTGCGGGGCGTAGGTCTGGCCGCCGAAGTCGTTGCAGGCCACGATGAAGGGGGTGCCGTGGTGTTCGAGGCGGTCGATGGCGTACCAGGAGTCGCCGATGCGGCGGGTGTCGACGAGGACGACCGCGCCGAGCGTTCCGGAGAACAGTCGGTCCCAGAGGAACCAGAACCTCTCCTGGCCGGGGGCGCCGAACAGGTACAGCACATTGCGGGCGTCGAGCGTGATGCGGCCGAAGTCGAAGGCGACGGTGGTCGCGGACTTGCCGCGCACCTCGCTGATGTCGTCGACGGCCTCGCCGGCCTTCGTCATCGTCTCCTCGGTGTTGAGGGGACGTATCTCGCTGACCGAGCGGACCAGCGTGGTCTTGCCGACGCCGAAGCCGCCGACGACCACGATCTTCAGGCCGTTGTCGGCGGAGGCACCCAAGGGGGTGCGCGCGTCAGAGGTTGCGGAGTCCAACGAGCACCTGTTCCAGGACGTCGGGATCGAGATCGGCCTTGCGCGGATGGCGGGCGCTGACCCGGCCGGCCGCGAGAAGGTCGGAGAGGAGGATCTTGGTGATGGACACCGGGAGTTTCAGTTCGGCCGCCAACTCGACTACGGCCGTGGGGTGTTCGGTGATCCGCAGGATCGCCGCGTGCTCCGACTGCATCCCGGTCGCCGGATCGCACTCGGCGACCACGAGGGTCACCAGGTCGAACGGGCTGTCCGGGCCGGAACGGGTGCGGCCTCCGGTGAGCGTGTAGAGGCGGTCGGGTGAGTCGTCCCTGCCGGGGCGGCTCATCACGAACGGGGTTCCGCGCGCAGGTGCTCGCCGAGCTGTTCGACCAACTCGCTCATGTTGTGCCCGATCAGCCCCGCGTCCGCGTCCTCGGCGGTGACCAGGGCCAGATGCGCGCCCTCGCCCGCCTCGACGATGAACAGCACCCCGCCGTAGAACTCCGTCATCGCGGAGCGCACACCTCCGCTGCCGTCCCCGAACTCCACCGACGCGCCGTGCGACAGCGACTGGATCCCGGCGGCGATCGCGGCGAGCTGGTCGGCCTGGTCGACGGAGAGTTCGGGCGTCCGGCACAGCTTGAGGCCGTCCCGCGACAGCACGAGCGCGTGCCGCGCACCCGGGGTGCGCTCCAGGAGGCCCTCGATGAGCCAGGTGAGCTTCTCGTCGGCGGTGGTCGTGCCGGTCATGAGGTGGGGTTGCCTTCCGAGTGGGAGAGGGAGGGGGTGGGCTCTGCTGATACGGGGCTGTCCGCGCTGTTCGCTGATACGGGGCTGTCCGCGTCGGTGCCGGACGCGCGCGTGCCCTGGTCGGTCGCCGCCTCGCGTACGGCCCGGCGGAAGCTGTTGAAGCGGGCGGTGCGCGCGAGGGTGTCGTCGGCCGAGGGGGCGGGACGCGTCGTCTCGGGCACCGGGGACTCCGCACGCGCGCGTGAACGCTCGGCTTCCGCGAGTGCCTGACCCCGGCGCCGCTTGGGCAGACCTTCGGGCAACGCGTCCGCTACGTCCGTCACCGCGTCGGCGAGGACACCGCGCTCCGGCGACTCGTGCGTGGGCACCGGGTCCGGGTCCAGATCGGCGAGGGTGCGCCCGGCGGCGTAGGACATCCACGGATGGTCCCGGACGGAGGGCGCGGACTCGGGCTCGGACTCGGGAACCGCCTTCGGATCCACCGGTGTCGACGGCGACAGCGATGACGGCGACGACGGTGACGGCTCGGGCAGGTCCAGGGACACCTGCGGTGTCGGCGCGTCCTGGGGCACCAGGATGTCCTGCGGTACGAGCATCAGGACGCCGGTGCCACCCCGCGCGGAGGGCCGGTACGACACCTTCAGGCCGTACTTGCGGGCCAGCCGCCCGACGACCGGGAGGCCGAGCCGGGTGCCGGTGAGGCCGCCCAGTTCGGTCGAGTCACCGGAGACGGCCCGCTCGGCGCGGCGCAGCTGGATGTCGCCCATGACCAGACCGCTGTCCTCCACCGAGAGGATGACCCCGGCGGGCACTTCTTCTACGTAGACATGCACTTCGGCGCTCGGCGGCGAGAAGTTCGCGGCGTTGTCGAGGAGTTCGGCGAGCGCGTGCATCACGCCCTCGGCCGCGTGCCCGGCGACGGCGGTGTCGCTCGCGGAGTGCACGCGCACGCGTTGATAGCCACTGATCCGGCCCATCGCGCCGCGCAGGATCGACTCCATGGCGATCGGACGGGCCCAACGGCGCCCGGAGCGCGCCCCCGTGAGGACGGCGACGGAGTCGGCGATACGGCCCGCCTGCGCGGTGCGGTGGTCGAGGTGGAGCAGGTCGGCGAGGACGTCCTCGTCCGAGTGCCGCTCCTCCATGGCACGCAGGTCGGCGAGCATCCCGGTGGCCAACGCCTGCATCCGGCCAGCCGCGTTGGCGGTCGCGGAGAGCGCGGCGGCACGCTCGTGGGAGTCCCGGCGGGCCTTCTCGGACAGCTGCTTGTTCTCGGCGGTCAGCCGGGCGCGCTCCAGCTCGCGCTCCTCCGTGAGGCGGCTGCGCTCCTCCGCGAAGGAGGTGGTGAGCCGCATGCGCTCCTGGGAGAAGTCGGAGGTCAACCGGGCGCGTTCCTGCGAGAGTTCGGTGGTCAGCCGAGCCCGCTCGTGGGTCAGCTCCTCGGTCAGCTGCACGCGCTCCCGGTCGAAGTCCGTGCTCAGCCGGGCCCGTTCCTGCAGCAGCCGTCCGGCGTCCAGGGTGACGGCCTCAAGACGGCGGCGGGTGATCCGGGCCGTCTGGTACGCGTGCGCGGCGAGCGCGACGGCCGCGCACAGCAGCAGCGCGCCGGCACCGGCACCGCAGGCGACCGCGAGGCGCTTCGAACCGGGGGTCACATAGACCGCGCCGGCGACCGCGAGCCCGGCCAGCACGGCGGTGAACAGGGGCGCGGGGGCGACGGTGCGGAAGGTGGGTCGTTCGCCGGGAAGTATGGGGGCGGTCATGAAGGGGGTCCTCGGTCGGGTCCTCGGGCGTCTTTGGTCGTGGTCCTCAGTCGTCCTCGGTCGTGTCCTCGGGGGGTGCTCGTCGGGTTCCTGGGCGAGAAGCGACACCGGGTGCTCAACTGACGGTCACTATATGAGAGTTAGTGATCGAACTGGGTAGGTTCTGGATGCGTTTACGGAATTGGTGGTCCGTCGGCGCGAAGTTTCCCGGAACGTTTCGTCAGATGCCGGGCGGTCACTGTCAGTGGTCGGGTGCATGCTGGGGGCATGGCGGATCTTCAGGCGGAGTCGGTGGGTGCTCGGGCGGAACTGGCGGCTGTCCAGGCGGAGCTGCGCGGCACCGTCCGGGGCGAGGTCGGTTTCGACGTCACGTCCCGGGCGCTGATGACCATGGACGCGTCCAACTACCGACGCGTCCCGCTGGGTGTCGTCGCGCCCCATGACGCCGAGGACGTGGCGGCGACGCTCGCGGCGTGCCGGGCGCACGGGGTGCCGGTGGTGGCACGCGGCGGCGGCACGTCGATCGCCGGCCAGGCGACGGGCACGGGCGTGGTCCTGGACTTCACCCGCCACATGAACGGCCTGGTGTCCCTGGACCCCGCCTCCCGTACGGCGGTCGTGCAGCCCGGCCTGGTGCTCGACCGCCTCCAACAGGCTGCCGCCCCGCACGGGTTGCGCTTCGGCCCCGACCCCTCGACCCACAGCCGCTGCACCCTCGGCGGGATGATCGGCAACAACTCCTGCGGCTCCCACTCGGTCGCCTGGGGCACGACGGCGGACAGCGTGAGCGAACTGTCGGTGATCACCGCGCGGGGCGACCGCCTGACGCTGGGCCGCGACTGGGCGGGCGCCCCGGAGGGCCTACGCCCCCTCGTGGAGGCCGAGTTGGCCCGCCTGCGCACCGGCTTCCCGGACCTCCCCCGCCGCATCTCGGGCTACGCGTTGGACGCCCTCCTCCCCGAGAACGGCGCGGACGTCGCCCGCTCCTTCTGCGGCAGCGAGGGCACGCTGGGCATCGTCACGGAGGCGGTCGTACGCCTTGTCGAGGCACCCCGCGCGCGTGCGTTGGCGGTACTCGGCTACGCCGACGAGAGCGCGGCGGCGGAGGCAGCGGCGGGGCTCTTGCCTTTTTCGCCGCTCACCGTCGAGGGCATGGCGGCCGACCTGGTCCGCTCCACGGCCGACCTCCCCCGGGGCGGCGCCTGGCTGTTCGTAGAAACGGGCGGCGACACGGAGGCGGAGGCACGCGCGCGTGCGGAGACGATCGTCCGCGCGGCCGACGTCCTCGACTCCCTGGTGGTGACGGACCCGTCGAGTCAGCGCGCGTTGTGGCGCATCCGCGAGGACGCGAGCGGTACGGCGACGAGGATGCCGGACGGCTCGGAGGCGTGGCCGGGCTGGGAGGACTGCGCGGTACCACCGGCTCAACTGGGCCCGTATCTACGGGACTTCAGGGGCTTGCTGGCCGCGCACGACCTACGGGGCACGCCGTACGGCCACTTCGGGGACGGCTGCATCCACGTCCGCATCGACTTCGACCTGCTGACGGAGCCGGGGGTGGCCCGCTTCCGCAGCTTCTCCGAGGAACTGGCCGAGTTGGTGACGGCGCACGGCGGCTCGCTCTCCGGCGAACACGGGGACGGCCAGGCACGCGCGGAACTCCTCCCGAAGATGTACGGCGCCGAGATGGTGACCCTGTTCGAGCGAGCGAAAGGGGTATGGGACCCGGACGACCTCCTCAACCCCGGCATGCTGGTGCGACCGGCCCCGCTCGACTCGAACCTCCGCTTCTCGGTCCTGCCCCGCGAACCGGTGGACGTGGTGTTCGGCTACCCGTCCGACGGCGGCGACTTCTCGGCGGCGGTACGGCGCTGCGTGGGGGTGGCCAAGTGCCGTACGACAGAGGTGTCCGGATCGTCGGTGATGTGCCCGTCGTTCCGCGCGACGGGCGAGGAGGCGCACTCCACACGCGGGCGGGCCCGACTCCTCCACGAGATGCTCGCGGGCGAACTGGTCACCGACGGCTGGCAGTCGACGGAGGTCCGGGACGCGCTGGACCTCTGCCTGTCCTGCAAGGGCTGCCGCACGGACTGCCCGGTCGGCGTCGACATGGCCACATACAAGGCGGAGTTCCTGCACCACCACTACGAGGGGCGCCGCAGGCCGGCGGCCCACTACACGATGGGCTGGCTGCCGCGCTGGCTGCGACTGGTGGCGCTGACGCGCACGGCGTGGCTGGTCAACTCCCTCGCTTCGGTAAGGCCGTTGGCGTCGCTGGCGAAACGGCTGGGCGGGATCGCGGGGGAGCGGGGGATTCCTCGGGTGGCGGGGGTGACGTTCACGAGGGCGTGGCGACGGGACGCGAGAGCAGAGGTACCCGTTCGAGAGCGTGTCTTCCTGTGGCCGGACACCTTCACGGAACACCTCTCGCCGGAGGTCGGGCTGGCGGCGGTGCGGGTGCTGGAGGCGGCGGGGCTGGACGTGCTTCCGGTGACGGCGGGGAAGCCGGTGTGCTGCGGCCTGACATACGTCTCGACGGGCCAACTCGACCGCGCCCGTGAGGTGATGCGCCGCACGCTGGACGAGATGAGCAAGCTCCCGGGCATGGGGGATGTGCCCATCGTCGTCCTCGAACCGAGCTGCGCGGCAGCCCTCCGCACGGACCTCCCGGAGTTGCTGCCGAACGACCCCCGATCGGCCCGCCTGTCCACCTCGATCCTCACTTTCGCCGAAGCCCTGGAACGCCTGGCCCCCGACTGGACCCCACCCCACATCAACCGCCCGACGGTCGGCCAGACCCACTGCCACCAGCACGCGGTACTCGGCGACACCCCCGACCGCCGCCTGCGCGAGGCAGCCGGTCTCACGGGTGAACTGTCCGGCGGCTGCTGCGGATTGGCGGGCAACTTCGGCTTCGAGAAGGGCCACTACGAGGTGTCGGCGACCTGCGCGGAGGAACAACTCCTCCCCTCCGTAAGGGAGGCATCGGAGGACGCACTGATCCTGGCGGACGGCTTCTCGTGCCGTACACAACTGGAGCAGCTGGCCGGGGTGCGGGGCCGACACCTGGCGGAGGTACTGGCGGACGCGCTGGAGGGAGAGGGGAAGTGACCGACGAACTGGGCCGAGTCGCAGTCCTCTCCGACATCCACGGCGTGCTCCCCGCACTGGAAGCGGTACTCGCCGAACCGGAGGTGGCCACCGCCGACCGCATCGTCCTCACCGGCGACATCACGGCCGGACCCCAACCGGCGGAAGTCGTCGACCTGTTGCGCGCACAGGGCGACCGAGTGCTGTGGATCTCGGGCAACGCGGACCGCGAACTGGTCGAGTACCGCAGAGGCGAACGCACCGAAATCCCCGACCCGATCGCCCCCTACGCGGCGACCGCCCTCCGCCCCGACCAGATCGACTTCCTGGCCACCCTCCCCAAGACGTTGACGCTCCCCGTCCGCGGCCACGGACGGGTCCTGTTCTGCCACGCAACTCCCCGAAACGACGAGGAAGTTGTCCTGGTCGACTCCCGCCCCGCCCGCTGGACCGAGGTCCTCACCGGCCTCGACGACGACATCCGCACGGTCGTCTGCGGCCACACCCACATGCCGTACATCCGCCTCGCCCAAGGCCGCCTGATCGTCAACCCCGGCAGCGTAGGCATGCCGTACGGCCGCACCGGCGCCCACTGGTGCCTCCTGGGCCCGGGCACGGACCTGCGCGTGACGCCGTACGACATCCCGGCGGCGATCACCCGCCTCACCCGCGAGTCCGGCTACCCGGAGATCGCCGAGTGGGCGGACTACTTCCTCAACGCGCGGGCGTCGGACACGGAGGCGCTGGAGGTGTTCGGGCCTCGGGACGGGCGCGGGTGACGCCGTATACGACTTCAGGGGCGCCCGGCCTGAGGGCGGAAGCACAGGTTCATTAACCTCGCGCTTTCGCGAGTGGGCCTGTCCGGGTCTTGATCAAATAAGCGGAGAGTGCTGCTGACCTGCAACGATGGGACTTGTCGAGGGTCCTGTCAGCTGCGAGGAAAGAAGCACTCTCCAGGTGAA
>Ga0307515_10000733_pt1 | contig 75705 bp, 73 predicted proteins | sample 17_EM_MG_FD_194513 | JGI IMG/M metagenome (GOLD analysis project Ga0307515, IMG submission 194513) | Populus trichocarpa ectomycorrhiza microbial communities from riparian zone in the Pacific Northwest, United States - 17_EM | ecosystem: Host-associated > Plants > Roots > Unclassified | place...
CTGCTCCCAGCCAGTTTCTCATCGCTCGGCGGATGTTGTACTCAACTCTCTACATTCCCACAATTACAAGGTAACCAATGAATAGAGTCTCAGCTGCCGTCGCGCCTCCCTCCAAATCGACCGCCTCCAAGTACTCCTCCAATCTCGCTCGATCATAGCCTGCAAGTGCATGTCCAAACTGGCTCTATCACGGCCTCCAAGTGTATCTTCAGACTCGCTCGATTACGGCCTGCAAGTTCGCACGATCATGGCCTCCAAGTGCATCTTCAAACTCACTTGATCGCGGCCTCCCACTGCATCTTTGAGTTCAACTCGGTCTCGGCCTCCAAGTGCATCTCCAAACCCGCTCGATCATGGCCTCCAAGTGTATCTCCAGACCCGCTCGATTACGGCCTGCAAGCTCGCACGATCATGGCCTCCAAGTGCATCTCCAAACTCGCTCGATCCTGGCCTCCAAGTGCATCTCTGAGTTCACTCGATCTCAGTCTCCAAGTGCATATCCAAACTCGCTCAATCACGGCCTCCAAGTGCATCTCTGAGTTCACTCGATCTATGTCTCCAAGTGCATCTCAAACACGCTCGATCAAGTACATCATCAAGGAGCGACAGCGGTTGTACGGAGATACAGGGGTAACAGAGGTGGACAGAGTGACGGGGAGTATATATTCGGCAGACCCTGGAGTAGATAGACATCATCTCATTTCCATCTCCACTTATCATACAGTGAAAATTCACACTCTATCTTTCCCAACTTTTGGTCTCACTCGCTCTGTCCGAGATTTTGTGGATCTGCGCAATTGCGTGGATCCTCACGGCCGGGTAGTATCATATCTTCTCACCCTCCTATGCTCCTCGAGCTTAATGTAGAAGGAATGCGAGGAGAGATTTTCGCAGCGTCACCCATTGAAATCCCGATGCAAACGTGTACCCAATGAACCCATTCCGACGTATGGTCACAGTTGGCCACAATGCCAGAGTGTTTGTTTAAAATAGGAGACCGACAGAGCGAGAAGACACGGCGCAACAGCGATCGGAGGGCGAAACGCAACGCTACGCGTGGTATTGATGCCGGGCGCAGAGTAATCTGCCACCAGGGTGTCTCTGACGGCTCTGACGGAGCGCGTCCACTCTGACGGAGCCATTCCGCCCAGACGGAAATGTTTTTTGCTGATGAGTGCGCATAGTTAATGGCCACATTTGCTATAACTCATCTAGTGGGACAACATACAGTTAAGTTGCAAACTTGCAGAATTACGTATGCAGCAGATGATAAGCAAAATGCGAGTACATAGGGATTTAAAGGCCTTGTTGCTCAGCGACAGAGATCAATCCTGTAACGCTCCTCGGTCTACGGAAGTGCCGAGACCTAAGCATGCTGTATCTGAGGGATTAATGACATTGGCTGAAGATAAGAGGCCAGAAGCAAACCTACTCATTGGGTTGAGTTAGTATACATTGCAACTTCGTAGCGACGTGTCATAATCTACGTTGGCAGAGTATTGGTTGGTCGCCGATTCAATATCTGAATGCATTGCCGAATAGCCAAATTAAAAGATGAGGCATTTAATACCCCAGAGTTATTATAAATTGCGATAAGCACTGATAATGCTATACACGGTCAGATGTTCCAACTACTGAATCAATCGGAAGCAAGATGACCAACTTGAAGAATGATCTGATACGTTGCGATATGATTTAATATAAAGGATGGGGTAATGTTAATCAGGAGCGTAATGCTTTGAAACCACATTATATAAACACGATAACCTAAGGGAAGCATGGCAATCTATTACCGGGCACATTCGTGAGGATGTAAGTCAGGGTTGCAATAGTGCAATCATACGAGTAACGGAATCATAGCATGTATCGATCTGAGTATTCTTGAATCATGACTATAAAGAGATCACATTGTCCCGGCAATGAAACAACAAGCTCTAGCAGCACAAACAGTCAACAACCTACCAGCGAAGAAGACCATAAAATATTATTGTGTTTTTATGATACCTATATCTATTATACAAAGTATTATTAGCTTTATAGCGGCAGCCCCGCCCCTTCCATGAGTATTATCTTTGAAAACGAAGCCGACATATTACTTTGGACCTTTGCAAAGTTATTGGTTACTTTTGAGGAATGACAATATCTCCTTGCGGCTCAGTGCATTTGGTGGATAGCTGCTTTGGTCCAGTTGGATCCAGCGTTGAGACATCTTGTTGATCATCGAGAATTCCCGTCGAGAGTAATATGCGATAACGTAGAAGGAGAATCACCGTTGATTGAAAGAGACATATCATCAACCCCTAGAGATATTCAAAGAAGTTCTGAGATATACGAAAATACGATACCTGTGCACAATCAGTATCAGGCTGATCCTTTAGGACGCACTCAAAAAGCAAGGGTCAAACCTTTACCCAAAACAAAGAAACAACCCAAGGCAGAAAGGAAACGGCAGCTACAAGTCACGAATAAATCAGGAATTAATTAACAATATATCTACTGCCAATATTGTTTGACAACTCGATACGATTTGATCCACATTTATTTAGAGGCATCTGACACTATGATTATCATTTGTCCTCTATGCGTGTACGATCTCTATAGGTTGCCACACAACTTTAATTGGAGATATGCTTGGGAAGAATATAGTATCTACGGCCTTGCACCTAGTATTAGCTCAAGTATCCAAGATTACTCGGATGAAGTACTGCTACTTAGGACGAAGCAACCCCATATCATGCCAAGCTTCCATTGATCCACGCAATTTGTGTGGTTCATCATGGCCGGGTTTCCCTTCATATCCTCTTACCCGCTTCTTACGCTCCTCAAGCCAGAACGGCTTCTTCTCAACAATTCTCATTGGATGCTATGCGAGGTGCGGCGGAGTGTCGATAATGGGCTGTCTGCCTTCGAGCTCCACCCTTTCACCACACCGTGGTCGAGTGAACATAGAGATGCACTCTGAGGCCGTGATCGTACGAACTTGGAGGCAGTAATCGAGCGAGTTTGGAGATACACTTGGAGGCTGTGATCGAGCGAGTTTGTAGATGCACTTAGAGGCCTGAATTGAGCGAGTTTGGAGATGCACTTGGAGGCCATGATCAAGCGAGATTGGAGGAGTACCTGGAGGCGGTCAATCCGGAGGGAGGCGAGACGGGATCTGAGACTCTATTCATTGGTTGACTCGTAATTGCGGGAATGTAGAGTATTGAGTACAACATAGTCTGCCGAGAGATGAGACTGGCTGGTAGCGGGAGACAGTCGATCTTGGGATGATGCAAGGATGCGGCGTAGGCAGTTCTCAGTGTATGCTGTACTTGGTGTATGCTGTACTCGTAGAATGCTGTACTTGGTGTTAACTCTTGATCATGGCATGGAGAGATGAAGAGGGATGACTTAACTACGTGTTCTTAGGTGATGGTAGAGTTGAGGACGAGAAAGAGATATGAGAGGAGATGGGGGAAATCATCTTGAGGAACTGGGACTTGGATAATATCGTGTGCGAGTGAATTTACCATCCCCAATACGGCAGGTACAAGTGGAGATCCGGCATGTAACAACACCGATACGAGGTCTTCCCAAACAAATCTGGCATTTGTTAACCCTGATTTCTCATATCCACTCGTATCCTCCACATCATTCTTATCGTCATCCCCTATCTCTCTCTTTCTCGTCCACAACTCAACCATCATCGTAGAACACAAAGTTAAGTCATCCCGCTCTATCTCTCCATGCCATGATCATGAGTTGACACCGAGTACAGCATTCACCGAGTACAGAATTCACCGAGTACTGCATTCACCGAGTACAGCATTCACCGAGTACAGCATTCACCGAGTACAGCATACACCCAAGTTCGTTTGTCTTCCCTTCATTCTCATGATTATGAGTTGACCCCTGAATGTAGCTTCACCTTCCGGCGTACCTCCCTACATGATCGACCGCCATCAGCCAGCTCTCCATGAGATCTCAAAGGTACAGTCATATTGTCACATTCCCACGGTTGAAAGTTAACTAACTGATGACTAGAGTCTCAGCACCCGGTGCACCATCCATTGACCGCCTCCAAGTACTCCTCCAATCTGTAACGGCAGCATGCGACCTGGGGCCGGGTAACGGCCATTCCATATAGTCGGCTCGCCACGAGCCTTAGATCTCTAGCGATAATCTTATCTATACATCTATACCTACAATCACTCGCATCCACATTTGTAACCGTATTCCTATAATCACCACACGTAGGCCTATGAGGCCAAACGCTGGCGTACGTGCCCTTACACTATGATTGCTTTTTCAGCAAATGGATATGTTTCGCTCATGGGATTTTGCGAGTTTGCCCCTTTTTCGGATGCGCGACATCATGAAGTCAACAATTCAGAATACAGCCCTCCAAATGAGATATCGAAGCATCACTACTGCCAAGCACAGAGCCTTGATCGTTTCATCATCCAATTGAGCTGCCTGGCGGCAGCGGGGTTGAGTTCAGGGACCAATTGGCACACGAGGCGCATCACCGGCAATTACGACGAGTATCAGGAGCTCAGGACATGACTATTCCACCCACCAACAAGAGAAATTGCACAAGATCGACCTAATTGAGTTCGAATACAATTCCTCCGAGTCAATTGGCCATGTTCATCAGCCCGACATGCTACAATGGATGGGGTGATCTTACCCCTGAATGCGGCCATATCAAGAACCAAAGGCGAAGTCGAGAGACGATTTACGAGTCAGCCCAGTTACGACTACATTCCTTCCCATCGAGTGCAATGCACATACCTGAATTGCATTTTACGGCCAATTATACCTATGGATACACTACTCGAGCGAAGCATGCCTACGGAGATAGACAATACTATAAACGAAACCCACCTACGGAGGAGGATCAGTGTATGATTGAAGCACATTTACGACAAGAAGCTTTCCCTCGATTGAAATGAACTTATAGCAGCAAATCATTGCGCAGCGTGAAGTGCATTTACGGTGGAGACCTACACAATTCCGCAGACCGACTACAATGACTACAATGACTATGACGACGTCTCAGAGCACAATCATTAGGGACAATCAAAGTCCACCTACCATATCAATCAGCTTCGATTGCAATTACATTAACGGCAACGGAGGCTGCACATGACTATTAGTACCTACGGACCGAATAAGCTCTGGACTTCCGGCAGCACCCATGGCTACAGGAGAGACGACATTATGATTCGAGACTACCACCTCCAGAGGCACCACTTTCAGGACACTAATTGGAGGATTCAATCAATCGAGGAGATATGGATAATACGAGTTTTCATCTTCAAGGCCGGGACACATTCCACAGCACTCAGTCAATATATATCTATACCAGCAAAATGAATGTTAATAAGCGGCATACATTACCAGTCCTTATGGCGATATGGAATGGACTCAGATTTTCCAATTGATCTGCTGGATGTGACCATCTCAATGTATGATGTGGTACAGAACTGCCGCAGTTTAGGGCCCAAACCCAGTAATGGTCGATTGGTCACTGTGCTGGTCTTACCATCAACCAAACAATATACTTCTCTCACAGCCTCCTGTATGGACTGCCCAAGAGCAAGTTGATATGTGGATACTTTCGTGCAGCAGAAACATCTCTGTGGTGTGAGAAATGCTACCGAGATAGACTCAGTGAGGAGTCCTTCTCCACAAGCATCAAGCTTCTGGACCGTCGTAGGACATACCTCTCCCGGTGATATCATCTCGGGGACTGCATGACGACTGCCAGCTAGAAGGCGGTTATGATGGCATTCACCCAATGGTCTGGGGTTTGCACCAGTTTGCTGGGAGCTGCGGAATAGGGACCTATGGATGCGGCATCGTGAGCCAGCAGAAGTGATAACCCTCGCATGCTGACTGAGCAAGCAAGGAGCAGCGGCGGTAGTTGCGGCAGAAGGGGGTCCACATGGGAACCCTGAATGACTGCTACCGGCTCGCCGAGACATGAAGAGAGTAACTGGACTGCATGGCTTGGCTTCTTTGTGGGCGAACCGTGAATGGCAAGGCCTCCTGGATTTCCCTTCCATCGCTTCCATCCTTTCTCTTGATTCTTTTGGCTAACACGAATGGAGCAGATTCAGAGCTGTACAACTCTGTGCAGGTCTGCAATTCGGAGATAATGCCGACAGACAAATGACAATTGACAGTGCACTTAGGACCGCTGAAGACTTATGAACTACAATTCGAAGCCCCGGCACGAGTACGCTATACAGGCCAAGCGACGATGAACTCTCAGAGTGAATGTTTCAATTACTGGAACCAACACCGAATGGGATAACCCCCGACAGATACGAGAGAATGACGTTGGAAAGCTACTTATCCAGGAAAAGTGATATTATTGAGACTATGGGAATTGGACTTACGAGCGGCGATATGCACATCCCGGAAATGCACTAATGCTCAGTGATGGATGACAATTAATCTATTTGACTATGGCAATATACACGAAGTTATGTGGAATTCTACCCTATCTAATATACTTACTTTCGATGACAATGACAATCTACGAGACTAGCAATTGAATGCCGAGATGCAGATATACGTACCGTACCGAGTACAATCCCGAGTACTATTCAAGTGACTACATCAAGCAGCCATATGGCAGAGATTACAATGCCTTATACACTGCCAAATTTGTTACGAAGTTATATTACCAAGATGATTATCCCAAAGGAGATCCCGACTCAAACTCGGCAATCATGAGCAACACAACTACGATGGCAATTGAAGACTGCAAATTGACTCCCGAATCAAGCCCTTTCCAATCCGTAGTCCGTACAAAACCATACGAGAGTAGTCGCCGGTGGAGCAACAACTTTGAAAACAGGGGGATAACCGTACTGGGATCTCAAACAACCCCTACCGCAAACAATTACGGTCCCGGAAGTGCAGGAACGAAGCACCAGAACGACGATAAGTGCGCCGAGTCAAGCGATGGCAAGCACACCTACAGATGAATCGACTAGTGGACTCAGAGAACGACGATAAGTGCACAGAGTTAAGCGATGACAAGCACACCTACAGATGAATCAAGAAGCACACCCGGAGGAGAGCGAGCGAGCACACTGCGCAAGAAGAGACAATAAGTGGACCTAGCATACGACAGACATCGAGTATACGTGAAAATACAACGGAAAGATATGATAAGTCAAGCGAGCCTGCTTCAAGCCGAACGAGTGCAAATACGGCTACCGACACAGTTCCGAACGAGATTGAATATGACCACCGAGCGTACCGAATAGCCTACTGAATGGCATCACGAGAGACAGCCGAGATAACAACCAAAGAGATCACCGAGATCTCACAGTGACGGACATCACTGCCGAAGGACTTCAGATGGAGATTGCATGAGACGATTACAGAGAGCTATACCGTACCAAGCCACTGACAAAGATGATTACTGAATGGCGTACTGAAGGAGCAACACACTTTCGCCAAATGGCATACCAAACTGACTACCAAACTGAATACCAAATGACCATACCCGAGGCCTACCGAATGACCACTGAGAAGCCAACAAATATTGTACCGAAGCTGCCAACCAAGATGGCCACAGAGATGTCAACCAAGAACACACCGAAGCTATCATCCGAATGACTTTCACTGAGAAACGGTCCTCCGAGACCCTGCCGAATGCCAAGTCAAGAAATGCCGAGATCTGAAAATGCGATGTACAAAGCGGCTTTCCGAGAGCAGAAGCATGCTCCTATCATGGTGAGTATGACCACCTACTGTCAAGCTTACATGTTAGATATGGATCAATGATATACCGCCCACGTCCGATGCAATTGGCCACCATTCTACCACCCTCGAATGGTCACCAGCAAGTCACATACGAGAACCGATGGATATAATAATGCCAGGAGCGGAAGCCCACATCAATGTCGACAGTCAAGACAGAGCCAAGTGATGATGGACTTTTCCTGATATCACCCCAGCCAATTCCGACGATGACCTATGCCGAGACTCAACTGTACGAAGCGAAAGCCGAATCACAGCGAGATTACAATTATGTGCCGAATCACCAATCAATCCCAATTCCAATTTGGAGATCCAAGTTACACTGCTACCGAGCCACGATGGCAATCGACAATCGATATGATGAAGTTGTCAACCGAGGAATGAATTTTCAAAGATGGAGATAGCCATGTCTACACGATCAAGTCCCACCGACAAGTCGAAGCCCATCAAGAAGTCGACCGAGCAGTCTACCGAGAAGTCGACCAAGATTCTACTGAAGCCGCCTATCGAGAGCACAACCATGAAGTTGACTGGATGGTCACCAAGCTGGACTTTGAATGACGATTACCGAGTCAATGCCACTTACCGATGGCAACTGACAGAAATATTCCACAAAACTCTGCACGAAGGCTCGGGAGAGTGCAAGTGCACTTGAACTTGTTAAGTATAACCATTTGAGAGAAGCTTATGTATTAGATGTCGACGAATGAGACGCGACTACACAGGATGCTAATGACGTATACAATTGATGATTACTGATGGCAACGAACCATGCCGGCAGCGGAAGCTCCCATTTAAACCAAGTCATGAGCAGAAGCTCTACCACCCTGATGATTCCGACCAAGAACCACGCCGAGATATGAACAACATGGCACGTTGGACGCCCGATGAGTTTGGGAGTGGAGATCAGTACGAATTGAGGTCCGAGACCCGGGAGCGGAGGAAATGGGTCAACAGAGTTTCGGAACTAGGGACCGGAGGAAAGTAGTCAATTGGGCATTCCTTTCCTCTGTTTCTTCTCTTCTCTTCTCGTCTCCATACTTCATTACTTCATTGGATCACGGCCCGGTACAAGTGGCATTGGCACGGGTTATTACCACCTCCGGATCGCAGTCAAGTGGAGGTCGAGTTTCCACGTGCACAGGATCCACCAAAAGGCTACCATACGGTGCCAATTGGTTGCGGGACTTGTGAGTTTGTATGAGTACGTATGCGGCATGATTGTTTAATGCTTTCTTTCCTTTCCTTTTCTCTTGTACGGTTTATGCAGCCCAGGAGGTCTGCGCCTAAAGAAAGGGATAATGTAACGGCGCAACGTGACTCGGGGCCGGTTAATGGCTATTCCATATAGTCGGCTCGCCACGAGCCTTAGATCTTTAGCGACAATCTTACCTATACATCTACACCTACTATCACTCGCATCCATGATTGCAACCGTATTCCTATAATTACCACATGTATGCCTATGAGGCCCAACGCTGGCGTATGTGCCCTTACACAATCTGACTCAATCATGGCCTCCGAGTTCATCTCCAAACTCGCTCGATCACGGCCTCCAAGTGCATCTCCACACTTGCTCGATCACGGCCTCCAAGTGCATCTCCAAACTTGCTCGATCACAGCCGCCAAGTGAATCTCCATACTTGCACCATTATGGCCTCCAATTCGCACGATTATGGCCTCCAAGTTCACATCTCCAAACTTGCTCAATCACAGCCTCCAAGTGGTATCTCCAAACTTGCTCGATTATGGCTTCCAAATTGGCACAATCATGGGCTCCAAGTGAGTTTCCAAGCTCGCTCGATCATGGCCTGGGAGTGTAACTCTGAGTTCACTCGATCGGCAATTTCTGGTGCACCTCGAACTGCTCTCAAGCACCCCCTGCAGCGAAGTCGCGATATACTGTGTGTAGATGGGTAGCTACATATGTTACAGGGTTCTTAATCCCAATAATCAATACAACATTCATTGAATAAAGTACAGCTGCCCCTCTAAGAAACTATTTCTTTCCTCGTCTAATCCTACGATTCAACCTCTTGACATTTATTCAAGAGCACACGGGCCAAACCTTTTACAAGTTCTGGTACTTTCCTCAAAGCCGAAAACTCAGCCTTGCTGGGGAAAAACCAGTCTTCTGAATATTCTTCATAGGGTAACAACCCGGTAGATATGTATCGATTTAGGGGGTCACCGATACCAATACGGATGATGAAAAGCCCAACCACTCGAGAGATGTGGGTTAAAGCTTGGTTATCCAGTTGAACAATAAGATCGCCGAAATGTTTGATGTTCTTCTGGTGTGTGTACTGAGATTGTGTCAACCTTTGTCCTGGCATATAATGCATAGTCACATAAATGGATAAGAGAAGTAATTTTGAAGATTGTTAAGTAGATAGAATTCTGAATAATATTTTAAGACTGTCTTCGGTGCTTCTGTGTTGACTGTGGATTGCTGCTTGAGCGTGTCCTTCTCATTGCCGTAGCAATGCTGTCCTTTTATAGCCAACGTCCCAGGTATTGTGTCACCACACCTAGTTACTATGATTATGCCACTCATGATAGCGTTATCATGGATACAGCCTCCATGGCACCCGATAATAACTGCCATGCTTCCCATAGGTTATCGTCATCATACGATGTGGTTTGAAAGTGTTACGCTCCTGATAAGGATCAGGCCATCCATCGCATGATATCAGGTCAGACTACGCATCAGACAGACTTGAACTTAGACATCTTGCAATCATGTGTGCCAGTAGTTGGAACATTTACCAATCAAAATTGATAATGCTTATCACTGATTAATTCCCTCAAGGTGAGGTAATTAATACATGCGTCATAGATTAAATTGGCGACCAACCGACACTGTGCCAACGTGGAACGTAGACGCATAGGCTCATATCGGATAAAAGATTACATTGCGAACCATACTTCTCAAGATAATGAGAAGTGCTCACTCTAGCCAAATGCCAACATGATTATTCCCTCAGTTACGTCATGCTAAGGTTGAGACTATTCTCCTGACTGGAATGTGCCTTACTTGATCCTAGAGAATTACAGGGTAGGAGTAAAGAGTTCTCGTAATTGCATACTGACTATCAACCGCCGTGCATCATAACCATGCATGTCTTGCTAGTTCCAGAACGATGAATGCTAATATGAACTGCTAACATTGCTGATGACCTCTCATTCCAGTGAGGCTTGGTAGTTGCGATGGGTTGCCAAATCCAGATTTGCTAGCGCATCATGCGACTAGTATGAACTCCCCCTAAAGAGCATACTACTGGCCAACTTGTAAAATCATGATTAGATGTTATGCATGTCGCATCAACAGGTGTGACAAGTAATCATCTAATTAGCTACCTAGTACCATTATCACTGATAAATAGTGTTAGCAACATTTCTGGACCGTAGCTTCGGGTCCGGGTCCGGGTCAAAACCAAACCTGGGCCAGATTGGCTGTCCGGGTTGTCAATCAACCTGAACAGTCCATTCGCGTACAGCTCAATAGAAAACTCCCTACCCGTCTGAATTGGGTGGGTACTCAGTGGGTTGTCCAGCGGGTCCATCTGTAAATACACATAATGTGCTTTCCTTTGCTGTTTGATAATAGTACTCAATCAAAATGATTTATATGACATCTAGGACGCACATTTTGCATGTTTTGCGGGTTGCGATATCAATAATATTTGAATTCATGTTTTTCCTTTAATAATTTGTATTTTTGATGATGGAGGAGGTCAATAGTGCAATGATAAGCTCCAACATCCATGCGATGCCTTCATTACCCAATATGCAACACTACAAATTCATCAGCAAAATGTATTTCAGTCACTGGGAGCCTCCAGGAGTGTCTGAGAGGATGTGGAGTGCAAACTTAGATGGGTCAATTCCAGGAGGGTATCAGACCATAGGAGGGCATTCCGGCCGGCAATCGGAATCACTGGGATCTCTGATGACTGGTACAGGCGTATCATGGGAGTGATTGTGATAAGTTTGGGAACACCTCAGAGCGCCGGAGAGAACTTTGGGTGCACCTGGGAGCACCGGTGACAAGCCTGGGAGCACCGGCAACAAGTCTGGGAGCACCTCGAATCACAGTAGCGCAGTCTGGGAAAAACAACATCTTCTTTGGGAACGTTGTAGGTGCGCCTGCTAATCATTGCTACTACTTCTCGTTCAACGATTGTTAAAACTCATTTATTCAGTTTGTATTCCCATCTATGTACCTATATATCCATGTATCTATATAGTAATATACGGTATATCTCGACTGGCTGCAGGCGGTGCTTGAGAGCAATTCGAGGTGCGCCTGAAAATGACAATCGAGTGAACTTAGTGATACACCCCGAGGCTGTGATTGAGCGAGTTTGGTGATGCACTTGGAGGCCGTGATGGAGTGAACTTTGAGATGCACTCCAAGATAGTGATCGAGCGAGTTTGGAGATGCACTTGGAGGCCATGATTGTGTGAACTTTGAGGCCACAATCGAGCAAGTTTGGAGATACACTTGGAGGCCGTGATTGAGCTAGTTTGAAGATGCACTGGGAGGCTGTAATTATGCGAGTTTGGAGATGCACAAGGAGGCCATGATCGTGCGAACTTGCAGGCTGTAATCAAGCGAGTCTGGAGATACACTTGGCAGCTGTGATTGAGCGAGTTTTGATATATGCACCTGGAGGCCATAATCGAGCGAGATTGGATGAGTACATGGAGGCAGTCGATGGACGGCGCGCTGGGTGCTCAGACTCGATTCATTAGTTAGTTAGCTTGCAACCGTGGGAATGTGACAAGGTGATTTTCCCTTTGGGCTCTCATGGAGAGCTGGCTGATGGTGGTCGATCGTGTAGGGAGGAACGCCAGAAGGTGAAGCTACATTCAGGGGTCAACTTGGAATCGTGAGAATGAAGGGAAGACAAACAATCTCGGGTGGATGCTGTACTTGGTGTATGCTGTACTCAGTGTCAACTCATGATCATGGCATGGAGAGATAGAGAGGGATGACTTATCTTTGTGTTCTGTGATGATGGTTGAGTTGTGGACGAGAAAGAGAGAGATGGGGGATGAAAATGAGACCGACGTAGAGGATATGAGCGGATATGAGAAATCAGGGGTATGACTTGCCTGATTGGGTTGGGAAGACATCGTATCGGTGTCATTACACGCCGGATCGGGACTCGTACCTGCCGTATGGGCGATGGTACATTGACTCACACAAGAAATTCCCTTAAATCCCAGTTTGTCATGATGATTTCCCCCACCTCTCTGTTTCTTGTCCTCAACTCTACTATCACCTAAGAACACGAAGTTAAGACCCCGCGGGGGACACCAATGAGGGAGTCAGGGCTCACACCCACGCCGGTAATCTTAGACTGCAGACAACAATGATTCGCAGCGAGAGTAGCAAATACATGCAGCAGCAAACTGAAGGAGCGGCCCGAAGAGCCTTCATCCGGCACACTGAGATGCCGAGTTGTCGAGCTAGAACACGAGCACAGCCGGACAACCAAAGACATGAGCTGGTAGGCCCCACGCGAAAAACCAATGGTTAAAACCATTATACTTGACGACAAAAGCACAGCCAACAGAGCCGGGCAATGCTGGGCAAGAGAGAAGGAAGCCAAGGTCCGGGCGGGAGTCTTGAGGGGGTGGACAGATGGAACACACTCAGACGACGGCCGGGTGCGAGCAGCAGCACTGTGCAAGCACGGTAATCAATGGAGGACCCACCGAAGGTATCTCGGCACCGGACGTACGGAGGGTAATTGATGCCGAGCTCTGCGCGATTGGACTCACGCCCGGGGAGAGAGTCAAGAGAAGTGAAAGACCGCAACAGCATGGAGTGAAGACGGTGGCAGTCTTTAGCGACTCACAGGCCGCAATTCGACGAGCGGCACACCTGGAGCCGGGCCCAGGGCAGCAACTGGGGAGGCGGATCAACAGAAGGGCGCGGAATCTCCTCGCCCATGGCATCCCCACTGAGATCCAGTGGGTCCCCGGACACTCCGGCATCCCCGGAAATCAAGAGGCAGAGAGTCAGGGAAACTCAGCCCGAGACGCAAGCGGAAGCTCAGTGATAGAGCGGCCATACACCAAGGCCTCGAATAGAGCTAGACGAATCTCCGAGGGAAAGTCAGCAGCCAAGGCGAAGTGGGAGGCCGACAAATGCAGCAAGCACTTCAGGTATAGACTCAAGGGCAAGACGGGGACCAAGAGACATCAGCAAAATGAATTTCAGTCACTGAAAGCCTCCAGGAGTGTCTGAGAGGATGTGGAGCGTAAACTTAGATGTGTCAATTTCAGGAGAGTATCAGACCGTAGGAGGGCATTCCTGCCGGCCTTCAGAGTACCTGGGATCTCTGATGACTGGTACAGGAGTACCATGGGAGTGATTGTGATAGGTTTGGGAACACCTTGGAGTGCCGGAGAGAACTTTGGGTGCACCTGGGAGCACCGGCAACATGTCTGGGAGCGCCAACGACAAGCCTGGGAGCACCTGGGAGCGCCGGCGACAAGTCTGGGAGCACCTCGAATCACTGTAGAGAAGTCTGGGAACAACATCTTCTTTGGGAATGCTGCAGGTGCGCCTGGAAACAATAGCTACTACTTATCGTTCAACGATTATTAAAACTCATGTATTCAGTTTATATTCTCATCTATGTATCCATATAGCTTCCGATTTACACACGGTATATCTGGACTGGCTGCAGGCAGTGCTTGAGAGCAATCCGAGGTGCACATGAAAATGACGATCGAGTCAACTCAGAGATGCACTCCGAGGCCATGATCGGACGAGTTTGGAAATGAACTTGGAGGCCGTGATCGTCCGAACTTGGAGGTTGTAATCGTGCAAGTTTAAACATAAACATGGATGCTGTGGTCGAGCGAGTTTGGAGCTGCACGTGGAGGCCATGATCGTGTGAACTTGCAGGCAGTATTGCAGCGAGTTTGGAGATACACTTGGAGGCCGTGATCGAGCGAGTTTGGAGATACACTTGGAGGCTGTAATCGAGCGAGTTTGGAGATGCACTGGGAGGCCATAATTGAGCGAGTTTAGAGATACACTTGGAGGGTGTGATTGAGCGAGTTTGGACGAATACTTAGAGGCGGTTGATGGATGGCGCACAGGGTGCTGAGACTCTATTCATCAGTTTGTAAACTTGCAACTGTGGGCATGTGATAAGGTGACTTCAACTTTGAGCTCTCATGGAGAGCTGGCTGATGGCGGTCGATCGTGTGGAGAGGCATGCCGGAAGCTGAAGCTACATTCAGGGGTCAACTTGTAATCATGAGAATCAAGGGAAGACAAGCAATGTTGGGTACTCGGTGTATGCTGTACTCGGTGTCAACTCATGATCATTACATGGAGCAATAGAGTGGGAGAACTTAACTTTGTGTTCTGTAATGATGTTAGAGTTGTGGACGAGAAAGAGGGAGATGGGGGATGAAGATGAGAACGATGTGGAGGATATGAGCGGATATGCGAAATCAGGGGTACGACTTGCCTGATTGGGTTGGGGAGACCTCGTATTGGTGTCATTACACGCCGGATCGGGACTCGTACCTGCTGTGTCGGGGATTGTAAATTGATTTGCACACGAAATTCTCTCAAGTCCCAGATTCTCATGATGAATTCCCCCATCTCCTCTCATCTCTCTCTTTCTCGTCATCAAGTGTACCATCACCTAAGAACATGAAGTTAAGTCATCGCTCTCTATCTCTCCATCCCATCATCAAGAGTTAACACCAAGTACAGCATACACCGAGTACAGCATACACTGAGTACTGCATACACCACGTACTGCATCATCTCAAGATTGACTGTCTCCCGCTCCCAGCCAGTCTCTCATCTTTCGGCAGACCATGTTGAACTCAATTCTCTTCCTTCCCACAATGACGAGTTAACCAATGAATACAGTCTCAGCTCCCATCGCGCCTCCCTCCCGAAATACCGCTTCCAGATTGACCGCCTTCAAGTACTCCTCCAATCTCGCTCGATTACGGCCTGCAAGTGCATATCTCCAACCTCGCCCGATTACGGCCTCCAAGTGTATCTCCAAAGCCGCTCGATTGCGGCCTCCAAGTTCGCATGATCACAGCCTCCAAACTCGCACGATCACGGCCTTGGAGTGCATCTCGAAGTTCACTTGATCACCGTGTGGTGAAACTGTGGAGCTAGAAGGCAGACAGCTCATCATCAACACTCCGCCGCACCTCGCATGGCATCCGAAGGGAATTGTTGAGAAAGCGCAGTTCTGGCTGGAGGAGCGTGGGAGAGGGTGAGAAGATATGAAAGGATACCCGGACATGATGAACCACACAAATTGCGTGGATCTTTGAATGCTTGGAACGAGTGCGTTAGACCAAGAGCTGGGAAAGATAGAGTGTGTATTTCGTATAATGCGATGATGTCTATCTTCCCCAGGGTTTCCCAAATATATACTCCCTGTTGTCCATCTCCGTATGTATATATATAGAGAGACTTAGATAATAAATGTCATATTATGGTGTAGCCAATCTTGTGACTGTAACAAAGACGAATATGATAATCATAATGCCTTGTGGTTGTGCAACCCTAGGAACCACTACTGTGGGAATACGGCATCAAGTCTCGCGCAGAGCTGCCCAGCGGTCTCGGCTGCTCTCGAAGTCTCCCACAGATCTGTATAGAGGTCTCAGGAGCTCCAAAATTTGACCATTCTAACAGTCAACTCTCGTAGCATCCTGAATGCACCTCCATAACTGCAGGTGCTTTCAGGAGCACCCGAGAATGCTCTTGCAGAGTCTGAGAGCACTTTGCAAAGCTCCAAGGGGGCCTGGGAGCATCTGGTAGTACTTAGAAGCACTGGTGAGGGCTACCGGAGTGTCTTGGAGGTTTGGGTGTGGCTTCCGGACCGATTTACATTTTGCTGATGTGCCCCATCCTTTCGGCAAATTGCTTCAAGGAGAATTCTGTTTGCTTCAAGCTGATTGGGGCATTGCCTTCAGCCCCACCCAAGTTCGACGAATTGTCGCTCTCATAATCTCCATTGTATTTGTTTTAGTAAATCTCTGGCAATTGGGGCAAATTGGCAATCCTGGCAACATCTGTCCTCCGCGGTTCTGCAGCCGGCAGAAATCGTTTTGTTGCTAGGCTAATGAGGAGTCTACGAGGTGAGCCGGAATGTTGTCCTGGAGCAGTTGAAGCAGAAGACGTCGGCCGAACGACTGGATCGTGTTCAGGTGGAGCTGGAGGCACTCAAGGTGCGCTTGCAGATGACGGTCCATGTCCTGTGAATTCCTGAGGGGGGAACATTTGAGGTCCACCATATCCACCTTGGGGGAAATTGAATCCTTGCCACGGTGACTCATAACTCTGAGATCCTTGGGTTGCACCAGAGCTTGGTTGTGAGCTTGGTGTCATGTTGAATGGAGACTGGTGGTTGAACTGGGGAACGTCTGGAAATGGTTGCTGCGAAGGCGGGTAACTATACCCTGGTGGTGGTGGTGGTGGTGGTGGTGGTGGTGGATGAAATTGATTTGCGGGTTGCCCGAATTGAGTATCTCTGCTCCGTGTATTTCCAGCATTATAATCTGATGCTCCGACATTGTCATCCGGGCATTGTTGTGAGCGAAACAGCCCACCTGTTGGAGCCAGATTGGTTGTCTTCGGCGGAGATCCATTCGTCGATATTGTATGTGAAAAAAAGATGGTAGTAATCAAATATTCAATTCAATTGGTGATTTCGAATGAAGTGGAGTATGGTTGAGAATATTGATGGTAGCAGTGACCTTCGGCGGAATGAAGGCCCCTTATATCCATCCTAGTTGTCACGAACTGTGGTGTTTCACTTCGCCTTTGATCCCATGAAACCCGGCCGAGAAAAAGAAAATATAATCACATCCTTCCTGTGTTTCTTTGTTATATGCTCCAATTCGTATACCAGGATCATGGATGGAAGCTCACCTTTGTTCAGTTCATGACTGTAAAGGTCTTAGAAGGGATACGGCATGATATCTCGAGGAACCCAACAAGCACTATATCCGGTTGGAAGCTTAGCACGACTAGGCATTTTACTCACAAAATGTGTCTGTACGACCTGCACATCATTCAATATGACGCCTTGTTAGTTGAGCAGCAACAGTGATTGCTTCCTTTTGAGCTCCTTGTGTTAACCTCATGGTCTCCTCAGGATCCACCCACCAGTCAAGGATCGTTACTGAAGGAAACATCCTACCAGCCTATCAGTTCTCGATGATCATTGAGCGGGCATACAGCCAGCTAGGAAACTTATCGATTCATTGTATTGAGCTGATGTTATCCGCTGCTTGAGGCTCGAGCATAGACATAGCCTGCACAATGCCGCAATGACGTAGTATACGATAAGGCCGATCATAGTAGCACCTGATCAACAGTATGAAAAGTTGATTGCAGTGATGACATAAGAAGTTTTCATTGCTAATGATTTTCAGTAGATAATGTGCAGCATTATTGTGCGGGATTTGATAGATATTATCCTAGTTTGTGAAGAAAACTGATTGTAAAGTGACTTTGTTTTACCCCTCCTCTACATTTGGTGGGGTGTGATGCGGCTTTGAAAGTGATACGCTAACCTGAGTTAGAGTTAGCTCGCTTTCAAACAAATCTCCTTCAGGCTCAAATCCAGCAACAAACCATACACCCTAAAGCATCATTGAGATTCGTCAAAACCCTGAGCATTTCTCAAATATGGTCAACACTTGCCGGAAACATGTTAAATGGTTTATCTGCAAAATGAAATTACTCAACGAGAACTGACTGGAAGCTCACTATCAACAATATCACCCAATATCGATGAATGAAGGGCTATTACCCAACGGGATTCTACCACCTGCAGGCTGCCCTCACCCTGAGCCATCATGGTTTGACCACAGTAGGTGCACCTGAATGGCCATCGACAAGCTGTCAATTAATGATCTACTCATAGACAACGGACCAGGTGCACCACCACCTAAAAATACTCCCAACGAAGAACCAATAGACCCTCAGCAGCCTGATCTCACCTGTACCCCTGATCCAACAAAGACAAAGGCTCATAGGGAGGTAGTTGGAGTGGAAAATGTGGGGGGGAAAGCATATGGCAAAGCAACTGGATTGTACAACTAGCATCGCAAGTACTCAGAACAATGGAATCCATGGCATTCAGTTCGGTCCGCACACAACTTTCAGCAGGCTCAATCGTTTAGCCAGCAAACGAAAACCTGGATAGTTCAACATCTCAGGTGTGGACTTGACAACTTCAAAATCGTATCCTTCCAATCTGCAGGTGCCATGCAAAAACTCCTCTCTGAACTCGATTCTGGGCTCGGCGAAGATAGTTGGAATGAAGATGACTCACATATCTTTGGAACATCACACTACAGGGATATTTTCAAATGTATCCAGTTCCTTGTAGTACATCTTCCTTTTCAGGCACACCTCGATTTTGAACCGGTGCGCCTTGCAGACTCTGCGGGACGTCGAATATAAACCAGGATGAACATGGGCGATTTTTGGAGGGATACACAAGATCAACTTCCTGCCGGAGTCACGATTGTGCCAGTCATTGGAGCATCAGGCAAGACTCACTTGACAAATTTTTCGGGCAATCAGCATGCCTGGCCGCTCTATCCCACGATAGGTAATATCCAAAATGATATCTGCAGTACACCCAAAAAGCATCCTTGGATTCTCATCGGCCTGATCCCATGTCCCGCGAAAGGTGCCAAAAACATAGACGAAGCATGGCATTCCGTGGTTCGAACTGTGCTGTCTCAACTTAGGCATCTTGACATCGCTGGCCCCGGCGTGAAATGGGATAGTGCTGATGGATTCCAGCGACAACGTTACCTGCGGTTGGCTGCCTGGGTCGGAGATTATCTGGAACGAGTCATTGTTGCTCAAGTCTCATATGGCTCATGTCTGATGAGCGAACATCCTGAAGGTGCGCCGATGGGGCATTCCACATTTCGCCCACTCGATAACTCAAGAGACCAGCATAGTATTTACTCTGAGCTGTTGGAGGACAACAATATTGATGCTCTGCACACTCTTGGGGTCCACGCAATCCGCAACCAGTTCTGGCAATGCCCTCTGTGCAATGTCTATCGGCTTTGGCACCCTGATGAATTACATGAGCTGCTCCTGGGTTTAGTTAAAGACTTATTGCACTGGCTGCTAAAATACCTGAAAGCAAGAGTGGTCAAGGATCAATTTGACAATCGATTCACATCGGTGACACGATATCCCGGCTTCCAGCACTTCTCTAAAGCATTTGATTCTTTGAAAAGCGGCCCCTGGCAAGGTAATGAGATCCGTGGAATGATCAGAACACTGGCAGTGAATTACGCTCCAATTCATGTCTGCTCCAAGGATGACAGGAAAAGTGTGGCGGAAACAGCGTCCATTGAAATGTTAATGGGAGCCGTGCGGGCATTATGTGAATTGTCTCTACTTGTTAGCCAACAAAATCACTCTGATCTATTCCTCAAAGCACTAGACGATGCACTCAAGCGATTTTTCCAGAAGACAGGAGTTTTTCGAGAACAGAAAATGTCTCAGTCTGCGAAGCCCAAAGTAGATGACCTGGTGGCAACGGAATCAGATTCGATATGCGAACAAAAGATTCATAAGATTCGTGCTGCAATGGAAACCCTTGTGTATGGGGCTGAAAAGGTTTCCTCAACAAAACACAGGCAATTTCAGGTGCACCTAAATAGAGCCTGGCAACCAGCAACCACTTGGCCAGATGCTGATCGTCAGAAGGCAATCGAGCGATTGGAGTGCGAAATCCATCAAGTGACACCTCCTAAATGCAAGCTTTTCGATAAATTATTCCAACGTCATGAGCGACAACGATTGCAGGAAGTTGGAACCGAGGCAACCAGTCCCAGAAGCAAATTCTTCAAATAACTTGACCTAATGAAAACTGCCGCCGAAGACGAGGCTTACAAGGCGGAAAACATGACTGCTAATAAGCTACTGCAATTTCAGATCTGCCTATCCGATGCTGAGACAGAAGCCACGACCCGGAGCTTGGCTGATACGGAGCATGTCACTATCCAGCTGGAGCGAGAGATGTATGGCATCACCTCGAATGAATAGAACCGTTTCAACAAGGAATTCTCCATCCGCATGATCGAGTTTGAAGCTTGGTGGGAGACAATTGGCATTCAGATGCTCCGGAAAACCATCGAACAGGGTGTAATCCATTTAGGATATCCAACGATTCATCTTGTGAGCCATATATCAGTGTCAATTGGCCGAATGGGTTCCTGTGACAATTTCACTACGGATATTTCTGAACGGCGTCATCTCGGCAAGGTGAAAGAGGCATATCGATCTAGCAACAAAGTCAATTACATTTGACAGATGCTTTAGCACAATGACCGTTGTACTGGTCTTGACTATATGGAGGAGACACTGTCATATCTTGGACTCGAAGGCTGGTATGATGTTGACACTGCAAAAGTTTTCAACCTACTGTCTGCTACCTATAAATGGCGAAGTAGATGCAGAGCCCATCTGTAACGTCTCCAATCATTTCAGGACGAGCCCTTTATCAGCCCTGTATCACAGCAGGTATATCATTTGAGAGAAACGCACGTCCGTGGAGTGTGCAGAAGTATCAGATTAACTTCACTCAGAGCTGCATCAGAAGATTTCGGAATTCCCAACTTTGGACAGCTATTCCACACTCACATTGAAGAGGACTGGGGACCCAAAGTTTGTGGACTTGTGCTCAGATATGATCAGAATGTACTCATTGACAGTATATGTATTAAACTCCAGAATGGGCTGTTGTACGACCGTCAACCATTTCAAAACCCTACATCTGTTGAGCATCTGGGATTTGATTGCAAGGTACAATATACCAATGCCAACCAAGGGGTCATGCCTGAAGCTTATAACATCTGGGTCCAGTATATGCAAAGTGACAAGAATGACCTCGATTACACCTTCCAAGGACGAATTCCTTCTCTCCCTGTATTATACTTCAGCTGGACTCCACCAAACCAGATCCTCCAATTTCAGCAGCGCCTGCCAGCTGGCAAAGCAATATCGACGTGTTCTAAGAGGTGCAAAAAGACCCAACAATGAGTATTACATCCTCAAGCTCAAGAATGCGCGGTGGTGATTCCAACAAAGTTCAAAGATATTCATGGTTGGGCTGATGGTGTTGACGGGTCCATCCGGGTGGTCAAACAGACGAATGAGATGCATATTGAACCCATTGGAGCAATAGTTGGACCGGCACATTTGGTGCGGGAGAATGCTGCATCGGGCGGCATCAATAGCGCATGGCTTGTAAATAATCATGTTGATTTAGATACGTACTGGACTGTATATTAATTGGATTAGAATGCCTTGTTCAGGTGTGTAGCTGTGAGATAGTTTATCGAATTGTACTATTCGATATAAAACATTATATATTATCACTCCCGGTGAGTCTGGCTCCAGGTGCACCGGAATGGTATTGGCGGTGAGTGCCATAGTCCCAGCAGCTCCAAAATTTTACCAACTTGAAGGCCTGATTTGATAGCATTCTGAAGATGACTTCATACTCTGTAGAATATTCTTGTATTCTGTTCCGGAACTTCAGGAGCGTTGTGGAGCACCTGAAAGTACGTCACAGAGCACCTGAGAAGCACATCGTTTTGCATTCAGCCTGTTCGGGAGCTTCTGGAAGCTTCTGGTGTTACGGGGGTTTTCAGTCCCAATAATCAATACAACATTTATTGAACTAAGCATGGCTGCCTATCTAAGCATCTCTGTCTTTCCTCGTCTTATCCTAAGACTCAACTTCTCATTCCCGAACAACGAGAACTCCCGTTCTAAACCTATACCACAATCCGTCTCCTCTGTAGATATAAATCAGGCTTCCCCATTGAACAACAGGTCCTCAGAAAGTTCCTCGAATGGTAACAAGCCGGTGTTCAGATGCCGTAACACCAGGTAGTCGATGTTCTCGAGTTCGGCAAAACGGAAAACCATGTGGTAGGTGTGGGTTAAATTGTGCTCGTGTAAACTGAACAGAAGATTGCCGAACAACTCTACAATCTTCTGAATTGCGTATTCGGATTGTGTAAGACTGCGTCCAGGCATATAAACGATAATCGCGTAAATTGATTAAGGACGAAATAGTGGCGACTATTTCTTTTTAGAGATAGATAGATAGAATTCTTAATAATATTTTAAGATCGTCTTCGGTGTTCTGAAAGCTAACTTGTTCGCTGATGTCCTCCAATTCCTTCGACCAACGTGGGCTCTTTATAGCCCATGCTTCCTCATAGCGATGATAGCGTTATCTTGGCCATGCCCTCTTAGCGCCCGGAAATAACTCGCCACAACACCCTCAGGTAATTGCGCTCATGCAGCATGGTTTTAAAGCGTTACGCACCTGATAACAATCAGGCCATCCGTTGCGTGATATCACCTCAGACATCCTTGTATCGTACGAGTCGGTAGTTGGAACATCTATCGCCCAAACGATAATGCTTGCGCCTCTTAATCCCTCATGCACATAAGTTAGTAATTGCGTCATAGACTTAGTCGGCGACCAACCGATGCTATGCCAACGTCGATTAACGACGCGTAAGCTCGTATCCGATACGAGGTTACATTGCGATCCAGACCACCAGAGTTAACTTAGTGGTGCTCGCTCCAGGCCATTGCCTACGTCATTAATCCCTCAGTTACGTCAAGCTCAGGTCGAGACTTTATCTCCGGACCGGAACGTGCCTCTCTGAACCCCCATCCCGCTTTGGGTGGGCAGAAGAGTTCTCTTACTTGCTTGACCAACTGCCGTGTGAGATTACCCCACATGTCTGGTATAGTATCCGGGTGTGAACGAAGTCCCCTCACTTTGCGCGACCAACATGTACTCTCTTCTTAGAGCATGTTGCTGACCACTTGAACGTTCACATGCATAGGTTTCTTCACATCGTAGATATGTATGCATCTCGTATACTAATTCAAGTATCTTTATCGCTGCTAAGAGACAACCCCTAACATCACCCCCTTCTCTAAGACCGGTGACCCCGACGGTACTTCAAATAAAACAATAACAATAAACAGATCGTGACAAAAATAAAACAACTGTTCCACCTATGATCTCCTAAACTATCCTCTTTTTCTTTTTTCCTTTCTTTTGAAATCTTCTGTCTTTTTCTATCCCCGGATTCTTCTTATAAAAATCTTCCAATAACTTCATATTATGTTCTGCAACATTTTCATATGTTTCCCATGTATTTTCTTCCTGCGTAAAATCCTTCCACTTAACCAAAAACACATGTTGCTTAACATTCCCATCCAATGGTCCGCTCGCTATTATCGACTCCATTACCCAGTTTTCTCCATCGGCTTCGACCTCAACTACCTGTTTCTTCTGATCGGTCCCCTTATATCGTTCCAGTAAATCGATGTCGAAAACTGGGTGAATCTTCCATGAGTCGGGTAGGCCAAGCTTGCAATATCTTTGATTTTTTCCCACCGATAGAACTTCGAATGGCCCGAACATCTTGTCTTCCAATTTCCTGCACCAATGTTTTGCCCGTATGTTCCGTCCATTTAGCATTACCAATTCTCCTTTTTCGAACGGTTCAATGGACTTCGTTTTCTTGTTATAATTCCTCTTCATCGACTCCGTTGCTTCAGATAACCTCTCTTTAAGTTTCGTATGGATACTGGTCATATAATGCCTGTATAATTCCGACGCTGGATTTCTACACTGTATTTCTGTCGGCCACGTTGTTCGAGGTTCGAAGCCGTAATTCGCGTAAAAGGGCGATATCTTTGTTGACAAATGCTTGGAATTATTATAGGCATACTCAGCCATTGCTAACATCGAAGCCCAATCATTCTGTTCATAGTTGCAGTAGAATCGCAAATAGGATTCGATTACTTGGTTAATGCGCTCGGTTTGCCTGTCGGTCTGGGGAAGATAGGCCGTGGACATGCTGGGTTGAATTCCCAAGTAATTATACAAATCCGTAAAGAAGCTTCCCGTAAACGTCGAGTCTCTGTCGGATACCACATCCTCGGGGATCCCGTGGTATTTCCACACATTTTCCAAGTAAGCTCTGGCTACTGTTGGCGAATCCTTTTTCTTAATTGGAATAAAATGTGCCATTTTAGTAAAGCGATCGACTACTACCAAAATTATCGTCGCACCGTCGGAGTCAGGTAGGTCGGTAATGAAGTCTGTGGAAATGTGCGTCAATGGTTTACAGGCCAACTCCAATGGATGTAGGAGTCCGTGTTTAGCGTGTCTGGGAGCCTTCGTCCTTTGGCAGTTATCGCACTCGCTGCAGTACTTCCTTACATCTCTTTCCATGTTGGTCCAGTAAAAATTCCTAGATAAAAGTTCCAACGTTCGTTCTCTTCCAAAATGTCCTGCTACCTTCAAATCGTGTTCTGATGGAATAACCCGTTGTCGTGGTCCCTCAGGTACATAAATCCTATTCTTCCAACATAACAACTCGTTTGTTATTGTAAAATTTCCATCTGTGTTTCCGGATGATACCTGTTTGCAAAGGTCTCTGTATTTCTGGTCCAGCATGGCCTTCTCCTTGATTCTCTCCTTACCTTCTGGCAGGAGTTGTTCCACGTGCATAGCTGATATCTGGATTGATTCGTATTCAGTCTTGGTGTCTAAATCCATAGCTCCGACTTCTAAACATTGACTTACATCTAGCATTGTTTGGTTTGTTGTAGAAGTTGTACCCCCTTCTCTAGAGGTGAATGCTGGGCACCTAGAAAGTGTATCGGCCTTGAGGTTGGCTGAGCCTTTCCGGTAGAATATCTGAAAGTTATATTGCTTCAGTTCCTCGGCCCATCGTGCTTGTCTTCTATTGAGTAGATTTGCTGATTTAAAGTAGGTAAGATTTTGATGATCGGAAAAAATCGTAGTCGTATGCTCGGCTCCCTGCAGGTAATGTCGATGTTTCCGTAGCGAGAATACTATCGCCAACATTTCCTTATCATAAACATCGTAATTGAGCTCGGCTGGAGTGAGTTTTCTGGAGACGAATCTAACTGGATGAACTTTTCCGTCTTCGAATTTCTGTGATATGATGCCGGCTATTGCGAAATCTGAAGCATCCGTTTCCAAGAGTGCTGGTCTATCCGGATCATAATGCTTCAGGATAGGAGTTTTACCAGACGTAAACAGTATTACGACCTTAAGAAATGCTGTCTCCTGAGCTTCTCCCCATTGAAAATTAACGTCCTGTCGAAGTAAATCGGTAATAGGTGAAACTAATCCTGCAAAGTTATGGATAACCTTCGGTAAAAATTCCACAAGCCCAACAATTGTTGAACTTCCTTCCTGGACGTAGCGCGGGGCCAATCCACAATTGTTTTGCTTTTTCTGGATCCATTTGCAACCCAGAGCCGCTCACGACAAATCCTTAAAAGGTAGTTTCCGAAGCGGAGAAAATACACTTATCTATTTCGATACACATATGGTTATCCATCAGGAGTTGAAAAACCTTCGAATCCTGTTTGTGGTGTTTATCCAAGGACCCCTTAGTGGCTATTAATATATCGTCTATATATGCTACCACAACCATTCTGTCGTCGTCATCAATATGAACGTCGGTTCGTATAACCAACTCGAGTCCCAACAATGGTCTTAAAATTCTATTAATTTCCCTTTGGAATGTTGCTGGTGCGTTGCACAGTCCGAAAGGCATAACTTGGTATTCGTAGAGACCAAACTTGGTGCGAAAGGCGGTGTACTTCTCGTGACCCAAAGCCATTCTGATTGAATAAAACCCAGATTTGAGGTCGACCTTGGTAATATGTGTTGCTCCTCGAACTCGTGCAGATAATTCGTCCATTATCGGCAACGGGGTTTGATCCTTTTCTGTGTAATCATTAAGATGTTGGTAATCTATGCAAAGCCGTAGTCCTCGTCCGTTAGGTTTAGATACGAATAAAATTGGGCTTCCGACCGTACTACTTGAAGGCCGAATCTTCCCTTCCTTAATCATCGTATCGAGGTAATTAACCAGTAATTTCTCCTCCTCTAAGAATAGCTGATAAATGGGACCCATTCGCAGTTTGACTTCCGCTCCTAACAACTCGATTCGGTGGTCGCATCCCTTATTATCGGGTAGTTTCTCAGCTTCCTTTGGGTCGAACAAAAGTAGAAACTTATGATAATGTTCAGGTAGTGTTTGCGCAATCGACGGATTGCTCATGACTATCGCCCCTATATGTATAGCTGCACTGTTTAATGCTATTCTTTTATTGTAGGTAATCGAGTATTCCGGATGAATCCTTCCATGATTATAGCACTCCTGCGGACAATAAGGAAAATGTAAATGACTGGTGGTTGTTCCTCTAGCCTTGTGTTTCTCTAAATACCAAGCTGGTATTAGAGCATCGTATTCTCCGGATGTCTTAATTACCTCGAAAGCTTGGCTATCCTCATCAAAAGACCGATGATTGCCGAATGATACTCCTAACGGAACCTTGAATAATCCTTCCGTTTTTAGCTGAGATCCGGAAACATCTCCTGCTTTAGCTGGCTTGGGTCTTGATACCACAGGTATTGAAAAGGCCTTAGCTGCTTCTGGTGAGATGACAAAGGAAGTGCTTCCTAAATCCAACATACACCGTAATGGAAAGTAGTTGCCATCATAATCGATAAAGAAGCGGTAAATAGGTCTTTTCCCAACCTTAGTAGCGGAAACTTTTTTAACCTTCGGATGACTAGCTGGTTGATAGTAGACAAAATCCGTAGATGTGTTTTGTTTTTTGGGGTTCCTCAATAGAGGTTCTGAGGCGTTTCGTTTAGACATCACTATCCGTTCGACAATAGTGTAGCCGCAAAGGGTTTTTAAGGTTGTTTGTAATTTTTTATAGTCGGTTATTGTGTTTGTATTCGTATTTCCTTATGGGCCAGCAGTTTCGATCTTCCGATCATCCTCAGAGGAGAACAAACAAAAAAGATTCCTCGCTGCTAGCCAAAAAAAAAAATCAATCCGAACTTTCTGGTGAATCCCACCAATTCCCTTCCTCCTGTGGTTCCTGCTCTAATTCTTCATCTGAGTTGTCCAGATATTCCTCCTCCGAGTTAGCTGAACTTTCAGAATCATCTGAACGCTCATCGGACTCTGAGCATTCCGAATCATCATCGTCGCTGGGTAACTCAATACCCGCTATCTGCATTTTCTGGTATTCCTTCGCTTTCGGGAGGCTCGCCGTTCCTGGGTCTAGTTTGATCGGTCTTTTACAGTCCTTGACACCATGTGTTCCCTTTCGGTCTGAGGGCCAGGCACACCTCAAGCATTCCCCTGCAGCCCTTCTTCGGCTTAACTCTGAAGGGTCTATTCCTTCAGTTTTTGTAGAGTCAAAGTTGGATCGAGACTGGTTCTTCCTAACCTTGTCGCCATATTTATCCTTCTTGTGTTTCCGCTCTGATTTCCGGATTCGGTCTCGTTTGCTTGACTTTCGTTCCGGTCTTTCAGAAGCTTCTTCATATTTGGACTGCTTTGACCTGCTGAACGTTTTAAAGGATGCCTTTAGACCTAAATTCTTTCTCGCGGCTTCCCATTTTTCTGCAGTTCTTCCTGGATTGGTAATAATGGTGATGATTGTGTTATCGGTCTTTCCCGTTAGGTCGACGACATGCATTTGGTCCAAAATTTTCTGAGGCAACCGTTCTATGATTAACTTCTTCAGAGCTGCTCCAGAAACCATAGCCTGATCGTTAAAGGTTTAAATTTTCATAAACATGTTGCGGATGCACCCCTCATAGCGGACCTCTTCAAGGCTTGCGAACGCCTCATCTTTAGCGTCCCTATCCTCGAATCTTAGTTTAAGTGCATTCACATATCTGGTCATGGATTTAGGATGAGTGCCATTAAGGGTTCCCTTAATCCACTGGATATGCCATGACGCTGCATAACTCTCCATTTGGGATCCAATCCAATCGATGGTCCTTTGGTCCTTCGGGAACTTTTCTAGTTGGTCCTCTATGTAGACCTGAACCAACACCCACCAGGTATCGAAATCTTCGCCCGGCTTTCCAAAGAACTTTTTGGGTTCCTTAATGTTAATAGGCTTGGCGAATTCCAATTCCTGAATGCGTCTGTGTCATCTTGACGGACATCTTCCTCCTTCTTCGCCGGATGGTGGATACGGTGGCGGTGGGGGATCTCCTCCTCCCGCTCTTCCATCTGCTCCTCCGGCTACTCCGTCGCCTGCTCCTCCGGCTGCTCCGCCGTCTGCTCCTGCGGCTGCTCCGCCTTCTGCTCCTCCGGCCACTCTGCCGTCTGCTCCGTCCTCTGCGCCTCCGGCATTACTTCCTGCTCCTCCTCTAAGCTGAGCATGCCAGGAATATTCACTTCGTGTATCCCTGAGACTCGACTCCGTTGGGGACCTTTCGTATGTCGGCTGTTGACGTATTCCCGAGGGTCCCGGTGCCATGCTGGGCCTTCTAAAATTATATGGTGTTGACTGAGAAAACTTGCACTCTTCCATTGCGGTAGTTAATCCGGTATTAACCTCAGTCATCTGGACCTTATGTTCTTCCATTGCGTTTGCATGTTGCCGCAACTCTAGCTTTGTAGGAATCAGTTTCAACGAAGTCGTAATGGCTGCCGTAGTCTTGACCACCTCATCCATTCGTTTTGTCAACAGAGATAGCCCCTTCTGTACTGCTTGAATAGAACTTTTGACCGCTATCAACTGCAAGGTATTACCGGATATTCTTTTGCACTGAGCCTCTAACTCATTTCGCATCCCGCCAAACCAATCGGTGGCTTCCTGTACAATCTGGTTATCCTGTAACTGAAGTACATGAATTCCTGAGCAGAGTTCCTGAAGCATGGCTTCCTGGAACCTTGCCATGGTACCAACTCCAGAAATTTCGGAGTCTATTCGAGTTCTTTCTGTTTGGAGACGACTCTCCATAACAACGATTCCGTTTTTAACCGAATCGAACTCCTCTTCTAGAACAATTTTTTCTTCGTTACATGCCTCGATAACATGGACGATTTGTTGAGGGAGTTCCGATAATTGTTTTTGCACTAAGTCGGTATTCTGTTCCAGCAATTCTATTTCCCCCTGTCCTTCTAGTGCTTCCTGGGGTTCCTCTTGCTCCTTTATTAGCAAGTAATCTCTTCGAGCGGCCTCTATTTTCCTTTGATACCCTAGGCACCATTCTGGAATTGGCCTCGCTACTGGGGACCGGGGTTTTTCCTCCCTCGAGCTGCTGGGGGCTAACCTGTTTCTGCTGAACTTTAACCGTCTCCGAGGGGTAGCCATTTTGAATAAGATGACTATAATCTGGTGGTGGAATTGCTCTGCCTAAATCGACCGTAACTTCGTCCCTATGTGGGCACCTATCACGCTGAAAATGGTCGATGCAATGCCTTTGCAACATGTAGGAGTCTGTTCCGCCAACTTTGCCCAATTGCTTATAGCTGTAGCACTCCGACAAGAAGTTACACTTCTGGCAGTATACTGCGGGGCTTTTTTCCTCGATATTGTATAACTGGCAGCTGATGCAGAAACAGTCCCTCCTCTGGCAATGTTCGCTGCAAAGTCTCCGGCCCAAGTAAATGCAACAAAAGTTGTCTTCGCACTTCTGGCACTCCAAACTCATATAGTAAATTTCCCTTTGGTTTATCGACTATAATGAGATGTAATCCTGGATTCTGGGGATATCGATAGAAATATGCTCCAGTTTTATGGAGTTCCCTGTATAGATGTAACAGCTCCGGCGTCATCCAATCGAAGCTGATGTCGTAATATCCACTCTTCAGATAACAGCATAGAGTACTTAAAATATTATACTGTTACGGGGGTTTTCAGTCCCAATAATCAATACAACATTTATTGAACTAAGCACGGCCGCCTATCTAAATATCTCTTTCTTTCCTCGTCTTATCCTAAGACTCAACTTCTCGTTCCTGAACAACGAGAACTCCCGTTCTAAACCTATACCACAATCCGTCTCCTCTGTAGATATGAATCAGGCTTCCCCGTCGAACAACAGGTCCTCGGAAAGTTCCTCGAATGGTAACAAGCCGGTGTTCAGATACCGTAACATCAGGTAGTCGATGTTCTCGAGTTCGGCAAAACGGAAAACCACGCGGTAGGTGTGGGTTAAATTGTGCTCGTGTAAACTGAACAGAAGATTGCCGAACAACTCTACAATCTTCTGAATTGCGTATTCGGATTGTGTAAGACTGCGTCCAGGCATATAAACGATAATCGCGTAAATTGATTAAGGACGAAATAGTGGCGACTATTTCTTTTTAGAGATAGATAGATAGAATTCTTATCAATATTTTAAGATCGTCTTCAGTGTTCTGAAAGCTAACTTGTTCGCTGATGTCCTCCAATTCCTTCGACCAACGCTGGCTCTTTATAGCCCATGCTTCCTTATAGCGATGATAGCGTTATCTCGGCCACGCCCTCTTAGCGCCCGGAAATAACTTGCCACAACACCCTCAGGTAATTGCGCTCATGCAGCATGGTTTTTAAGCGTTATTCTCCTGATAACAATCAGGCCATTCGTTGCGTGATATCACCTCAGACATCCTTGTATCGTACGAGTCGGTAGTTGGAACATCTATCGTCCAAACGATAATGCTTGCGCCTCAATATCCCTCATCCACATGAGTTATTAATTGCGTCATAGACTTAGTCGGCGACCAACCGATGCTATGCCAAAGTAGATTAACGACGCGTAAGCTCGTATCCGATACGAGGTCACATTGCGATCCAGACCACCAGAGTCAACTTAGTGGTGCTCGCTCCAGGCCATTGCCTACGTCATTAATCACTCAGTTACGTCAAGCTCAAGTCGAGACTTTATCTCTGGACCGGAACGTGCCTCTCTGAACCCCAATCCCGCTTTTGGGTGGGGAGAAGAGTTCTCTTACTTGCTTGACCAACTGCCGTGTGAGATTACCCCACATGTCTGGTATACTAGTGTCCGGGTGTGAACGAAGTCCCCTCACTTCGCGCGACCAACATGTACTCTCTTCTTAGAGCATGTTGCTGACCACTTGAACATTCACATGCATAGGTTTCTTCACATCGTAGATATGTATGCATCTCATATACTAATTCAAGTATCTTTATCGCTGCTAAGAGACAACCCCTCACATCTGGAAGCATCGGTGGGGATGTTCAGAATAGCTGAGTCTCTGAGTTATGACTTCCGAATCATTTTACATTTTGCTGATGTAAGGTTCAACAAGGTGACCAGTCATTTTGTCCTTTCGCGGGGCTTCAGGACAAGTCGCGAGTCGATTTGATTGGGGATCATGTTTACTGAGTAGATTCATTTGTTAAGCCGTGGCTTACTTGTTGATGCAGCAACCTTGGCCTCGCCTGCAAAGGTGCCAGTTGTTTCTAACCACTTTTACTCTTTGGTGATATGCATATTGGGATTTTCCCTAAGTGCAGGGCAATCAATTCAAGCAATTAAGTGGGCTCTTCTACCTTCCATTATGGCTATGGAAAGGACCAATAGAGGCACACCCCGGCACTGCCTAAGCTAGTACGAGATTGAGGGCATTGGGATGTTTGAGCATACTCTTTAGATCAGGTTTGAAAGAGCTTTCTGCGAGGTCAGTTCATATATAGCAATATGAATTGACATGTCAAATTCTATGTGGCAGAGCATTGGTGGGTCTACCAAAGATAAGGCTTTCAAACACAGCATGAGGCATTAAGGCGTTGTCCACTATCCACGATAGGTTGCGAGATATCTAAGTTGAAGTGAACATCAGATAAATTTCATTGCATACAAGAGAGTTGCAAGAACACAATAACCATGGGGATACGTGGCCAGATAGTCCGAGAGTGATTCCAGGACTAGAGGCAAATTATATCATAGCTCAAGGATGAAGATACGATAGCCAGGAAGAGTTCCGGGGAGTAACTCCTTGAAACTACTATTATCATGCCAAAGGCTATAATGAGGCAGCGGTGCTCCGGCATTGAAAGAGACAGCCCGACAAGCACGAACAATCAACGATACCTACCTGGGCAGACGAAACTGAAATATTATCAAGTTTCCAGTTCTTTTTATCATTATTGATAGTATCATCGAGTATATTAGTATTATATATTTGGATTGTATGCACTTCCCCCGCACCATGGTTGAGCACGATCTCAACAACATGTACAACATTATATTGTGTGCATTATCTCTGCTATTAGATCGATTCGAAAAAGAAAACCAGTTATTTGCAGCACAGTGTATTTGGTGCATAGCAAGTATAATTCACTTTACGGAGATGCTGATCAATTGCCGGCATTATCAAGTATTCCCATCAGATTACGTGAAGAATTTAGTTTCAACTCCTTCACCAGCACGAGTCAAGGAAGGATCCTTGATTCCGGAAACTGAAATATGAGCACTTGATATTAACGAGTTTGAAGTGCAAGTGAGCCCTGGATCTGAGAGTGAACCTCTTAGAGGTTTATGGAAATACCAGAAACCGTTGCATAAGATAGGGTCTGGAAAGGTCTTTAAGAATAAAAACAATTATACCAAGTCAGAGTTACAGTCCAGATTTGGAAAACAGACTTCTCAGCAAAGGAAGAAGATTAGAGAACTTCTGACAAGTGGAGAATTGAAAGATTGAGGGAGATTACGCTTAAGACGTGATATTGCCGATAGAATCTGAACTCCAGATTTTGCAAGGAAATAGGCAGAGGGATTTTGTAAAGATATGTGTCAATTTAGACTGCACTATCAACGGGCCAATCTTTACCGCCACGATATTTGTTAATCACCAACAGTAATTATACGAACATACTTTACAATATTAATTAATAACTGAGATTAAATTTTATGAACATACTTTACGATATTAATTAATCACCAAGAATAATCATATAAACAAACCTTGCAATATGAATCAATCACATTAGCAAAAAAAAATTCCGTCCGGGCGGGGTCGCTCCATCAAAGTGGTCGCGTTCCGTCAGAGCCGTCAGAGACACCCCGGTGGCCGATTACTCCGCGCCTGGCCTCAATACCACGCATAGTGTTAGCAACGGTTCCGGACCGTCACTTCGGGACCATGTCCAGGTTGGAACCAAACCCCTGCCAAATTGGCGGTCTGGGTTGTTCATAAACCTGAACCATCAACTCGGGTACCGTTCAATTGTTTACTCCCAACCCGTCTGAATTGGGCGGGTTGTCAGTGGGTCGCCCAGCGGGTCCATCTGTAGATTTATATAATGTTCTTGTTTTTGCAGTTGGATAATGGTATATTAGTAAAATTAGGTATTCGACAGCGAATAATCTCATATTGCATCTTTTGCAATTTGCGCCGTTGATCATTTTGGAATCCATGTTTTTCCTGTTATACATTGTATTTTTGGCTTTAACGGAAGTCAATAGTTCTGTTATGAGCTGATTCATCTGCGTAAAGCCTTGATTACCCAATATGCAAGACCAGATATTGTTGATGCTCCGTTGACGCTCAGTTTCATGATGGGTTCACTTATGTGTCATGCACTGTTTCAAATGAAATGGCTGCCATAACATTGTCTATGAATTATTACTACATTGCGACACTTAGATTAGCCAAGATGAAAGACAATAATCATTGACACTCCATTGATGCTCATTTTCAGGATGGGGCAGGAAGTATGCTGCAATTGTTTTTGCCCCTAAAGGCGGTCAAAATCTCATTTATGCATGTTCACAAACCAATCGTGAGTTAGATTACCCAAGATGCAAGACAAACTATCGTTGACGCTCTGTTGACGCTCATTTTCAGGATAGGGCAGGCAGCATGATGCCATTATTTTTGACTTGGACGGCAGCCAATACCTCATTTATAAATGGCTGCAACCATTCGGCAGTGAGGTTACCCAAGATGCACAGCAAAAAATTGTTGCCCCTCCCTTGACGCTCATTTTCAGAATGGGGCAGTGACCATATAGTTTACTCTTTGGCCAAGAAAGGCTGCCATTATGTTGGTTATGGATAGCACCGACCACCCCACCATTCAATTACCCTACTTACAAGACTAAAAATCGTTGATGCTCTGTTGACGCTCATTTCCAGGATGGGGCAGGGAGCATGATGCTATTATTTTTGACTTGGAAGGCAGCCAATACCTCATTGATGAATGGCTGCAACCATTTGCCACTGAGGTTACCCAAGATGGACAGCCAAAAATTGTTGACACTCCATTGACACTCATTTTAATGTACTGTGTAGTTGACATCTGCTGCCATTAATAATTGCATTCATGATTGTTTGAACTTAGTGGTTGCCTTTAGGCCTGATCAGGACTTGGCTGAATGGTGAAGCAGAGCCCAGTAATATTCTAGCACTGGTCGCTCTCATCTGGTTAAAATTTATACATCTTACCAAATAATGCATATTGCCCGCTATACCTTTGTTTATTAACCAATTTTCTCACCGGACTGCTCAATAATCTCCCATGATATTGCTCTACATGAAATTCTCGGTCAACCTACATAATGAACTTGGTGAAAGTACATTGACGCATTCTGGCCTACTTTTTCTTGATCCCCTTATTCCTCCTCGTGTCCATTATATTGACCGTCATCAACATCATTTCAGTCTTCTTCTTTGACCGTCGTATACGCTGAATCAATCCGGGAACATTCGGTGCGGCACATACATTACACTGCTCTGTGGATTCTGAATTCTCACTGCTGTTGTCCAGCTCCATATCTGATTCATTGTCTGCCTCCCAGTTGTCTTCGCTGTCGTTTGGATCATCCAAGTACACATTCCATTTAAGCCAATTTTTGGTGTCTGAAATGCTTTCAGGTAAACTATCCTCGTCAATTTCAGCAGTATGGCGGTCGATTCGTTTGATTCAGCGGACATTCAATACTTGAGTTCGTCCTCCAGGGAGGTCCTTTGCAGATAAAGCTAGTAGCACAGGTGATTCTTCCGACAATTTAAATGCAGCCGCACCATCATGTTGAAAGTGTGACCAGGATACTTTGACAATCTCTTCAGTATCTGAAATGAATCCTACAGGTGTCATTTGTTTATTTTGAGCGCGAGATTCCTTCTGTGTAGCTCGTAGATTTGGCTGCCTGGCCACATCTCCAAAAAGACGTGGACCATCGCCATTCGGTGCAACTTCTTTTGCTCCGCCTCTCTCTTCTTCTCCATATCGTTATCAGTACGTGTAAGATCCAATTCTGGGTTGTCGCCAGCCAGTAATCCGTTATTGGCTCTAGTGAAATTCCTTACTATGACCTTTTTGTGAACGGTCTTGCCTGTGGTTTTTGACTGCCTCCATCCAATCACATCTCACCAAAGGGAAAAAGTGGCCCCCACTCCGACACCGTAAGGTATGATAGAGAGTATAACGCGTGCCACATTGGAGAGATCGGCGTACATTGAGTGCATTTCTTCCTGCTGCCGCCACCAGTCGGTGATATGCAGTAACCAAAATGTACTGCTAATATCCATTGGGTCGGAGTTGTAATCATTAAGATTCGGATTGATTGGCCCCCATTCCTGTGGTGATTCAGGAGGTGAATTCACATAGAGCCTTGTGGCTGTCAATAAGCGTGCTGCACGATCACTTTGTCCGGGTGTCGTTTCGGCCACATTATTAGGCATTAAATATTCCTCATCAGCACTGGACAAATCATATGGATCATAAGCAGATTGACCAGATCTGAAAGCCATTGCGGAGCGGACGAGATTGTTGTTCGGTATGCATTGGGGTGTTGGGACCCGCAAACGTCTACGTTTAGTGCAGTATTCGTTCGGCACGTACTTTAGAAAGGCCTCCTGGTATTGGGTAGTATAAGAAGTCTCGTCTTCAGGATAAATATCCATTCCCTTGTCCCACTTCCTGGACGATCACAACTTCCACAAAGAATCAAGGATATATGCCGAAATGAGAAGCATACCAGTCGTTGGAGTCACTTCCGTGAAATATTTGGACAGCTTCTGCCATGCAAACTTGACAGTAAAGTATAAGTCTTCCTTCCATTGTGTCTGCTGCTTGGCCAAAGCTCGCATCACGCCATCCATGTGATCATACATGTCATTGTAGACAGGGATGACACGATGCAGTGTAACGGTATGCCGTTTTGACATCGACAGGGTCCAGTACCCGGAATGGCCGTAAAACTTCCATGACATACTTGACTATGGTCCACTAAACCTGAGTGGTGAAGAGTGGCCGGAAATTGTTGTATTTTGGGTTCATATGCCACTCCTGCGTGGATTCATGGAATCGGTAGGCACGCTCAGGCAACTCCAGCGTCGAATTCCAACATGTTTTCACACTCATAATTAGTAGTACTGCGATGCGGACTTTGGCTTTTTGACAGTCAATGAACTCGTTTCGATGGCCAGGTGTTAGCGTAATCAATACAGCAAGCATTCTCTGCTATTCGAAGCTCAGTTTCAGGACTTTCAAAATATCTTGAAATACGTACTTTCTCAATGATCTTTGCCAAACCTGGTCTCATGGCTGACACCTTATTGATTCTACCATTGCCCTCTTTTCGAAGTCTTTGACTGTTCCCAATGTCTGTGCATTCATTCTCTCCAAATTGCTGATCGCGCTCATGAGCTTCCCAAGACTTGGAGCCGTCTTTTACACCGGGACTGCTGATGAATGCACCCAAAGCGAGCTGAATCACATGCGCCATGCATGGTATGTGGTTTCTCAATGCCGGCCACTTGATTCCGGAGGCCCCAAGGGTAGTTTGTAATTCACACGTCATCGAGTAATTTAAGAAAGCGTTATCGGTTGTCATTTCAAGTAAATAGCTGTCAGTCAGCTTGTTACGGGGGTTCTTAATCCCAATAATCAATACAATATTTATTGAATTAAGTACGCCCGCCTATCTAAGTATCTCTTTCTCTCCTCGTCTTATCCTAAGACTCAACTTCTCGTTCCTGCTCAACGAGAACTCCCAATCTAAACCTATACCACAGACCCTCTCCTCTGTAGACAAAAATCAAGTTTCCTCGCTGAACGACTGGTCCTCGGAAAACTCCTCGAATGGTAACAAGCCGGTGTTGAGATACCGTAGCACCAGGTAATTGATATTCTCCAGTTGTGTGAAAAGCAAAACCACGTTGTATGTGTGGTGTAGGTTGTGCTCGTGCAAACTGTAGAGAAGATTGCCGAATAACTCTACAACCTTCTGTAGTGCGTATTCGTATGGTGTATACCTGTGTCCAGGCATATAGGGGGTAATCGCGTAAGTTGAATAAGGAAGAAATAGTGTCGACTATTTCTTATGAATAGATGGGTAGATAGATAGATAGAATTTTTAATAATATTTTAAGATCGTCTTCGGTGTTCTCTGAAAGCTAATCTGCTCGCTGATGATTCCCAAAATCCTTTGACCAATGCTGGCTCTATATAGCCCGCGCTCTTCTTCAGGTGTGACAGTGTTATCTCGGCCACGCCCTTAATGCGCCCGATAATAACTCACCACAACACCCTCTGGTAGTTGTGTCTCTGCAACATTGTTTCAAAGCGTTACGCTCCTGATAACAATCAGGCCATCCGTTGCGCGATATCATCTTATCCTTTCCTAACTCAGACGTTCTTTGCAATCGTACTTGTCGGTAGTTGGAACCTCTACCAATCAAGTTGGTAGTGATTATCGCCTCTTAAATCCCTCACGTAGGTGAGCGATTTAATTGCGTCATAGATTTAATCGGCGACCAACCGATACTATGCCAACGTAGATTAATGGTGCGTAAGCTCGTATCCGATACGAGACTTACATTGCGATCCAGACCATCGAATTAACGAGTGGCGCTCGCTCTAGGCTCAGTTGCCTACGTCATTGATCCCTCAGTTATGTCAAGCTTAGGTCGAGACTAGTCTCCAGACCGGAACGTGCCTCTCCAGATCCTAGCCCGTTACAGGTAGGGGAGAAGAGTCCTCTTGATCGCTTTAGACTATCAACTGCCGTGTGCGATTACCGCACATGTCCCGCAGAGTATCCAGGCGTGAACGGAGCACCCACGCTCTGCGCGACCAGCATGAACTCCCGCTAATGAGCATGCTGCTGACCACTTGATCGTACGTGCATAGGTGTTATGCATAACGTAATTATGTATGCACCTTGTAACTTCAAATCAAGTATCATTATCGCTGCTAAGAGACAACCCCTAACACAGCTCAAAATGATCAACAACTTCCTTCAAATGTCCGGCTAGCTGTGCTCCCATATGTTGACCCTTGACCTGTAATCCTTAATGAGATTTCGAAATTCAAAAAGAATGGGGTATCAACCTCATCAAATGCCAGTTGTACTTCACGCAACGCCCAATTTCGATCGATATAATAGGCAATGACTGACGTGATTCCAAATTTGTTTGTTGATGTCCATCTGTCTAAAGCTAAACTAACTTTGTTTCTTGCCAGCAATTGCTCCGTAATTGCATCCACCATTAGTGTGTACTCCCTCCAGCGAATATTGCTCAGGGTGCTGGCTGACGGTAACACCAACTCACTTCTTAATGCATTGTATGAACATCCTAGCTCCATGTTTGATATCAGGTTCCATGTAATGTGAGCCGAAATGAATCCTCACTTGAGGTAGTGATTCCAGGAGTCTTGGTGAAATTCGGCAGTTTGAAATTCCTTTGCTGCCAGTTTAGAGCCTTTTGTCTGTCAATTCAGTAAGTATACTTGAAACCTAAATATTAAATATGAATTTCCGTTACGAACTTACAATCAGAATACCTCGACTTCCGTGCCTCTTGAGTATGGCCAAAGCTGTTCATCGACCGTTGAACTAGTCAATTCGGTTACTTCTGACACCGTTAATTCGTTTAACTTTGTGATGTGCGCTTTTGCCTGCAAGCGTTTGCCCATTGAGCTGGTCCCATTTTCTGATGGATTGCGAAGAACTTGACGACATATGATACATATGATGCCAGGGCTCCCGGTCTCCTCAATTCCGCAGTGTAAATAGAACTGCCATGAAGGCGCATGTCTAGAACTATTTCAAGCAATAGGCCGCTTCGAGCCAATAGTCATTGAAGCCCACCAAGCATCAAAGATGATTTGCAAAGTAAGGTCGCTTAAATCATGAATAAAGACACATTAATTTTTTCAAGATATCATAACGTCTAGCAACGAGGTATTTAAAGATTTTGTATCTGACATCGCAGTAGGAAACTGAACATTGGGTAATTCAATCTGAATAAGTGTCAAAAGATGCGTTATAGTGAGGTAAAACGCTGGTTCTTAAATATTGACTTTAGAGCTACAAGGAAGAAAAAAGTCAGACCTGTGAGACATTGCATGCATATTTGTGAAGTTGAATACAAGGACTTACAATGACGAGGCGGTTGCGATATCATCACTTGGATTTTGCCTATAAAGGCAGCCGATAGTTCGATTATTGGTCAATGCCGTTCCATTGCTGTCTGATTATCCAAGATGCAAGCCCAAAAACCGCTGCCGCTCTGTAGACGCTCATTTTCAGAAGGTAGTAGCGATATCGTCACTAGCATTTTTGCCTATAAGGGCGGCCAATACTATGATTATGGATGTATGCCGTTGCACAGCCTTTGAATTATCCAGGATGCAAGACCAACAATAGTTAACGCTCTGTAGACGATCATTTTTAGGATGTGGTAGCAATATCGTCGCTGGCCTTTGTGCTCTTAAAAGCAGCCAATAATATGATTATGGGAGTATGCCCTTGCACGGCCCTTGAATTATCCAAGATGCATGACCAAAATTCATTGACGTTCTGTTGACGTTCATTTTTAGGAGGTAGTAGTGATATAGTCACTATCATTTTTGCCTATAAAGGCAGCCAATATTATGATTATGGAAGTATGCCATTGCACAGCCCTTGAATTATCCAAGATGCATGACCAAAAATAGTTGACGCTCTGTTGACACTCATTTTCAGGAGGTAGTAGCGATATCGTCCCTAGCATTTTTGCCTATAATAGCGGCCAATATTATGATTATGGGAGTATGCCTTTGCACCGCCCTTGAACTACTCATGATGCAGGACCAAAAGTCGTTGACGCTCCGTTGATGCTCATTTTTAGGAGTTGGTAGCGATATCCTTGCTGGCCTTTGTGCGCATGCAGGCGGCCTGCACTGAGATTATAGCTTTATACTGTTGCGCAGCCCAGTGAATATCCCATAATCAAGACCAGAAATCGGTAACGCTCCATTGAGGCTCATTTCTAGAATGGGGCAAGGAGCATACCGCTTGCCGTTTTACGTCTAATGCCGGCCAATAACCCCACTTTGGATCAATGTGACTACGCAACCCTTTGATTGCCGAAATGATCACACTAAAATCGTTGACGCTCCATTGAGGCTCACCTTAGAGACATACTAACAGTCATTCAGTGTGCAATCATATTGCTTGAAATTCATACTGTCATTTTTGACAGCCGATATACCGTTTCAAGGTATAATCATTTGCATCCAAAAGCATCGTGTCCTCTCAGTTTCTGAGCCACTACTATTCACGTCATAAGTCCGATAAATGAAGTAGATCCATCGCATATTGCAGCTTTAAGCAGGTATGTTACGGCATACTGATCCATCGACTAATGTTGGACATATAGGGCCGAATTCCCTTACCATTCGTTTTCCAGCTCGTTTTCCTCGATTTCCATGATGTACCATAAGCAATTTTTCAATTCTCGACCATGTGCAGCAGGTCTCAGCGCAGAGTTACGCAATGAGCTGCATAGACTAATGCAGCATGATGGCAGCCATTAATCCGGGTTCAGACTGTGCACTGACCGCTCGTCCTAAGACTTGTATGGCATCAATAACTTAAGTTTTGTTAGTAAATTGCAACTCTATTCTAGGTTTTGCTGTCCAATTTCACCGTAACTAGCAAGTCGATAACGAACTTGCTGGCCATCTACCAACCAGATTTGGAGTCGAGAACTTTCACATGGCCGGTACGACCCTTGCACACACACTCATGAAACATCATGTCTCACAATTTGGTCACTGAAATCAACCAACAGCTGACACGTAGCAAAGTAGGTACACCAATTGCTTTTACAAGAGATAGGTCTTCAAAATTAACAATTTGGCTATCTACACCTCCGGTGACGCGGGAGCCATCACCACATCTTTGTCCGTATCCGATTTCGATATGGTAATCAAGCAGGGATGCATTATGCAGGGGTAAACACCTACAGGGTCAACAGGCTTGGCATCCTGAATGATTGTTGAATCGGGCACCACGTCGGCCGAAAGACCTGGTAAGTATTTATCTAACTGCGGTTTCTGCGGACCCAGCCTCATTTGAATACTTCCAGGTCGAGAAGTCACTGCCGGAATGTGCGATTGTCCGCAGACAATATCACGAGTCTGCATATGCTCTCCAAATGTTGTTGGGGGTGGTGTGGCTGCAGTCATGTCTATTTGTGGCTTGACAACTGCCAGAACCATCAATTCGGCAGTCCCATACTTCATATCTCTCTCATGGGAGTAGTGGGCTGCGTCCCCCCATCCCGGTTGCATGAATTTGCCAAGCTTCATATGCTTTGGCCGAAAACTCCCCAAGCGGTGCTGTACTGTTGTGGAGACTGTGTCCATCACCCAGCCAGGATCATTGTCATCACTCAGCTTGCCGAGCTCTGTATCTTCTTCATCATCTTCCTCGTCTTCCCTATCATGCTCATCGTCACAACTTGCACAATCACTCAGACTGTCTCCGATAGCATTCATCATCTGTTCAAACGTTGTTTCGGGCTTTCTGGTTGTTGCCCCCACGGTTTCAGCCGTAGTCATATCTTTCAGCTCTTGCATAATCGCTGCCTCCCCGTCTTGAACTCGCTGTGTTGCCACAGCGGTCTTTCTCTCCACATAATCCTCCATCCATTTCTCTCACTCTTCATTGCTTGAAAAGTGCGTTTCCCGTCTTTTCTCCACCGAAAGCTTCTTTTAGGATTATCAGCTGCGCACTGCTCCCAACGCTTGGACCCTTTCTGCCGCCAAGCCGCTCTTGTCTTCATTCGCTTGATGACGTTAACATGTGGAGTGCTTTGTCGATTTGCCGTAATTGCGCGCTGGAAATGGACAAACGTTCTTTTTCGGAGCATTGCCCATTGTATCGTGTGTTGACCTTGTTGTTCGGAGAGATGTTGGATGTTGCATCATATGGACCACATGGAGGCAAGCTGTGTCTTTTATGTCAAGGTTGGTATGTTTGATCAACTCGAACAAAGCAAAATCTATGTTTTGACCGTCATTTCACTCGGAATAGTAATGTTAACCCTACAGCATGACTTGATAGTTAGCATGTATGTCGTGTAAGATCCCGGCAATGTGTTGAGACCAACATCACCAGACGTCCTTCCTGTCAAAGAATTTGCTATTTATATCTATCAAACATGAGATGTCAGCTATCGTTCATTTCAATGTATCCCTGAAAACAAACAAACAAACAACATCGGACCGACTTACTGCAAATCGCGGGACCGTTGGAATCACCTGCAATTTGCAGCTATACCCAGCCGGATAGAACTTGAGTAGAATGTGCAAGGTGACTGTCATTCATTGCATTGTGACTTGAGGCTTACTATATATTCCTCAGGACTTGCCACTTTTCGTTATCATCTTCCTCACCGTTTGCACAGCAGGAAGTCATGGCTCCAAAAACACCTCAGATCTGTGTGATCGAATCCGAATCAAGCCGAACGACGGGCACTTCATCGAACTTGCCCCTGGCTGAGACACAGCAGCAACGCAGTGACCAGTTAGTCCACCGCAAGGCTGCAATTGCAGCCACTGACAATCTGGCCCAGGAGGCACATTTAAAAATTGAACGTAAAACCAGACTCAGCTATATTAGGAAGCCACATGCAATCGGATGTGAGTATTTCCATATCGATGTAGAACACGGTCAACTAACAATATAATGTACAGCCGGGGTACGTAGAGAGCTTTGTGACCAGTTAATCGCTGCCGGGAATAGCAAACCTCCATGGTCGAAGAAAGCATTTGTCTGCACAGTCCACGAAATCGAACATCATGATGTCGTCACCTCTGGGATTTTCGCAGACGAAGTTGGTGATAAAGGACCCCGGGAGCGCACTGAACAGGCTTTCAAGACCTCAGAGGAGGCTATGGAGTCGTATATGGTTGATGTAATAGCTGAATCTTCGTTTTAGAAGCAGCAACTAATGTCTTGTAGGTTTTCAACACGTCTGCTACTATGGCGAGGCAAGGAGGTCAGGTACAGCTGGAACAGTCTGCCATGCAGCTTGCCTTGAATATGGCCAAAATGGCCAAAGAGGGGTTTTCGCACGCCGCAATAGAGGAAACGCAACAACTCATTAAGAAACCTCACTCTGAAGACCGAGAAGAGAAGAAGCGGGGTGTTGTGTGTCCCTGGCATTACAAGGTGAAGGCTGCCACAGAGAGAGACCCGGCGATGATTTATCAAAATCACATAGATGGCTGCCTTCCCTGCCAAAATGGTACCGCACAGAATCCTCAGACATGCTGGAGGCGCAACACAACCTGCGCACCGCCAGCAGAACCGGCGGCACCTCTGCCCGGAACGCCACCTCTGCCCGCAATGCCTCCTGCGCCACCTGGTGACACTGAAGGAAACGAAAGTTATGAAATCGAAGGTATGCCATCCAGTTGGGTGTATATACATTGTCCGCATTCCAACACTCAATTTTTCAATCATAATGCATATGCGAAGAATTGCAAGCTCAATACAGATTATATTCCAGATTTGCTGAGTACACTATCTGCGGCGTGGAAATACAGCTGACAATGATTTTGAAGACGACAGCAGCCTTTTAAGCCAATCTGAGAGTGAAGACGAGAATTGATTGAAAGGAATGGGGATTTGCAGTATTATCATTATCTACAATTAGCGGACACTTTAAAGTATATTTTAAAGGATATATTTATATGCACAATTAAAGAACAATGTAGTGATAAATGAAAACGTACATGAAGAGGATAGAACTACTGCCAACACCCAGTATTTGATGTTCTATGGCAAAGTGAATGGTTGCATAATGTGAATACGCCTGTGGCAAAATGAACGTCAATGGAGCGTCAACAATTTTATGTCCTGTAAGTCAGGTTATTAAAATGTGAATTAGTCATTGTTATCTATAATCATCATATTGGCCACCATTATAGGCAACACAGAACGCTACATTCTCTCTGCCCCATCTTAACACTGAGCATCAACAGAGTAACAATGATTTTCGGTCTTGAATCTTGGGTATTCTTGGTGGTAAATGATTGCAGACATCTACAGACGAGGTTTTGGCAGCCTTTATAGGCTGATTAGCAAGAGATGGTCCTGTGACAGCCTCCCGGACAATTACAACTCAATTCATTTTCGATGCTGCAACTCAATGATCCTGAACGTTTTAGCCTATAGAACCAGTCAAAACATTGTATATAGACATTAGCGGCCATCTTGCGCTTTGATTAACCTTCATGCAAGGCCAAAAATCTTTGATGCTGCGGTGACAGTCATTTTCAAGATCGGGCAGGGAGCGTGTCACTGTCTATTACGCCTTTAAAGGCTGCCAATACTACGCTTAGGCATAACATGGGACAAATCACTCTTCAATTACCTGACATAGAAGCCTAAAAATCATTGACACTGTGTTGATGCTCATTTTCAAGATCGGGCAGGGAGCGTGTCGCTTTCTCTTTGGCCTATACAGGTAGTCAATACTACAGCTATGTATAACAAAGACCAAATCACTCTTCAATTACCTGTCTTACAGGACTAAAAATCGTTGACGCTCCATTGACGCTCAATTTCAGATTGGAGCAGCAAGCATGTCGCTCTCTTTTTTGGGTCGAAATACAGCCAATACCTCATTTATGATTGTCTATATCCAATCGCCACCTCGAGTACCCATGATGCCAGAGCAACAATCATTGACACGCTGTTGACTATGATGCTCAGAATGGGGCAGGGAGCGTGTCTCTCTTGTATTTAGTTATAAAGGCACCCGCTCCACACGAAAAGGAAAATGATGTACCACAGTCAATATTTTTGTGATTAGCAGTATGACATCTAAATGTGACAATAAATAGAAAAACCAGAATCATAGAACCGGAGATTGGAACCGACGGGTCAAGCCAAACCCGGCGAAACCCACAGGTTGACGGGTACGGGTCCGGGTTTGACCCGCCAAGACACAGCTGGTCAGGTTTTTGCACTGCTCTGGACCTGAACCAAACCGTTTTTGCGCTCTGAACACTGACTGCTGGAGGGTAACCCGGACCCGTTGCTAACACTCACCACCCCTCTCATTGCATATCACCCTCCAATCGCTGTTTCAACATTTCTTCTCACTCTCTGGGTCTCCTTTGTCAAACTAACACACTGGCAGTGTGGCCAACTGTGACCATACATCGGAATGGGTTCATTGGGTACACGCTTCCATCGGGATTGCAATTTGATGGGTGACATTGCGAAAATCTCTCCTCGCATTCCTTCTACCCGCGCGCAACATGCAATGCTCTCTTTACTAATTATACCCATCATTCGAAGTCGCCGGATCTATGTAGCTATTGTCAATCCATGGCCCTCTCCGTCCGTCTCCTGTCTTACTACTAGTAGCTATGTCTGGAATTACGCGTGTGCAGCCGACGATGTTTCCCACGCTGAAGACTTCCAAGGCAACATCTGCCGGGCCCTTTCTCACCTGTACACATTTCGACACGGAATCGAAGTTACCTGAGTTTTCAGGTATTGTGGTGAGCGCCAGGGCAAACCAGTCCTCAACGAAAGCTCAATCCTCGTTCTGGAGCTTGATTTTGAATTGTCGTTGCTGTTGCCACGGAAGACGCCCATTCAGGGCGCCATAACATCTGTCCGGGCATTGCTTTACCCACACCCAGTCGGTCCATCGATCCCCGCCGCGCGAGTTCTCGCTTCCTCTGCATCGACACATCTGAGATAGGCGTTCACCTTCTAAACCCTCAACACCAACCATGATACCACGATAAATGCAGTGATCCATTGCGTGCAGATGTTCATCTCATATATATGTCTTGTTACGACTCTTATGCTTTATAAAGTCCCGCGTGACTCTGTATATTGCCTGGCGGTGCGTTGCGTCTTGCATATTCTCGAGTAATGCTCGGAAGTCTTTGATCACAGTGCCAGGATTCTTTTCATTATGGCGGGTTTGGGGTTTCATGAATTCGGGCTTTGCATATAACTGGGGGCTCAGGGGGGCAGCCCGATCAGCACTGGAAGGGAGGACTTTGCATGCAGCAGCGCTGTTCTCCCGATGCGGAGAGAGGGCTTGGAGATTGAGCTCTCTGATTTTGAGGCAGAGGATGCGATGCTGAAAGGTGATTACAAGTGGCAGGTAGTTGAAATTGTGATTGGAGGCGTTCCAACCGTGCTTGAGGTTCATTTTATGTGCTTGTTCATGTCGCTAGCCACCATACTGTTGCAAGGCTGCGTATCGACGAATCTGTTCGGCCCAATGAGACATCAGGTGGATCTTTGGAAATTTAAAGTCGGCATCTAGCTCGTTCCAAATATCTATCTCGTGGCTGATACAATCCTGCCAGGCGTCTATTGTGTGCCGCTTCTTGGACGGCATCCAAGTTTCAGCATTTGTTTCGTTCTCTACCATTCGCTTCTTCATGAGTTCACTGCTCAGGGCATCGGCTTTGGCCTTCGCCTCTTTGCTGGCTCGCCCGAGTAAGAAAACATCTCTGACGGTGTGCAGATGATGCAAGGCATCCTCCATGTAGCTCAATGTCGCATCAACGTGAGATTTATATCGAGCATACATATAGAATTCCAACAATGCCCGTGTGCACTCAATTGTGCGATTGAATATGGGACACTGAGCAGGGTTTGCACCATGTAGAGACTGGGTGACAACTACAAGCAGGTACCGGCTCATTTCCTTCATCTCCTTCCCATTCCAATGAGAAACTTCCTCATATGACTTATTTTTTAATGTGAGGTCGTGGTAAGCAGGTGCGGATAACCAGATTACATTGTACTTGTCGAGCTATTTGTATGTCTTCACGAAGTGGAAAATCCACTTCTGGAGGTGGTCAAGCATGCCGAACCAGATTGTATGGAGCAGCTTGGGCTTAATGAGGTCGCTCAGAATACAGGGGATGTGTCAAAACACATTGAATTCTCGGTGAACATGGCGCGACGGCAGTTTGGCATCCGCTGCCTTGGTGTTGCCATTGCTGAGCGTTTTATATAGGTTGTGATCCCGCCAGGGGTGTTGCTTGTCAGGACGCAAATCATCTTCAACTTTGTTCTTTGGACACCCGCACCAGAAATATACATGCTGCTCGAGATGATATAGGTCGCTATACTCCAGGCAATCTGCAAGCCATGCTGCTAAAACCAGTTTGCGATGCCTGCAGTTGCCATCTGCACAGACAACGTTGTAATACCCTCTCCCGGCTCTGGGATTTCATTTGAAGTTGCGTGGCAGGAGCAGCAACTGGAGTGCTTCGTTCAACACCTCTCGGTCTGGTTTCCGCTGCTCATCCAACCGCTTCTGAGGGATAGTGTTGTTCTTGATTGGATTCGGTAGGAGAGCGACCATTCCAATGCTGTGCGTTGAGGGCATCTGGCGGATCTTCAAAGATACATTGCCAATTGTCATATAAACAGGCCACTCTTTCTTGTTGCCAGCTAAATTCGAGAGACGTGTTCTGTCCTATATGAAGATCAAGGGAACCGCTGTCTGAGAGTTGACTAAACGTCGATTAGCACATCATAATCCTCGAGTATTACTCCTTAACTGTGTCTCCCACCACCAGTCCGCAGTGTGCATTTTGGTATAGAGGTGGTGCGGAAGCATATCGTTGTTAAAGCAGCGCTGAGGGGCAAAAATGTGATGCTCAGTGTAGGCTGGCTGCCACATCAATCATCTCATGCTTTTGATGATGTCTCGACTGCAGTATTTGATAGGGCGTTGGTGATTGTCATTCCATCTCATATCCACGAGAGTGTGTAGTTCCCAAACCCCGAGAGCCTGATCAGCTAGCAAGCTAGCCACGAGCTTCTGGACGCCATCCCTGTTTTTGAAGCTTGGGAAACGCAGAGCGGTGTTTTCTTCCTTCAGCACGTTGTCATAGCACATCCTCATGCTATTCTTCTTCATCCCACACTGGATATATTTGTACTCTGCACTCATCGCAAATTGGTGGTAGGGATTGTTTTATAGGTTCGTCTCAAGGAAGCCCTGAGATTCGCATGCCCATGGCTCAGCAATGGAATCGATCAGCGGAGAGCCTGTGCCGGGGTGTTTTTCAGTCCGCGGCACAGGTGGCAGAGGTTGAGACTCCAAGTCTGCGATATTTTCAACATGTTCGAGGTAGGGAAAGGTGTCCAAGTCTTTGACTGAACCTTTCATAGCATTGAATTCACGACACTGAGCGGGTTCAACCCGTCAGGGCGCGCTGCGAATAGTCAGCTTCTTCTGGTCTGCAATCAGAAGGTGTTCAGGATGGTGTAATTTGATATGGTTAAGTCGCCAGCTGTCTGAGGTGAACATCTTTCGGGATGAAAATTTGGGGCAACGGAAAGGGGTCTTCGCTGGCATTGTCGACGACACACGAGGAGTGCAGTGTACACTGTAGAAATTGACAAAAGCACGTGCCAGGCCTGAGCAGCCTTGTGCGTAAGCTCACACTACTTTCAGCTAACCTATTGAGCCTCAACACCATCACAGGGAGGTTCCTTACACGCCAGGAGTTGCAAAAACACAGCATGCGCAATGTCCCATAACACTATGAATAAAATAAAACCAATACAATATAACCAATACAAACCCCATAAATAAAATTAACTTTGTGCGATCCAAAAACCTTGCAAAGCATGTAATAATCAATGCCTGAGATAAATAGATTAGAACATTTCACTCCTCGCCAACCGACCCATCTGGGCGCTCCTCAGGGAGTGGGACATTGGGGAAACTGTCGCCACCTGCCGATTCAATCAGCAGCTGCTGATCCACATCCACATCCGAGGTGTTTCCGGCTGCCTCAGCTTCTTGCAAAGTTGGCACCGCCAGGCGAGGTTCTTGTGGCGTCAGAAGCCCCAGATGCTCCAGCGCACTGAGAGGATGAGTCTGCGGAGTTCGTGGTTGTGGGTGAGGCTCCAGTGTTTCTGGCCGTGGGGCAGGTGCCGGAGGTTGTGGCCGTGGCGTATGCTCCCGCATCTCCTGGCCTTGCCCAAGTAGCACGATTGGCTGATCGTCTCCCATGGTATCTTGATCGTCAGCAGCTGTATTTACCATATTGCCCCAGCCAATCGTCTGAGGTTCTTTGCGATCATCCTCATCGTTATCCTCCTCCACATCCTCTTACTCCTCCTCCTCCTCCCCCTCATCTTACTTTTCTTCATCTTCCTCCCCTTCATTGTCACCATCCCTTTCCATATCCAAATCACCATCTAAATCAACTCCGTCTGGTGCGTCCACATCATCCTCCATGCGCATATCCACATCAGAATCATGTTCTGAGTCATTTTCGCCGTCCGACTCGGTAGAGTCGGTATCATCATCTGAGGCAATTGACATGGAGGGCGATCCTTCCAGCTCTAAATATACCCGCTCTAGTTAGCCCTTAGTGTCCAGGTCTGCCTCTGACATTCCCTCCTGCAACTGGAAACCAACAGCACGAGAGACATCATCTCCCCCTGGGGTTTGATTAACAATATCTTTCCCTTTACCATTTCCCTTCCCCTTCCCCTTCCCTTTCCACTTTCCATCTTCAGTCGTCTTCCCTTTCCCGCTCCCATCTTGTGTTCTCTTCCCTTTCCCGGTTCCATTCTCACTGCACTGCGTGTCCTCCTCACCCTTACCGTTGTCGTTGTCATTGTCATCGGCAGGATGTCTCCGTCCGCTGCTCACCGTTCGGGGCTCCGCGCAGTTCTGAACATTATCATCCTCGTTGATTATCTCATCCCAACTCAGTGGTCCAACCGCCGGGAAGTCGCCTGGCTTGTACTGCTGGCTGCGTGGGACCTGACATCATCGCTACTGTACCAAGAGAAACGCTCGCCGGTGTGATTAATGTTTCCCGAGCTGGTTGGCTGCAGATTGGAGCGATTGACTTGATCCCCAAAGGCATGGTGGTTGTCCCACCTCCAATTGTTTATTTGGCTGTGGGTTTTGTCAAACACTTGCCCCATAAATGACCGGAGGGCTGCTCACCACTGCGAAAAAAAGTGAACTCCTGCTCCTGCGGGGCGGCCACAGCAGCTGGAAATGTGAAAATTGGCGAGTTGTGCCTGTATCAAGAAAGAATATATCATACAAGAGGTCCCAGGCCATCTGATCCATGACGCCACTAAGATGGTATATCCGTAGGAGTTCACAGATGTGTTCCGGGATGAATACCTTAATACGTTCCCAATCGAGCGATAGGTGTTGATTTATAACCGATGTCGGCAATTTTGCCCTAGCAGTTGCCTTCCCCTTTCCTTTGCGGCTGCCCTTTGCTGCCATCACTGCTAGTTGAAAATGAATCTACATGCAAGGTGTTAGCATTATGATACAGTTGAACGTAGCGAAAGGAAGCCCAGAGTGAACGTACAAAGTGGTGTAGGTTATATGGTATGTTTTGGAACAAGAGGTGTGATTTTATGCAAGTCACATGCTGTCGAGATGGTTCAGGATGCTGCCGGTGTGTTCAATATTGAAGGAGAAGATCATGGAGGTGTAGGCGGGAAGAAGGGATATATATACTCGAGTTCATGCAGTTTGATTCATATCCTGCGTTTTGTTGGTCAATGAACACAAAACGGCCCAGCCTTCATCTTGCACAACCAGCAAGCACCTCACAAATGAGGAGCCTCAAGACGAGATTTAGTACTCGCGCTGAGGACAGTTTGCAACACTGGGTGTAGCTTTGGGATCACATACCACTTTTACTGTTCAGACCTCGTGCATCTCGGAGCAAACTGAGCAGTCCTCAAGTCGTCCCGACTGTGCAACCGTTCAACAGGGCTACCAATGCCAAGCGGTGGAAAATGCAAACGGAACTGATGTCATACGACAGAGTATACGTCATCATTCACTTTGCGATGCTTTTAGCACTGCCATAGGGGAATTTCATCCAGGAAGCTGAAGTTATACATAATCGATGGTTCGAAGTATTGTGCCAAGAACGAGTGCAATACGATGACAATCCTGCCAAGAACGTATAAACACCCTGCAAGCGGTGCAAATGGACCTTCAGAAGTTGCTGTAATGGTGAATATCAATGCTGAGTTTAATCTGAGTTTAATCTGATGGCGGTTAACCCCATAATTGAATGCTTGTGAAGGGACCTTGTCCCCAAGTAGGGTCACAGTGTAGAGTGCAGCACGGTCTACACTGCCCCTCACTTTTTGTCGAATCCCTCCATGGTCGCTCAAATAGGAGTCTACCTCGCCTGCTGTTGCATATGCATACAGATGAAATTATTCCTCCAGTCATAATGTCGAACATCTATATCAGATGACTCCAGCCCAAAGCCGCCACCCTTTCACATCTCCGGTCATACAAAATGTTCGAAGTCTTCCTCATCATCAGAATCAACAAAAGCGTGGGCCCTCGGGGAATTGTCAACATCCCCCTGGTAAGAGACACGTTTCTGTACCGGCTGTCGAGAGGGATTCCTCTCAAGGGGGGACTTCTGTAGTCTCTACAATCCAAGGTCAGAACTCCACAGCCTCATCTTCGCTGAACAATTTTCGCTTTGCAGATATTACCCCATCCACTACACTGTGACGGTCGATAATTTCTCCAACTGCCACGCCAGGTATCAGCAGACAAAACACACCAGCACCCAGCGGAACCACACAGACAAACTCAACGTGTTGCATTGTATCGAGCCCCACCTCCGGCATTGCTAGTACTCCCACTCCTCTCTGCGTGCTTGATAACCTGCCTACAGCCATCCCTAATCCAGAGGCCGGCGCGTTCATTACAAATCCACTGCGAACGTGAGCTATAGAAAGGAATCAGACACAGCGGCAGTGGCAATTGCAAACACAGGCGGTATCTACACCTCAATCAGTGGTCTCCGGCAGTTGCAGCATCCATCGATCTGGTCACTCCGACGTGACCACTCTTGTATTTCCAACGGGCAGGCTCCTGGAGCTCAACATGTGGAACAGACGGCCGTTTAAGAGTTCAAGCGAGTTGGAGACGGTAAGTTATGCAACGCGACGCGTTGCAAAAGCATTAGCTAAAGCCCCACACTAGTAGATAATAGAGACAGACTAGAACACTGCTATGCAGCAAAACAACATTTGGTCCATAGCATTTGAGGCACGCAGCAAGGGGATCTCGCATGAGGTTTGCTGAAGCAACGGCCCACATTGGATCTTTCACGTTCAAACCCGTACCAGGTTTGCGCACAGGTCGATATGGTTAAATCTCATTTTATTCAATCAGCGAGGGACAATAAAACAGGGCTATACGATCTCCACCGCTTGGAATCCGCCACAGAGTGTTTGGAATTCATTGATTTCCTTCTATCAGACAATAAGTATCTTTTGCCTGTAGCAGTGCATGTCAAAAGTGGTGTACGCAGTCCAAATCCATGGCAGAGAGTGTCAAAAGCTGCTAACAAATGGCCACCTTCCACTCCAATTCCAGGCGGAAGCATTCCCGGGGTAGATCTACATCACACTCCATCATCGGGCGAATAACCACAGGAAGTATACTGTTGGATTTCATCATTCCATGATTGACAAAAAGGACGGTCATATACACTCACCACTGGTTATGTTTACCTCCACTGCATTGCGCCATGCTCTCCAGGAGTGGCAAAAGAACAATGGACGTTCATCCGAAAGTTTCCAAGTCAAAGCCGAAGGCAGACAGACATGATTGCTCGAACTACTTCAATTGGAAGAATGACAGTGATAAGAACGCATCCTGCTGCACTGGAACGGGTTTCAAGCTGTTAACCTCACCTGGCATTGCAGACACATATACAATCTTGATGAATACCTGGAAAACACTACCAGAGAGCTACCAACAGAGGGTGTATAACAACACTGTTGCTTCAGTCAGGTGTCAGATCCAACAGGTGGAGAACCCCACGCCTGCCATGGTGATCAGCATGGAAGCAGCGCGTGTTGAGAATGCTATTCTTCTTGATTATTTGGCCTCTGAACTGGGGCTTGAGGAGCCTGAGATCGGAAGCACTGACCCAGACATTCCGATAGACAAAACTTGCACGGATGACGAACTTCATTTTGGGATGCCAGGGGGCAGCTGGGATTGCGAAGACGAAGGTGATGAAAGCGATGAGCACAATGCTATCCCCACCGCCAGCCTGCGACGACGTCCTGGAACTGAACTCGAGAGGTTTGAGCTGCGAACCAGTCATGTCGACGGATATGAGGGTGAGGATGGCAACGATGCGGATGTGGATGAGGAGGAAGAAGCATCGCAAGCCGACAATGGATCAACGCAGAATGTGGAGGACTGAGGGCACTGTAGGTTTGACCTGGGAACCAATGATGTTGAGGGGTATGAGTGCGAGCTTGGCGACGATGCGGAGGCGGATGAGGTGGAATAAGCATCGCGAGCCGATGATGGATCAACCCAGAATGTGGAGGACAAAGGGCATAGTACTAGAGAGTGTGAAGATTGGATTGTATATTTCAGACCTGTAAAATACGATGATGGCGAAGCAAACGCAACGGCAAGCAATGTATCCGAAGCGAAGACTGTATTACAATATATGACATCATCTCAAAGCTAAACATATATGGGCCGAGTGCAGCATCCGATATATTGCAATGGCGGAGAGGTACAATGTCGCTATCGGCAGGAGAAAGGCATAAACATTGCCAGGAGTTGTGTAAACGGCTATAGCATAACTGCAGCCGCAGCGAAGAGTGTGACACACGTGATCTTCTGATGGCGAGTATACCAGGCGCAAAGTAACGGAGGTAAGTATGCAATGCGACCCGTCCCGTGGGCGACTGGAAGCGTGAAATTCTCCGTCAGAGGGTACGAGGTTCCGTCAGAGCCATCAGAGCTGTCCGGAACACCTGGGTGTTTCAGATGGAAACTTGGGTCGCTGCTCATGCACCGAGATTAGTTACATAAACATACCTTACAATGTTAATTCATCGATAAGGATTGATTATATGATTTTGTGCACTGTCAGTATTGTATCACACCACAATATGATCTAGTTGCTATTCATCCAGAAGCATCTGAGACAATTATACATATCTGTCCTTTTAGCGTATACGATCTTTACAGACTTCCAATACACTTTGTCTGGAGACACGCATCAGAGATTTGGTTATTAACTACGGCTGAGCGCCCCAAGTAATTACTAAAGTATCAAGGTATACTTGTATAAGAAGTACAGTTACTTAGGCGGTTGCGACCCTGTAACACAATTATGCTCTCAGCCACTTTTGTTGTCATAGAAGAAGAGTTTTCTGAGTGTGTTTTATTCCAATGACCTCACTATACAGTAATTACATTGCTCCGCCAATGAAGAGAGTCACACTCCAGCAGCATACAACAGTATGACATTAGTAGCGATGAATACCTTAACATATCATTCAGAACTCGTCTCTCAATCACTTCAACTGCTACTGATCTGAGATACCTTCAATAACCACACACAGAAATCTGAAGTCCACCAAATTCATACAACATTCTCATCTACCTTCAGTTTCACCATAATTATTGATGACAGTATTGAGTCTTACAGTCTGAGTGTTGGGAGACATGTACTGTGTTTGCCAAGAATGAAACCAGGCTCCTAATGAACTACAAATCATTAATCTTGTCTGCGTCATCAGTTATGAATATGATGTAATTGGATATGTCAATACATACCTCCTCCCAGATGAGGATTATTTGGATTATCTGGTTGTACGCAATATGGTTCCTGACATTTCTAGCTATTAGTTTGTTGTAGTCTCAGTTGAGAAGGAGTTCAGTCTTTGGGTAGATAAAAAAACAGAAGCAATTGTAAATAGGTGACTGTGCTGAGTGGTAATAAATGTTGTGCAAGTTATTGGGAGTTTAGTGTTAGGGGATTTCCCTCAGCAGTAATAATGGCACTTGCAATAGTCTAAAGAATACATGTCACAAAGTTACTCTTGGTCTAGTCATGTGACATGCATAAAAATTATTCATGATGTTGCAAGACAGCCGGCCAGATTGGCCTCGGCCCAAGCTCTTGGAGTGGTGTTGGCAATTGGCTGTGAACTATTATTAAGCATGTCATGTGATACACATTTCCAATTTGGGATTGTCATAAAGAGCCTGGAAAACAAGTCGAGCGCATATGAAGTTGATTTCGAGTTTTTAGCACAACCCCTGCTTGCATGCAGAGAGTATAGTCTTGGGCTTCTCCACTGTGCGCTTCTTGCTGTGGTACCCATTTTATTGTATCTTGCTTGCGCAGTCAGATAGAAAGAGCCATCTAGCACTCATATAGAATGCAACAGCAAGAGTGTCCTAACCTACACAGCTGCACTTTTTAGTGAGCCACAGCACCCAATGGAGGTAGTCCAGCTCATACCTAAAGTGCACCAGTATGTAAGTCATCTAGTGAGCTGCAATTGTAGAAAGGTTCTCACCAAAATAGAGTCTTTGCATAGTTCCAAGATCCACACAGTTATGTAGTGCGCTTTAGGTATGTGCTACACTATCTAAATTGTGCTCTGTAGCTTACCACCAAGCACAAATGTGTGGGTTGGGATGCTTTTGCTGTAGCATTCTCTTTAAGTGCTAGATTGCTCTTTCTATCTTGCTGCACATGCAACATGCAGGTAAGATACAACAAAATGAGTACCACAGTGAGAAGTGCGCAGTTGAGAAGCCAAAGACTGTACTCTCTGCATGCAAGCGGGGGTTGTTGTTAAAAGCTCGAAAATCCTCTTAGCAGCGCAGTTGACTTATTTTCCAGGCTCTATATACATTTATACAGAATCATGCATCACATCATGTGCTGTACTCCATAGTACTCATTCATCATATACTTCATCATGCCAAATTTACTTGTGCCTGAACCGAGGCCACAGCCAGATGAACTTTAGCGGGTTACATCTGTGTCACATGTTGATTGGATAAACACTTGAGTTTAACTGATTCAGTTAAAACTAAGCAGCTGCACTGCCACAGCTGGGAGACTTGTCTCAGCAATGCATACAGTTTCCAACCACATTGATTATTACTGAAACTAGCAGGACATGTCTGATTAGATGGGAGATTACTTTGACACAATGACACAGCAGTTGATAGCCAATAAGCAGTTGCATGGGACTTCAGGCTTATCGCCTCAGGTAATCAGAATTACCGGTGTACTCCCTGCTCATAGACAATAGTCTCACCCTCAGTCTGGTGTGACTGAGGGAAATATGACATTGGCTTAAGATATGAGGTCTGAAGCAACCCTGCTCATTGGTTTGAGTTAGTATGCATTGCAAAGTCAGTCTCAATATTAATATGAGCTGATGAGTCTGATTCCACATTCGCATAGTATCAGTTGGTTGCCGAGTAAATATATGATGCAAGCCAAATAACCTTTAACCTGAGGCATTGAATTGTGATAAGCTCTGCTGACCAAAATCAGCAGATGTTCCAACTACTGAGGCAAATGGATTGCAAGATGGCTAAGTTCAAGTTTCGTCTGACATGTTATCTGACATGATATCATGCAATGGATGGTCTGGTTCTTATCAGCAGCGTGAAGCTTTAAGACCTCATTGCATGAACACGATAACCTACTGGAATGAGCGGCAGTTATCACCGGGCACTTGCGGGAATGAGATGATGTGGCCATAATAACGCTGTTTTGAGCAGCAGCAGAGTCATAGGGTCAATGACTGGAGGTACAAACACCTGAAGACAACTATAAAGAAATGGCATTGTTCTGGCAATGAGAAGAACAAGCTCAAGCTGCAATCCACAGTCAACAATCAGAACACCGAAGACGATCTTACAATATTATTCAGAATTCAATCTATTCAGACGTTTGTATTACTTCTCTTATTTATAACAGTGACTTTTCTCAGTATCCCTGAACACAGGATGAGACAATCGGAATGTGCACTGCACAAGAAAGTCCAATCCTTCGGTGATCTTATCTTTACTTCAGAAGAGGAGTCTTTCACCCATATCTCATAAGTGGTACTTGTACACACATTGCGAAGGCATTGATTACCTGCTACATTGGAACTTGTCTTGTGAGTTACTACCCTTCGAAGAGTTTTCTGAAGAGGATCTGTTTCCCAGACAGGAGTGATATATTGACAAGATGGAAGCATCAACAATTGGCGACAAGAGTGGGAAGTGCCAGAAGAAGTCTGGAATCAAACGGTAGCTCTTGAAGTAGGTCAAAAGGTTTAGGCTTGGGAGGAGATGAGGAAAGCAAGAGTTACTTAGACAGGCAGCTGAACTTAGTCTTAATAAATGTTGTATTGATTATTAGGATTAAGTACCCCCATAACATTGAGTACCTCCATTACACCTTATCAGTATCTGCAGCACCTTTGAGGGGACATATAACCAGTGCAATACAAGTCAACCCATGCTTTATTAAATCTGTCGTGAATATCATATTTAAAATTAGTAGTTGTCAGATATGATGGCCAGGCATGCAAATCATATGCAATGTTGGTCTAGTTAGTCATGTCAAATTCTACAATGATACCCACAATCATACCTCTGGTAGAAAGTTGAATGTGCATATCACACCAATACTCATCCCTGTTTATGATACTGGGATTCTGAATCCCAATAATCAATACAACATTCATTAGAAATGCATAGAGCCGCCTAATTACTACATTCTTCTACTGGTTTTCCCAAGTCTTATCCCAACACTCAACTTCGTGAAATCATTTCACATCACAAACTACTAGCCACAATGGACGAAAGAGATATCCCGAGGATTACCAACATCCTTGAAGTCCTCGGTGGGAAGTCATTCCATTTGTATGGATCATATGACTACATATTTGTATGGATCATATGACTACATACTTGACATTGGCGAGATCTCTCAAGTAAAGACCAAGTGCCAATTACATACTTTGTCTGAGTTCTTGGAAATAAACATATAAGTATCCAAACAGGCAATTCATGTAGTGATGTGTTGCTTCCTGTACAGATGGTCAGTGACGAGGCATATGACTATGTTAAAGGTAAATGGGCTAGTGCTATATTCATTGAGTAGGTGATAAATGGTGAGCTGTCTCACAGTGGTAAATGGATATGTAGTAGTAGTGACTAGAATTCTTGATAATCCTTTAAGGTGTTCTTCACTGCAACTGTCAGATTGTGGATTGCTGCTAGTCCTTTGTTCTCTTCCTTGCTCAGAGAATGTGAGCTCTTTATAGTCTAGTCCTCAAGAGGACACTCTGTCAGAATTCTTGCTATAACACCATGATTGCTTGTTAGCATATCTCTGCAGCATTTGTCTATATACCTGATTGACAGAGCCACAAGGTCGCGATGGTTCTCATGTTCATGTATCGGTTCTTTCACAGCGCTATGCTCCTGTCTAGGGCCATCCTTCAACAAGCTATCATACACACATATGTGACTGCTCATGACTTCAACTTAAGCTTCTTTCTCTCAATTGTTCCGTAGTTGGAACATCTGATGACACATAGTCTTAGCTGTACTAACCGCTATTATATCAATGCCTCACCATATCCTAGGTATTTGTTATATGGGTCAGGCATTAAATCGGTGACCAACCGAGACTCTGCAATGGTTGATTAAGACACCTTCTTGTGTTTGGGATGCATACTAACTTATACAATTGTGCCGGGTCACTTCTGGTCTTGTATCTTCAGCCAATACTATTGATCCCGCTAAGACTTCATGTATAGATCCAGACATTTCTGCGACCGGGTAGTAATGTTCGGGGTTTCCCTCAACAATGATAAAGGTAATAGAATAATCAAATGGGTACATGTTATGGAGTCACTCTCAGTCTAGTCCCATGGCATGCATAACACCTATCCAAGACATCTCAAGTATGCCTGTCCTGTGACCTTTAGTGGGGTTAAAGGGGAGTCACCTGTGGATTGAATGACTGAGTATCATCATGTAGCGGATTCACTTTAGATGATGCAGCTATGTCGCCATAGCAGGGCAGCTTGCTGTTAGGGGCATGCTAAGACACTTACCATAGGTACTAGCACAGCCCTGGATCATTATCCAGCAAATAGGTTGATCACAAGAGCAATAACTAGGCTTCGAGGGTCAATGATCATATTTCTTCGAAAGCTTCTCAATAATAGTCTTCCAGATCTCAGCAGGCTTGTTAGGGGGTACTTATCTATGAAGTATTAGTACTTATGCACGGCCCTTGATTCTACTTGAAAATATTTTCAGACACATCCAATTGGTAATCGATATAAATCGTAAACACAAAGTGGGCAAATACATATTGTTGATTCAGATGCCTCGAGGAATATAACCACCAGATTGTATCGTGGTGTAAGGCAGTACTCGCAATACATATGCCTTAATTCCGTTGAGTCTCCGCTGCTAACTGCTTCCATTGTTTCCGGCTTAACTTCATCTGAGTAGGTAAAGCCACTCGTCCTTTCCTTATCCTATGCAAAGGATAGTCTCTATAATTCGAACTTTCCTCCGGTGGTTCTTCGACTTCCAACATGGGAGATTAACTCCTATCGTACTTTGGCGTGCTGGGTACTTCTCTTCATAAATTTGTTAAATGATATGGTACCGACATTATAGAGCCTATTGTACTTGACGGGAATCCTCCTTTTCCCAAATACTAGCTGAGAGCCGGATACAACCCAAGTAATTCAGACAGCCACCACAAGCACTGTGCCACAAACTGCCAACGTCGATGCTGAAAGGTAACAATGAGCGTTCCGGAACTCCACAACAATAGATCGGCTTCGTTATAAACATACATAGTCATGGAATGCTGCTGCCGTTCAGATGCTAATGTATTTAAACTAATAATGCTGTAGATATAGGTATCATAAAAGCAAAATAATATTTTGAGGTCTTCTTCGCTGGTAGGTTTTTCTGACTGTTCGCTGCTAGAGCTGGTTGTGTCATTACCTGAACAATATGATCTCGTTATAGTCATGTTCAAGGGTCTTCCGCACCCATACATCCATTCTATGATTCTGTTGTTCATGATGTCTCTATTGCGATCGCGACTTACATGCTTACGAACGCGCCCAGTAATAGATTGCCACGCATCCCTTAGGTTATCATGTGCACATAATGTGGTTTCAAAGCATTACGCTCCTGATTAACTTTCAGGCCATCCATGATATGAAACCATGTCAGACAGCGTATCAGCTCATACTTCAACTTGGACATCATGCTTTCCATTTGTTCAGTAGTTGGAACATCAGACATCTCTACAGGTCTTATCTGTGTTTATCGCAATATGACATTAATAGCTCATCAGTATTAATTGCCTCACCATAATATAGCTATTCGGCATTGTGTCAGAGATATTATTTGGCGACCAACCGATACTCTGTCAATCTAGATTATGACACTCACATGGCATTACAATGCATACTAACTCAAATCACAGAGCAGGGTTGCTCCTCGCCACTTATCTTCAGCCAATGTCATTGATCCCTCAGATACCGCATGCTTAGGTCTCGACCTTCCATAGGCCGGGGTGTGCCGCAAGGTGTTCCCACCACTCAGTGTGTAGGCTTGCAGATCCCTCTTACTTGCAGCTTGAATAACATCTGCTGCACAGGTAATTCTGTATAATCGCAACTTAACTATGTGTTGTCACGCTAGATAAGATAAAGTAGGTGTGGCCAATCATTTCGGGGACAGCTGAAGGGTTTTCACTCCCCAGGTATGGCGAAGTAATTGCATCATCATAGTTGAATCAGTCAGTGTGGGCGTACCGACTGCTAATTGATCAACATGCAGCTCAAGTGTAATCCCGCTAAAGATCACTTGACTGACAACCATCATGATGTTCCACAAGGAGGTGTTTTGCATATGAGTCAGGTGCGATCGTCACATGTACTTGCTGCATTCCATTCATGTATCATTATCGCTGCAAGGAGGGTACCCCTAACAACTGGACCAGTCATAATTACTCTTGACGGGGTTATTCGTGGGACACTTCTCGATTGAATAAGGACGTAGCATTGCTCAGCTGATTCATTGAAAGCATACGCCTGAAAGAAATAGGTAGGTGATTTGATGATTCAACAATACTACTGGATCGAATGAAGAATGGTTCTGCTGAGCGTATTAATTTCAACCACATTCATTTCCCGAAACTTGTAGGGGATATGTCTAGTGTGTCTGAGGAATACCTCAACATGCAGACTAAGCAGTCGATAGCCAATATGCAATTACATGGGACTTCGGGCCTTCACCTCAGGTGACAGGAACACCCCAGGTACTCCGCAGCCAAAGACAATAGTCTCTCCCTAAGCATAGTGTGACTGAGGGCTTTATGACATCAGATGTTGTTATGAGTCTGGAAGCAACTCTGCTCATTGGGTTGAGTTAATATGTATTGCAATATCAGACTCGAATGATAAGGTTGAGCTACGTGTCATATTCTACATTGGCCTAATATTGGTTGGTCACTGATTAAATCTATGATGCAATGCCAAATAGCCCACAATGGTAATAGGCGAGAACATTAAATTGCTGATTTGCGGAAAGCACTGTCTGACTATGCTCGGCAGGTATTCCAATTACCGAACCATAAGTGTTGCAAGATGTCCAAGTTGAAGTTATGATCTGATACATTGTCTGACGTGATCTCATGCAATCAGTGACCTGATTCTTTTCAGGAGTGTAACGCTTTCAAACTACATCGCATAAACACAATAACCTACTGGGATGCATGGCAATCAGTTCCATGCGCAGTCTTTTGAGTGAAAGTCGCAAAGCACATTGCGGTCATGAGTGGTGGACTCATACTGTCGAAGTGTGGGCGTACAAACCCTTGAAGACCACTATAAAGAGATCACATTGTTCTGGCAATGAGGTGAACAAGCTCTAACAGTGAACAGTCAGAAATACCTACCAGCGAAAGAATGATCTGAAATATTATTTGTGATTTCATGATACCTATATCTATTATTATATTTTACAATCAATTAGCTTTTGTAGCGGCAGCCCCGCACCTTTGATATGTACTATCCTTAACAACAAGGCTGATATTACATTGGATAATTGAATCCATTTTCCATTGCGAAATTCATGTCAATTAGTTTCGAGAACGACAACAACGTTATCATATTTCAGTTTGAACAGATTCTGTCCTTCTGGAGATACGATAATTATATCTTTGAGGCTCAGTGTGGTTGGTCGTTAGCCTCTATGACAGAACATCAGAAAGGTTACATGGCACAGCTCGATGACCTATACGAATGAGCCTTACCAGACAACATCCATACCGGAGGTAGCCGTAATATGTTATGGGGTTTCTTAATCCCGATAATCAATACAACATTTATTGAATTAAATACAGCCACCCAATCTAAGAAACTGTTTCTTTCCTCATCTTATCCTAAGACTCAACCTTGTAACCTTCTTCAAGAGCACTCCTTCCTAACTGGACCCAATCTCCAGATGATGATTCCAATCCGAAGATTGAACCTCACCGGGATGTAGCCACTCGTCGGACAACTCTTCATATGGTACCAACCCTATAGAAGGATTGCGATGTACCAGGTAACCGATACCGATTGAGATGATGAAAAGCCAAACCACACGGGAAATGTGGGTTCAAGACTGCTCTTCCAGTTGAACAGTAGGATCGCCGAAGTGTTCGATCTTCTTCCGGTGTGCGTACTGAGATCGTGTCAACCTGTGTCTAGGCGTAAAAAGCGTAATCACGGCAGTGAATTAATTGAGGATTCTTGCAGAAGTTTTTGTTTTTATAGAATAGAATTCTTAATAATATTTTAGGATTGTCTTCGGTGCTTCTGTGTTGACTGTGGATTGCTGCTTGCGCTTGTTCTTCTCATTGCTGTTGCAATGCTGTCGCTTTATAGCCAACGTCCCTGGTCTTGTGTCACCACACCTAGTTATTATGATTATGCTGCTCATGATAGTGTTATCATGGACACGCCCCTCAAGGCGCCCGATGATAACTGCCACGCTTCCTATAGGTCATTGTGTTCGTGCAATTTGATTACAAAGCGTTTCGCTCCGGAGAAGAATCAGGCCATCCATTGCATGATACCATGCCAGACAACGTATAAGACAGACTGGAACTGAGACATCTTGCGATAACATGAGCCGGTAGTTGGAACATTTACCAATCAGTATTGATAATTCTTATCGCTAATTAATTCCTTCAAAATGAGGGAATTAATTCATGAGTCAAAGGTTTAATCGGTGACCAACCGGTACTATGCCAAAGTAGAACCTAGACGCATAAGATCGCATCCGATAGGAGATTACTTCGCAATTCATACCACTCAAACCAATGAGCAGTGCTCGCTTTAGGCTCGCGCCAACATCATCATTCCCTCAGTTACGTCAGGCCAAGGTCGACACTATTCACCTGACCGGAACGTGCTTTACTTGATCCTGGCCCATTTCAGGATTGAAGTATAGAGTTCTCCTAATCCCATATAGACTATCAATTGCCGTGCATGATTATCATGCATGCCCTGCTAGTTTCACAAAGATGAATGATGATGAGAGCTACCAGCACTGCTAATGATCTCTCATTCCAGTAAGGCTTTGGCAGTCGCGATAAATCACATAACCCTAGTTTGCTCGTACATCAAGCGAATAGTATGAACTCCCGCTAACGAGCATACTACTGGGCCACTTGTAGAATCATGATTAGGTGTTATGCATGTCCCATATCTGTGACAAGTAATCATGTGATTAACCAACAAGTACTATTATTGCTGTTACGAGACAACCCCTAACATAATACTCTAAGGGAACATTCAGAGTCGCTGACAGTGGAATCTGAATCTGCAGCTGAATCTAAGTACATAAGTGATCCATTGCATCACACCCAGAAAGGACAAAATAATCCAGTACTTAGAACAAAACAACAAATTAAGCAAATTGCGAAACACCAGAATCCTGCCAAAGATAAGAAAACTCAGATGGAATGAATAGAGGAGTCTGAGTTACATCGCTGAAAGACACCAAGACAGTATCAAAGTTGTGCTTGGCCTAAAGGCAGGGAAGGAACCCATTGGAGACTAGAGGGTTATTGGTGGAAGTGCTTGGAGAAAGGAACCACACGAGTTCCTAAGAAACGATAAGGAATCTAGGGCCATGTATATGTATATACACTTTAGGGAAAGCACTCCTCTGACAACAGGTGATTGATCATTCAGTTGATAGGCACATTGGTTATAGGCCTTTCATAGTGGCGAAAATGTTTGGCAGTATTTGCATTGAGCTCTCGATACCGAAACATCACATTTTTGGCTTTCATTCACATAATCTTGGATGTAGCATTTTGATGATTTGATAGTTGGTACACTTATTTAGGATTCATCATCGCTGTGTCTGGGAGTGTAGAGCTTGCATTTAAGAGGTTGTGAAGCTGGTGGATATGGTCAAAGAAGTGGTTCAGGAGATGCATCTTCACACAGCTGAATTCTGATTGTTCAACAAGATGTTGTGTAATTTCTGACTGGGTCCATGTTTCATCATCTTTAATGTGGTGACACGTTGCAGCCACAGAATGATTATTCCAAGCAGGGTTACTGTCTTGTTCCTGCTGTTTGTCCAAACTTAGGTGCTGATTCACAGGTTCTGAGACCATAATTGTAGATTTACTGGTGTGGGATCGACAGACAGCATCCTTGGGATGGAGAGACTCCTCCAGATACTTCTCCATGTACTCGAGTGTAGCTGCAATATTGTACCAGTACTGTGTCACAAAGCGAAAATGCAATATGTTCATGACGCAGATCAGGGCTTCTGCCAACGGAATCCTTTCACTAGCCAATGGGATTACAAGAGTTACCCTGATAACTGACTTAATCTTGCTCCTATGTTGATTTATTTCCTGACCACTCGACTGTGTCGCCTTGCTATATGGCTTGTTGCATCGAGCGGGGCCAGGATATGGATGCATCATCACCCAGAGCTGAATGAATTAGGTACTCCTGGAATGTTGTTCGAGAAGGGACATTAACCGGTCCATTAAACGTTTATGCATACTGATATAGATTTATGACGAATATTGGGTTTGATAATTGTTGTCAGAGAGATGAATTTCATACTCCAGAAGACACTGTCTGAGGTTCCAACCTCTGGATCTTCCAGATACTATCTTGCTCCTCATCTTTCCATGTCATCTCCCTCAGTCACAAGTATTCTCTGTTGGAAGCATCGCCAAAATACTCTCAATAGCCACAACAATGAATACCCTTGTCCAAATGACGATATCTTTGTTTCACACAACAAGCACTGGGGCGGCTTCACCAAGTGTGTGTTAGGGGGGTACTTCCACACTAAGTATAAGTACTTAAGTATGGCTCTAGATCCTACTTCTTTTAATTGTAACAGGCGCCATTCCCTTTTCAAGAAGTTTCCTCTTAAAACATTTGGTAGTATTATGACCTCTTTTTCTATGTTCAGCCCAAGGACAATGCTGACACTGATTTGCCGACATTCTGCGTCGTAACTCAGACTCATCAATTCCTTCTGCCTGTTCCTGATGTGTCCCCGTGGATTTCTGGTTGTTGGATTTCTTTGATTGATTTTAGGAAACTTGATTAACTCAGTTTGTCTTAAAGGATCTGTAATATAATCCTGTCTTGCTTTTGCCGAATTTTGAACATACTTCTCAGTACTTCACAAGAGCGAAACTGGAGAGCATTCCTCCGATATACTTCCCGAATCTGAAGATTCCTCATGGATGGTAACATCAATTGGTGCTGATAGGTGATTAATCTGGATTGCCAACTCCCCTTGATATCCGATTAATGATAATAACTACCACAGACAACGAGCTGCAAAGAGATAATGATTTTCTCGGCGGTACGATGAAACTTTCTCGAATGCATATATGATAGTGCCTTAATCAGATTCAGATGTAACAGTGATTCGAGGACCGAATGTTGATGACCAATAATGGTTTTTACCCTTTCGTTTAGGTAATACTTATTGATGGTGTGGGGCTGCCGCTACAAAAAGCTAATAGATATTGTATATATTATAATAGGTATGGGTAGCATAAAAACACGATAATATTTCAGATTGTTCTTTCGCTGCTAGGTATTCCTGACTGTTCACTGCTAGTGCTTCTTCTTTTCATTGCCGGAACAATGTGATCTCATTATAGCCAGGTCTCCAACAATAAGGTCAGCTTATCTGTATCCCTCCATAGTCGTTAGATCTCTATTCCGACTGTGATCGTATTGCTCATGATGGCAATGTCGTATGCAACTTACATTCAAATGAATGTGCATGGTAGTGATTGCCATGCATCCCTCAGGTTATTGTGTACATTTGAATGAGTGAATTAAGATTACTCTCCTGACAAGAACCAGGCCACTCTTCATATGAAATCATGTCTGACAATATATCAGCTCATACATCAGCAAAATGTATTTTAGTCACTGGAAGACTCCAGGAGTGTCTGAGAGGATGTGGAGTGTAAACTTAGATGCGTCAATTTCAGGAGAGTATCAGACCCTAGGAGGGCATTCCGGCCGGCCTTCAGAGTAACTGGGATCTCTGATGACTGCTACAGGAGTACCATGGGAGTGATTGTGATAGGTTTGGGAATACCTTGGAGCACTGGAGAGAACATTGGATGCACCTGGGAGCCCTGGGAGCGCCGACGACAAGCCTGGAAGCACCTGGGAGCGCCAGCGAGAAGTCTGGGTGCGCTGGCGACAAGCCTTGGAGCGCCGGCAACAAGTCTGGGAGCACCTCGTATCACAGTAGAGCAGTCAGGGAAAAACAACATCTTCTTTGGGAACGCTGCTGGTGCGCCTGGAAAGCATAGCTACTACATATCGTTCAACGATTGTTAAAACTCATGTATTCAGTTTGTATTCTCATCTATGTATCTATATAGCTACCAATCTACACACGGTATATCTGGATTGGCTGCAGGCGGCGCTTGAGAGTAATTCGAGGTGCGCCTGAAAATGACGATCGAGTGAACTCAGAGCAACACTCCGAGGCCGTGATAGAGCGACTTTGGAGATGCACTTGGAGGCGGTAATGGAGTGTATTTGGAGATGCACTTCGAGGTCGTAATCGAGCGAGTGTGGAGATACAATTACAGGCGGTCATCGAGAGAGTTTGGAGATGCACATGGAAGCCGTAATCGAGCGAGTTTGGAGATGCACTTGGAGGCCGTGATCAAGTGAACTTAGAGATGCACTCCGAGATCGTGAGAGGGAGTTTGGAGATTCAATTGTGGAGGCCGTAACCGAGCGAGTTTGGAGATATGCACTTGGAGGCCATGGTCGTGCGAACTTGCAGGCGTAATCGAGTGAGTTTGGAGATGCACTTGGAGGCCGTGATCGAGCGAGATTGGAGGCCGTAATCAAGCGAGTTTGGAGATACACTTGGAGGCCGTGATCGAGCGAACTTGGAGGCCGTAATCAAGCGAGTTTGGACGAGTACTTAGAGGCGGTCGATGGACGGCGCACTGGGTGCTGCGACTCTATTCATCAGTTAGTTAACTCGCAACTGTGGGAATGTGACAAGGTGACTTTACCTTTCAGCTCTCATGGAGAGCTGGCTGATGGCGGTCGATCGTGTAGGGAGGCACCCCGGAAGCTGAAGCTACATTCAGGGGTCAACTCGTAATCATGAGAATGAAGGGAAGACAAACAATCTTGGGTACTCGGTGTATGCTGTACTCGGTGTATGCTGGACTCGGTGTATGCTGTACTCGGTGTATGCTGTACTCGGTGTATGCTGTACTCGGTGTATGCTGTACTCGGTGTATGCTGTACTCGGTGTCAACTCATCATCATGACATGGTGAGATAGAGAGGGATGACTTAACTTTGTGTTCTGTAATGATGTTAGAGTTGTGGATGAGAAAGAGAGAGATGGGGGATGAAGATGAAGATAAGCACGATGTGGAGGATACGAGCGGATATGAGAAATCAGGGGTACGACTTGCCTGATTGGGTTGGGAAGACCTCGTATCGGTGTAATTACACGCCGGATCGGGACTCGTACCTGCTGTATCGGGGATGGTCAATTGACTTGCACAAGAAATTCTCTTAAGTCCCAGTTTCTCATGATGATTTCCCCCATCTCCTCTCATCTCTCTCATTCTCGTCCTCAAGTCTACAATCACCTAAGAACACAAAGTTAAGTCATCGCTCTCTATCTCTCCATGCCATGATCGAGAGTTAACACCGAGTACAGCATACACCGAGTACAGCATACACCGAGTACAGCATACACCGAGTACAGCATACACCGAAGTACAGCATACACCGAGTACAGCATACACCGAGTACAGCATACACCGAGTACAGCATACACCGAAGTACAGCATACACCGAAGTACAGGATACACCGAGTACTGCATACCCCGCGTACTGCATCATCCCAAGATCGACTGTCTCCCGCTCTCATCTCTCGGCAGACCATGTTGTACTCAATTCTCTACATTCCGACAATCACGAGTTAACCAATGCATAGAGTCTCAGCTCTCGTCGTGCCTCCCTCCCGAACTACCGCCTCCAGATTGACCGCCTCCAAGTACTCCTCCAATCTCGCTCGATCACGGCCTCCAAGTGCATCTCCAAACTCGCTCGATGACGGCCTCCAATCTCGCTCGATCACGGCCTCCAAGTGCATCTCTAAACTCGCTCGATCACAGCCTCCAAGTGTATCTCTAAACTCGCACCATTACGGCCTCCATGTGCATCTCCAAACTCGCTCGATCACAGCCTCCAAGTACATCTTTAAGGAGCGACGGCAGGTGTACAGAGATACAGGGGTAACGGAGGTGGAAAGAGTGACGGGGAGTATATATTCGGCAGACCCCGGAGTAGATAGACATCTCATTTCCATCTTATCTTATCATACAATGAAAATACACTATCTTTCCCAACCTTTTGGTCTCACTCGCTCTGTCCGCGATATCATGGGTCCACGCAATTGCGTGGGATCCTCAACGCCGGGTAGTATCATATCTTCTCACCCGATTCCTATGCTCTTCGAACCAGAACCGCTCTATCTCATGAATTCCCTTTGGATGTCGCGAGAGGTGCGGCGGAGTGTTGAAGGTGGGCTCTCTGCCTTCTAGCTCCATCGTTTCAACGCAACGGCCTCCAAATGGTGCATCTCTAAGAGTTCTCTCAATGGGCGTGGCCTGGTGCTCCTCCGATTACGCTCTTGACCGTATGTATATATAGAGAGAGACTTAAATAATGCATGCCATATTGTGATGTAGCGAATCTTGTGACTGTAACAAAGATGAATATGATAAGACGAAATGCCTTGTGGTTATGTAAGAACCACTGCTGTGAGAATACGGCATCAAGTCTCCTGCAGCGCTGCGATGCGGTCTCGGCCGCTCTCCAAGTATCGCACAGAGCCGCGCAGCGGTCTCAGCTTCTCTGGAAGTCTCCCGCAGATCTGCGCAGAGATCTCAGGAGCTCCAAAATTTGACTATCCTAGATTGAGCATCCTGAATGCACCTCCATAACTGCAGGTGCTTTCAGGAGCAGCTGAGAATGCTCTTGAAGAGTCTGAGAGCACTTTGCTTAGCTCCAGGTGGGTCTGGGAGCGTCTGGAAGTACTTAGAAGCACTGGTGAGGTCGCCCAGAGTGTCTGGGAGGATTGAGTGTGGCTTCCGGACCGAATTACATTTTGCTGATGTATCATCAACTTGGACATCTTGTGACACATAACGTTTGGTATTTGGAACATCTGCCGAAGCTAGCTGAATCTAGTCGTGCAGTGCTGTACTCCAAATCATCCATCACCTTACGGCTATTCGGCTGCATCATAGATTGTATCGGCGACCAACCAATAATATTCAATCTACATTATGACACATAGCACGGAACTGTTGTTCAAGTCTGACATTGCAATGGATACTAACTCAAACCAATGAGCAGAATTGCTTCCAGACTCATATCCTCATCCGATGTCATTAATTCCTCATTCACACCATGCTTAGGCTGAGACCAATCTCTTTGCCTGGAGAGTACCCAGGATGCTGCTGTCACCTGAGGCTACAGCCTGGAGTCCCGTGGACTTGCAAAATGGCTAAAAACGGGCTAGTCTGCGAGTCAAGGCATTCCTCAGTTCAATCAGACATGTCCCCTGCTAGTATCTGAGCATGAACCTGGTTCAAAACAACACACTCGGCAGAAGCAATCTTCTTTCGATCTGGCGGTGTTGCTGCATCATCAAATCAGCTGCCTATTTCTATCAGAATTATCTGTTCCACAAATCTGCTAAGCTTAGTGCTTATCGAATCGAGACATTGACATTTTTGATCCCATCATGGCTCATTGAAACAGATAAGCAGCTGTGCTATTGCCTGGATAGGTGTTATGCAAGGCATGGGCTTTATTGTGAGTACTCATTGACAAGTATCCATTAGGTCATGCAAGGTACCTTCTCAACTGTTAGGAGGAAACCCCTGACAGTGTGAGTGGATGTTTTCAATGTAGTTAGCTGTCCATGCACAGATAGCCGGATAACTTTGCCGCATCCTACTGTCCGCACAAGTATTAGCTTTCAAGTGTTGAGAAGTGTGTCAAGAGGACCAAGAGTACACTTGAAGACCTTTTTTCAAACCACCCGATTATGCATCTGTTGTTACTTTATGGCAGTCGATATTGCATGCCCTTTGAAGTGATATTCCGGAGTCATGGATAGCAGGGCACCAATGATGCTTGCAAAATTCGAAGGCATTGATGTAATCATCAAGTCAATGTTTCCAAGACTCTAATATATTGTCCATTTCTTCTTGTTGCCTGAATAGTTTGAAAGATGTATCTGGTCTGAAATGGCGAATAAAAGGACAATCATATGTCCTGGGGGCTGGAGTAGCCATTCAAGTGGTGAAAATAAACCTAGTTATGACAAAATCCAACTAACGTACCTGTTCATTCCACTCCAAGCCACTTCAATTCTCCTCTGAGTAGATATGTTCCTCAGCTTTATTGAGTTCTGTTGCGGAAGTATACAACATATGTTCCCTGAACCCATATTGTTGCATGAGGAACTCAATGCATTCAACAGGATGGTGGTGGAATAAACCAGTGTAAACATCATTGCAAATGATGTATGGATCGGCCTGACAATTATAACACATTCTGCTTGGTTTCCACGACTCGATGACCAATGGACAGGACATTTTGTTCAACCACCGATATAACGAGTGGGACAAGGTGAAATTACTGATAGTTGGCATCACAGGGTTCCGGAGAAGCAAGTCGTTAATAGCTCTGCCCAACTTGTGCTTGACACGCCAGTGTGGTAACCGATACTCCTCCTCACAAGACATTGCTTACCATATATGTATTTTGTCAATGCACCGATTGATATACTTGTTGCGAATTGACTTGCTTGCTTGACGGTTGACCAAGTGTAAGGTACCATTAGTCTGAATCCGAACTGGAGGGTACTCTGGATCGACTTACACATATTTGCTTTCGGCTTCTGTAAGGCTGGACACATTTTTGGAATGGAGATGAAACTGGTTGTGATGGGGCTCATGAACAAATGGAAGTGGAATGCTATTGTGCTTGATCGCAAAACCATCATGTGGCAGTTGTCTGGCTGATACATATACAATGCATTTTGTGTGGTCGTAACAGAGATGGGTGATGTGGGTGGTGATCTAGGAGTACATCTTTGAGTGGTGAACATACAGATGATTCACATCTAGCTTTCTTTTGCGAAGTGAAATGTTGCAACAACACTGAAAAGTGTCTTGATAGTGCTTTAGCAACTCATACCATTGCAAGCTGGCTAGTTGATCTGAAAAGCTGCACCTCTATTTCCTTGTTCCAAACACGGATCATACCACTCTTGTAGCATTGCTCTCACTATCCTTGACATGTTTGCAAAGTGTTCAATTGTTTTCTCACATTCAATATCACTTGGATCTCGGATAGCATACTGCATCTGCATTCAGTATGCTGCGGCAATTGTTTGGCACAATTAGAAGATCTTCCTATGGTCATTGCCTGATTTATAGTTGTCACGTATTGTTAATATGATACCGGACATGAACTAGGTATTCACCTTAGATACCGACCCCACAAAATTGTAGAGGGGTACAAGAACAAGAGCAAGGACAAATGACTGAGATATGACCACAGAGCATGGTTGTATTTGTCTTTGTAATGAATGTATGTGTTCAGTTGAGAAATCAGGACACTTAGATGATCCTAATTAAATTGTGTCCTAACTTAATAAGGGTCAAGGTAATGTCACTGGATCAAGATAACCCCTCCAAGCCCAGATATATATTCGCCCTCCCTTCACCCCTGACTACCAATCTCCAGAACCTATGACACACCCTTCAAACCACTGATACTGCATCGCATCACCCTTGACAATTCATCCAACACTCCTAATGCTTGGTTGGAATACTGACCATTTGATATCCAGCACTGAATCAATGACCACCGTTGAGTACTTGAAATGTAATGGGATGACTTGTGGTTGCGAAAATCAGTTGTCACAGATGCTGACAGAATTTAGATGCCCACTCAACATGCCCACCTCTGGGCTGAGCACGCCAGCGTTGGAGTCAACCAGTTGGCAGCAGATACAATAGGGAATTTGCAGCAGAAGAGTGGCTTGACAACACAATGGAAAGAAAATAACCAGAAAGAGCGCATCTGGGCGATTTCCCAGTCCGAGAGCAGACAGCAGCAAGCAAGGCACCCGCCCGAGGCAATGGGATCAGATGATTGATTGTTTTGTTGCTCGAATAAGTGATCTGGCATCAAGATGACATCCTTGGAAATGGTTCATGGTGGACATGGCCAGTGTAGATGGTCAGAAACCCAAGCCAGTGGTGGACAAGTTTGTGGATATTGGCTTTCACCAAAGTTGGAATATGATTGACAAAACTCACACTACGAAGAAGAAATTCTTCCGAGTGGGTATGTATTCCAATGCCCAAATACTACTTTGGGCCATCCAAATGATGTGTATATATACAAGGTGACGAGGAAAATGCCACTGGTCACAGGTCTTCTCTAAGAAAGGTGAGTTGTGTCACCTTCACGAATTATCTTGTGGAGGCATTTACCTCTACCATCGCCTATGTGGATCCGAACCTTGCAAGGAAGAGGCTGGGTGAAAACAAAACTCAGTTCATTTCACGGCTCTGGCCTGGGGATGATGAATTGCTACTTCTCATAGTTACATTTGGCTTCGAAAATGCCATGTCATCAATTGTTAGTGCAGTAAACGCCTGTCGCCTAGGCCCGAGCGGGAAAATCTGAGAGCTTTGGGGTTGCTGAGAGCAACATAACGGAGATGGTGGTTCGCATGCCCATGAGGTTACTCCAATCATTGATAACAATACTGCTGCCGAATGGGTAATGGCAGCAATGCCAGTGAACAACCCATCATCTTTTTGCATCATTTACTGTGACTAACAAGTGGACAGTACATCTGATGCCCAGGTGCCTATGCGTGGTTGCTGCAGCTACCTTCGTCTGAATATCATCCCCTCACCACCAGCCAAAAATATGTTCGACACTATCAGGTAGGAATCAGATGATGATGCTAAGACTCAGCGCTCAAATCCACAAAGATTATGAACAACAAATATCGGCTTCCAATCGTTCGAAAGGAAGCATCAAAGAATGATCATCAGGTAGCAATGATTGTTACGGGGGTTCTGAGTCCCAATAACCAATAAAACATTCATTGAACTAGGTACAGCCGCCTATCTAAGAAACTCTTTCGTTCCTTGTCTTATCCTAGGACTCAACCTCTTGACCTTCGTCAAGAGCTCTGCTTCCAATATGGGTCAAGTGACCAGTAGTTTGACGAATCAGAAGATTAAACCTCTCCGGGATGTAACCACTGTCCTGAATATTCTTCGAAGGGTGACAACCCTGTAGATTTGTAGCAATCTATGGCGTAACCGATGTCGATGGAGATGGCAAACAACCAATCCACTTGGGATATGTGGGTTGAAGACTGCTCTTCCAGTTGCACAATAAGATCGCTGAAGTGTTCAACGTTCTTCTGGTGTGCATATAGAGATTGTGTCAATCTGTGTCCAGGCGTACAACGCGGTGTCACGGAGGTGAATTAATTGTGGAATCTTGATAGAGTTTTATAGAGTAGAATTCTAAATAATATTTTAAGATCGTCCTCGGTGTTCTGATTATTGACTGTGGATTGGTACTTGAGCTTGCTCTTCTCATTGCGGAAACAATGCGATCTCTTTATAGTTGTCTTCGAGGGTTTGTACACCCAGACTTCTACACTATCATTATATTGCTCTTGATTGCGTGGCGCGGTCGCATCATGCCAGTTCTGCATGCTCCCGGTGATATGTGCCACACATCCCAGTAGGTTATTGTGTTCACGCAATGTGGTTTCAAAGCATTACGCTCCTGATAAGAATCAAGCCATCCATCGCATGATATCAAGTCAGATAATATGACAGATTGAACAAGCAATTAGACATCTCGCAATCCATTTGTATGGTAGTTGGAACAACAACCGATCATAGTCAGTATTGCCTATTCCAAATTAATGCCTCACCTCACAGGCTAATAGGCTTGTGTCTTGGATTTAATCGGCGAGCAACCGATACTATGCCAATATAGAACATGACAGGTCAGCTCGTATTCAATACGAGTCTGACATTGCAAAGCATACCAACTCAAACCAATGAGCAGGGATGCTTCAGGCCTCGAAACTTCAGCTGTTAGGGGTTCTCCCTTGACAGCAGTAATGATACATAGTGACTGAAGCAAGAACACGTAACTACCATTTGGAATTGGATACCATTGGTTACGATGCAAAACACCTTCTTGCGTATCAGCACATGT
>Ga0307515_10000734_pt1 | contig 75701 bp, 69 predicted proteins | sample 17_EM_MG_FD_194513 | JGI IMG/M metagenome (GOLD analysis project Ga0307515, IMG submission 194513) | Populus trichocarpa ectomycorrhiza microbial communities from riparian zone in the Pacific Northwest, United States - 17_EM | ecosystem: Host-associated > Plants > Roots > Unclassified | place...
CGCCCATGTTCGTCTACGGCGTGAACGACAAGAAGTACGCCGGCGAAGCCATCATCAGCAACGCCAGCTGCACCACCAACTGCCTGGCGCCGCTGGCCAAGGTGCTCAACGACAAGTGGGGCATCAAGCGCGGCCTGATGACCACCGTGCACGCCACAACGGCGACGCAAAAAACCGTCGACGGCCCGAGCAACAAGGACTGGCGCGGCGGCCGCGGCATCCTGGAGAACATCATTCCCTCCAGCACCGGGGCCGCCAAGGCGGTGGGCGTGGTGATCCCCGAGCTCAACAAGAAGCTCACCGGCATGAGCTTCCGCGTGCCGACCTCCGACGTGTCGGTGGTCGACCTCACGGTGGAACTGGTCAAGGAAGCCACCTACAAGGAAATCTGCGCCGAGATGAAGGCGCAGAGCGAAAAGGACGTGGCCGACTGCGGGCTGAAGGGCGTTCTCGGCTACACCGAGGACAAGGTGGTCGCCACCGACTTCCGCGGCGATCCGCGCACCTCGATCTTCGACGCCGAGGCCGGCATCGCGCTGGACAGCACCTTCGTCAAGCTCGTGAGCTGGTACGACAACGAATGGGGCTACTCGAACAAGTGCCTGGAGATGGTGCGGGTGGTGGCGAGATAGCGATAGGTTGCGACGCGCAAGAGCTCCGCCGTCATGTTGCCGTCGCCTATTGCCCGGATCTTGCAAAGGATGGACAGGTTGTCGTACTCCATATTGGCAGTTCAAGGTCATGATGATGGCCGCTAGGAATCAAAGCATCGACTACGCACCCCAGCGCCGCGAAATTGCGCGCCGCCGAGGTATGCCGTGGCTGCGCGTTCAGACTGGCGTGAGTCTCGACGGTCGAACCGCTCTGTTAAATGGAGTCAGTCAGTGGATCAATGGAGAATCCGCGCGCCGGGACTCTCATGCGTGGCGCGAGCAAGCAGATGCAGTATTGACCGGGATAGGAACCATACTTGCGGACGACCCGCGCTTGAATGTTCGTCTGGTGCCCACCGACCGTCAGCCCATGAGAGTGATCGTGGACTCGCAGCTGTCGACTCCTCCTGGGGCGCGGATATTCGAGGAACCTGGCCCGGTACGAATCTACACGGCATCTCCTGATGTTCACCGCTTTCGCGCTTTGGAAGCAAGGGGCGCTACCGTGATCAGCCAGCAGATGCAAGGTCATTCCGTCGATCTTCAAGGTGTGATTGCGGACCTTCGGGCGCTAGGAGTCGAGGAGATTCATGTGGAAGCGGGCTCCAAGATCAATGGATCGTTGCTGCAGAGCGGCTTGGTTGATGAGTTGCTCGTATACGTAGCTCCGAAACTGCTTGGCGAAGGCTATGGCTTGGCTGCAATCGGGTCGATCACGCGTCTGAACCAAGGCTTGGATTTTTCGTTTCAAGGGGCTGCGGCCGTAGGCAGTGATCTACGCATCTTGCTTACGCCCCAGGCTCGTTGAAAATCACGGCGCCGGGGGCGAAGGCAAGGTGCACAACAAGGCGGAATAGACGAGGGTAACCCTTGGATGCTCTCTGGAGCGCGATGACCTAGTTCGTGCCCCGCGTTAGCTTTCAAACGGTGCATTCTCAATGAGGTCACATACGTTCGGACAGTCGAACCCGTGCACGTGGCGACGTCCGACGTCAACCAAGCCGGTGCCTCCAACGGTATGGGGCTTCTTTCGCACGACTTCAGCAAGGGCCTCGGTGAACGCGGCCTTCATGCCGAGACGTGGGTAGAGTTGAAGCACATCGTCGACCAACGACGGGGTCAACTGATCAAGCCGAAGGCCAAAAAGATCCAGGTGTGCGCCAAGCGAGATGAGCGCGATCTCAGGTTGCTTGCGCTCCGCAATACCTGCGCTGGAGTGAAGTGCGATAGCGTCCCAGACGAGTTCAGCTTTCGATTCCAAGTAGGCATTGTCGAGCAGAAATCGCCTGGCAGCGTCCGCACTATCGACCTCGAAGCGTTGATCGGCGAAGTAGTCTTGTGAGAGTCCAAGATCGTGCAGAAGAGATGCAAGGAACACCTGCTCTCGGTCGTATGACAACCCATGCTTCATACCGAGAAACTCAGCGAACCACCATGTACGGTGGACATGATGAAGAAGCGGCTTTGTGTGAACTCGATCGACGAGCGCAACGGCCTTTCGAGTGAGTTCGGAGTCCGGAGCGCTAATGCCACCGATTGCGATTGGATTGCTCATATAGCCTCGACAAAACCTGATTCAATGGGAACTCGAACTTCGGAGTACTCAAGCGGTGATACCTGCCTTGGTTACCCGACCGCTTTTCGAGGTAGAGGGCTACCGACCGTCCGTCGAACTCTCATCTTCGACCTGGTCTACCGGCAGCACGAGTTTCTCGACGCGCTTAGCTGGGCGGTTGTTGAACAACAGGCGCGTGACGTCGGGACGGGAATAGTGGCCCGCTGGGTCTGCAGCGTTCTTGGCGACGCCAATTGCGCCAAGATCGATCTCGGTGATCAACAGGCCTTCTTCGTCTTCAGCGAGCTTCGGAGTCAGGAGGCTTCCGTCTGGACCATAGATGACAGCGTGGCCGCCACCGGCGTGCACCAGGGCTTTCTTGTCGTCACTATCCACGAGTTCGTCGACCATTGCTTGAGAGATCAGAGCACAAGGACCCAAGACGAACGTGGAACCTTCTACCGCATATACCTTGCTAACGGCGTTGTTTGTTTCCCATCCAAGAGCATGCGCAAAGGGCTCGTACATGGAGAAGCTCGGCCATGCCGCGACATGCACCTGTTCGTCCTGCGCATACATAGCGTACTTGGTCAGCGGCTGCAGGTGCTCCCAGCAGCACAGTGCACCCAGTCGGCCAATGTCGGAACGCTCGTGGACTGCAATGTGGCTCCCGTCGCCTTCTCCAAAGACGGTGCGCTCTACGTGGGTCGGGCGAAGCTTGCGGCGCTGTGCAATGGTTTCGCCATCTGGGCCAATAAGCCACTGGGAGATGTATAAGGACCCCCCCGCGCGCTCGGAAAGGCCGAGAACCGCGGTCAACCCAGCTTTCCGTACTGCCGCACGCAGCTTTTCCGCTTGGGGGCTGTCATAGGACAAGGAGTTGTCAAAGTAACGCTGCACGAAGCCACGAGCGATCGTCCAAGCTGGCGCCCCCATCCAGATATGCCAGGGATAACCCGGAATAAATGTCTCTGGGAAGGCGATCAGTTTGCAACCTTTCTGAGCCGCCTCTTCGATCAGACTGATGCACTTGTCGATACTCCCGTCCAAGTCCAGCCAGACCGGGGCCGCCTGTACTACGGCGACTTTGTATTTGGGATGTTGAATGCCCATTGCTTTCCTTTTCGGTGCTGATTCAATTGTCAACAAAGCGCTAGCACGCGACCATCTGTCTTTGTCTCTAGCGGGCTGCTGAGTGTCTCTGCCCCACGACGGGGCGCCGCTTGACCTTGCCGAACTGTCGCCTTGAAGGGCGAATAGTGCGTCGGGGGAGTGAAAGCGATTTTCGATTCTCGTTGCAATTCAGAAGCGTGATAATTTCACTGTAAGTACACGCAGTAGATAGCGAAAGTACATATGTGCCGCAATCACTCCTTGGAATTTCCCCTGCGCGATGATTGCCAGGAAGGTGGTGCCAGTCTTGGCCGCAGGCTGCACCATGGTAGTGAAACCCGCACGACAGACGCGGTCGTTGAAGGTCGTCGCGAGGGCCTCGACGACGAGGGCTTTTCTCTTCGCTAGATCCGCCATATGCATGCTCCATGTGAAGAGGATCCACACCGGGGAAACTGTCCAAAGAAACTGGGGCTCTGGCTGATACTGGCCGGGCGAGGTGGCGGGCTTGTGCCTAGCGGCCCATGGAAGACAGCACCTGCATTTCCTCGGGCGACAGCTCGACGTCCCGCGCCTTGACGTTCTGCTCGAGGTGAGTCCGGCGGGAGGTTCCCGGGATGGGAAGCATCACGGGGCTGTACTGAAGCAGCCAGGCGAGCGCGACCTGCCCCGATGTTGCCCCGCGTCGCCGGCCGATCTCATCCAACTGAGTCACCTGGCGCGTCAGGCCGCCCGCGCCCAGGGGAAACCAGGGAATGAATCCGATGTTGTTCGCCTCGCAATAGGCGAGTTCCAGAGCGCTTTGCCTGTCGAAGAGGTTGAACCGGTTCTGCACCGTCGCCACCGGGAAGTACTTGCCTGCCGCCTCGATGTCCCCCACCGAGACTTCGCTCAGGCCTGCATGGCGGATGACGCCGGCGCTCAGGAGGGAGCGTATGGCGTCGAACTGCTCGTCTCGAGGCACGCGCGGATCGATGCGGTGAAGCTGCCACAGATCGATCCTCTCCGCCTTCAGGCGCAAGCGGCTCGCGTGCGCCTGCTGGATGAGGTATTCAGGGCGACCCAGTGGCGTCCACTGGTCGGGGCCGGTGCGCGCCAGACCCGCCTTGGTCGCTACCGCAATGCCTGCATACGGGTGCAGCGCCTCCCGGATCAGTTCCTCGGATACGTTGGGGCCGTACGAGTCGGCCGTGTCGACGAAGTTGACGCCGAGCTCGGGCGTACGGCGAAGCGTGCGCAGCGCCTCTTCACGGTCCTGCGGTTCGCCCCAGATTCCAGGACCGGTCACGCGCATGGCGCCAAAGCCAAGCCGGTGGATCTCCAGGTCGCCGCCGATCCTGAACACGGAGGGATGGATGCGATGGTTCATGGGCGTCCTCCGGACGGTTGAGGTTCCCGCGGGGCACGCGGGTTGTGGCCTTTGACCAGCGCCACGCAGCGTTGAGCGTTCCGCACCGCCGAGGGCCCAGGATCATGTTCACCGCCGCTAGGGCTTCCCGCCCTGGAGGATCCAGCCGGCAAGTGCCGCGAGATCCGCATCCGCCACCTGCGGCTGTGGGGGCATTGGAACGGCGCCCCATTTGCCGCCGCCGCCTTTCTTGATCGAGATGGCCAACTGCTCGGCTGTGAGGTTGCCGCTGTACTTCTCGGACACGGCCTGCCACGATGGGCCGACCAGCTTCTTGGCCACTTGGTGACAGGTGGTGCAGGCGTACTTTTTCGACAACGTGTCCGAGGCCGCTGCGCTCGGCGCCTGTCCTAGGAGGCAGAGTGCCGCGAGCGATGTAGCGACGAAGCGCCGGCGCGATGTCGGAACGAAGGAATGGGCGGTCGAGGGCATGGCGTTGTATGGTCGGTGCAACAAGATTCGGGGCTGCGTGGGGCGGGGGGACATTTCTAGAGCAGGCTTTCGCTGACGAGCGGAGATAGCAAGAGCAATTGCAGGCGCGTGGCGAAGTCGACGCCGGGCTCCTCATCCAGAACTGTCTCGGTGCCGTTGAGCGTCGATATCCATCTCACGTGCTTGCCGGATTCGTCCAGTCGAAGACGGTAGCTTCCGGCCGCCCTGATGCGCTCGGCCAATGCAAGAATCGTCTCGGCCAACTCTGTCGAGTCGACGAGCATCCCGAGTTCGGTGTTCACCCGCGACGAGCGAAAATCGAAGTTCATGGATCCCACGAAGGTCGTGCGCCGGTCGATGACGATGAGCTTGGAGTGCGAGCGACCCACGGTGGCCCCGAGTGCTTGGCTCACCAGCGCATCGTTTCGCAGTTGCGCGCTGTCGGTCTCGAAGAGGTTGACGCCAAGCCTGAGCATTGGAACGCGATAGCGACCATATGCCGCGCTTGCCAGGGGTTCGTCGTTTGATGCGAGCGCATTGGTGATGACGTCGATGCGAACCCCGTTCCTGCGAGCGATCGCGATCCCGGCCATGCCGACCTCGCCAGGAATGAAGTACGGCGAGCCGATCAACAGTTCCGATTTCGCCTGGCTCATGGCCCGGCCGACAATGGCGGTCACCGTGTGCGGGTCGTCTCCGGCCTCGCTGCGACCCGAGACCTTCTCGGGGTCGTCGGCGAAGACGTCGATGCGGCCTCTGAGCAGCCGGAGCGGTGGACGCGACAGGTCCGCCCCCACGGGACCGTAGCCCAGGAGGTCCGTCCGGTCGGCCCCCGGCGCCGGGTAGGCGGCTGTCGCGTCCCGCGTGAGCGCCTCGAACTCGGCGCGCAACTGCTCGGGTGCGCGCCTGCTGTGCTCGATCTCGCCCAGGGGGTAGATTCGCGGGCTGTTCCAGTAGTTGTCGAAGATCCTCGCCAACCGGGGTACCGCGTCTCCCGTGACGAGCAGGTCGAAGTCGATGAAGTTTCCGCTCTTGCTGTTGAAGAAGTACTCGTCGGCAATGTTGCGACCACCCGCAACCGCGAAGGCGCCATCGGCAACGAGCAGCTTGTTGTGCATCCGATGGTTGACGCGGGAAAAATCCCCGACAGAGAATAGCCAGCGCGTCAGCGAGGACGCCCGCCCCGCAGCGAACGGGTTGAACAGCCGGACCTCGACGTTCGAATGGGCGGCGAAGCGCGCGAGCATCTCGTTGTTGTCCGCGGTATAGAGGTCATCGACGAGGAGGCGGATGCGCACGCCGCGCATGGCTGCGTCTCGCAGGGCGCGAATGAGTGTGTGGCCCGTGACGTCGTTCTGCAGGAGGTAGTACTGGACGTCCACGCTGCGCTGCGCCGCTCGAATCAAGGCGAGGCGCGCATCCATCGAAAAGGAACTCAGCGGAAGCGGACGAAAGGCCGAAAGGCCACCGCCTGGATCACTCTGGGCGGCCAAGCGTCCCAGTTCGGTGTCCGGGCTGGCGGGAATGGCCTCGACGTGTGGCTTCGCGATGGGCCGCGGAGGCGCCGCGCAACCTGCGATGAGCCCGAGGAGGGACAGGATCCAAATGAGGAGAACGCGCGTTGACACTGGCAAGTGGCCTCTCCTCAGGGACGCCACGCCACGACCGGCGCTGCGATGGTCGGGGAGTGCGCCCCGGACGCAATGGCGCGAACTGCCTTGGACCCTACCGGCCAGAAGTCAACCATGTCGTCCCTTCAGATGGCGCCGGGCAACTCTTCCTCGGCTGAGGTCATGTGCGTTTCGTTGCGCAGCGCCCGAATAAGCGGGATCTCTTCGGCGAGGTTTGAACTCGCGCGCCTTGTCGTTGACAAGCAGCTTGATCATCTTCGTTCCCTTGCCGCCAAGCGCATCAGATAAGACGGACGAGCGTAGTGCAGGGGTGCAAGCACTGTCAAGCCGAACGCGCCGTACTGCACAGCGTTCGACGCCGAGGCGAGACAGTTCGCCTGCGAGGAGCAGCGGCAAGGGGCATCCGCCGCGAGTGCTGCACCTCGTTTCGCTCATCACAAGCCACGGGATGTGATCGCTGGGCTGCTGTAGGCGCGGCTTCACGGCTTCAGGACGCCAGCGCTGGGGTGCGTTGGGTGCGTTGGGTGCCAACTTCGCATGCTACTATGGACGAGTGTAGTGCGGCCGAGGGCTGGGCGAGACAATGAGAGCCCCGGCGAGGGGATCGACGATCAAGGAGAAGTCTTCGATGAGGAAATCGCTCGGAATCGTGTCGTTGGCGCTCGCGGCAGCGCTCATCGGCATCGGGATGGTTCTGCCCGACTCGGTCAGTCATGCGAGAGCGCCGTTTCACGAGACCCAGGTGCAAGGCTTCTATCGGGTGAAGCTCGGTGCCTTCGAGGTCACCGTACTTCTTGACGGGACCTCGACCTTCGACTCCCGTTGGCTCAAGGCGGAGCAGGCGATGGTCGGTCCGCTGGCGGCCAAGCAGTTTCAGCCGGCAGATAAGATCGCGGGGACGGTGTCCGCGTTCCTCATCAATACCGGCAAGCAACTGATACTGGTCGACACGGGCACGGGTGGATTCTGGGGAGGTTCGACATTCGGACATCTCTCGGGAAATCTGCGCGCCGCAGGCTACCGCCCCGAGCAGGTGGACCTTGTCCTGCTGACGCATCTGCATGCCGATCACGTGGCTGGGCTGAGAAATGCGGATGGCAAGCGCAAGTTCACGAACGCGACGGTCTCCGTGCTGCAGGCCGACAGCGACTTCTGGTTGTCGAAGGAGAATGCCGCCCAGGCACCTCCCGAGGCAAAGGAATTCTTCGTGTTGGCTCAGGCATCGGCCAGGCCCTACCAAGCTGCGGGAAAGTGGAAGCCCATCTCCCCGGGCGCGGAGATCGTCCCCGGAGTCCGGTCGCGGCCCATCGCGGGGCACACTCCGGGCCACACGGGGTATGAGGTCACATCCAACGGGCAGTCGCTGCTCATTGTTGGCGACGCGGTGCACGTAGCCCAGGTCCAGTTTGAGCGCCCCGATATTGGCGTCGTGTTCGATCTGGACGGACCGGCCGCCGACAGATCGCGTGTGGACCTGTTCGACGGCGTGGCGCGCACGGGGCAGTTGATCGGCGGGCAGCATCTGCCCTTTCCGTCGCTCGGACGCTTGCGCAAGGAGGGCGGCGGGTACGTCTGGGTGCCTCTGCCGTTCTCGCGCTCGCCTTGATTCGATCCACTGAGGAAGGAAGATGCAATGACTGGTTTGAGCGTTTTCGCCCGCAAGGCGGCTGTGCTGATCCTGACGTCTGTGATGCTGTTTGCGTTTTCGGCCTGCAGCACAACTGGAGCGTCAAGCGCACGCAAGGAGAGCACAACGATGTCCTTGGAGGAAACAAAGAGTGCCCTCGTCGGCGAGTGGACGAGTCTGGCGCCGGAGGTGCGACCCAGCGCGAGCAAGAACCCTGATGGAACGCTCAGGCCCTTCTATCTCAGCCGGGTCTTCAGGTACCTGGGAGATGACCGCTTTGAGCTCACCATCCACAACTGGGCCGACCCGTTCGGCAAGGTGGCGCTCGCGCGCATCTACCTGCGTGGTCACATCCATTGGGTGGGCGAGCATCCGATTGCCGCGGGCGCGCAGAAAGCCAACTTCGTTGCGGATGAGGCCTACGAATTGACGCCGATGGCTGCAGGCTTTGTCGATGTTCTCAACAAGGTTGCCACTGCCGGCTTCGCGCCATGGCAGGTCGGGCAAGGGCAGAGCGTCTTCGGCAAGACGTTCGCGCCCTTCGGACTTGTTCAGGGGCGCAATTTCATGGAATACGACCTGGTCTACCTGCAGGGGGACTCCCTGTTCTGGGGCGCCAGGAACATTGACGGTCGCGGCTTCGACACCGAGCAGAACCGGCCGACCAACCTGCAGATTCCGTTGCGGCGCAAGGGCTAGCAGGCAGTGCTGCGCAGTCGCCGCCCGGGCCGACGCAGGTGCCAGCGGCAGGATCACTCAGCGCGAGCCGGCATGCGCATCATTGACATAGAGTATGGGATACCACCGGTAGATGGCGCCCTCCTTGCGCAATCGGCCGATACCGGGGAACGACATGTGCGCCGGCGCCACTAGGTACGAGTTGGCGGCTGCGTCTGCGAACGCCTTCTGGCGTGCGAGCGCGGCTGCACGGGGATTCGCATCAAACTCGATGGTCACGGAGGGCATCGCGAACTGAACAGGGGCTGCGTGAAGGAGGTCGCCCCAGAATACGATCTTGTCTCCCTTGTCCTCCAGGGAATAGAAGGTATGTCCCGGTGTGTGTCCGTATGCCGGTATCGACTTGAACCCCGGGAAAAGCTCGGTGGCGCCATTGAAGGTTCTTACCTTGTCTGCTGAGATGTAGGGGCGCATCGTCTCCTGCGCTTCGGTGAAGAAGTGCTTCTGTTCGGCAGGTGCCCGGTCCATCGCGTGAGTGTCCAGCCAATAATCCAGCTCCCTTTTTTCGACATGGATGGTGGCGTTCGGGTAGACGACCTTGGCGCCCACGAGAAGGCCGCCCGTGTGATCGGTGTGGATGTGGGTGACGAGCACGTCGGTTATCTGCTCCGGCTGGAAGCCGGCCGCGCGCAGGCTTGCAGGAAGCTTGTTTGCCGCAGGCCCAAACAGCGTCCCGGTGCCCGCATCCACCAGGATGAGCCTGGCGCCGGCTTCGATGAGAAACGCATTGACCGAGGTGTCCACGGGCGGCCTCGCGAAGTTCTTTGCGAGCAGCAGATCAATGTCCTTGCGCTTGCCGTGAAGAAGGGACGGATCGAGCAGGAGCGTTCCGTCGGACAGCGCTGTCACGTTGACGTCGCCGATTTTGACTCGATAGTAGCCAGCCTGACTCCGGTCGAGGTTGGCAGGCGGGACTGGGGCGCGGGAATCACCCTCGGCGGCAAGGGCGCCTGTCCCGACGGCAGAGATGGCCAGGAGGACGGCCAGCGCGGTGGCGTGAAGCTTGTTCATGTTCAAACCTTTCCATTTGCGGTCGTGCTGCGAGCGACCCTCGCAGAACGCCGTTGCGATCGAATCGGGTCGCTGCAACGGTGGCGTCCGGCGCGCCCCGACAACGGGAGGCGCGTAGCGTACACCATGTACGGACGACCGTATTGAATTGCTTGGTGCAATCCTCTGTTGTGCGCTCATGCGCGTCCGCAGTCACGACGTTGGAGGACCAGAGCTCCTGGGTGGCCTGCATGACCACCACCAGCACCGTCGGCGGCGACGTCGCATGAATCGGCGGCAAGGACTTCGCGGTCCTGGCAGCGGTGGCCACCAGGTTCGTCATGGCCACGATCGACCTTACGGCCGTGAACTTGGCGCTGCCGGCGATCTCGAAGGATCGGTCTGTGCCGCTCGCCGGCCTGCTCTGGGTCGTGGACGGATACACGCTGAACTTCGCGGCGCCTTTGCTCGCGGCGGGTGCGCTGGCCGATCGCTTGGCTGCGAGGCGCGTGTATCAAGCGGGCCTGTGCGTCTTTCTGCTCGGATCGGTGGAGTCCGCGTTGGCGTCGAGCGGAGGGCAACTGACCGTGGCGAGGTTCGTGCAAGGATCGGAGGCGGCGTTGTTCATGCCGAGCTCGTTGGCGCTGATCGGCCCGCGTACCCTGCCCAGAAGATGAGGAGGATCAGGATGGTCGGGCTCGGGTCCGCGATGGTGGCAAACAGGCAGATCGGCGCGCTTTTTGGCGTTGCCGTGATGGGCTCAATGCTGCACGCGGTCCCGGTCTGGAGCGACTCCGTACCGCTTGCCTTCATCCTCGTCGCGGCCACTTGCGTCATCGCGCTGGTGATGGTGCCGCGATATCTGCCGTCGGCGCGCTAGTGTCCTGTCCCAGTAATTCGCCCACAGAGTCGGGCGAGTTTGTCAAGGATTGAATCGGCGGTGGCGGTCCAGGTGAACGGCTTGCAGTTTTCGTTGTATTGGCTGACGAAGCTGTCGATCTTTGTGGTCAGTTCCTTGACGCTCTTGAACGAGCCGCGCCGAATCGCCTTGTCGGTGATGATCCCGAAGAAACGCTCGACCTGATTGAGCCAGCTGGAGTAGGTCGGAACAAAGTGCATGTGCCAGCGTGGGCGCTGCGCCAGCCATGCACGCACCTTTGGATGCTTGTGGCTCGCGTAGTTGTCCACCACGCAATGCACGTCGAGATCTTGCGGCACGGCCTTGTCGATTTCTCGCAGGAACGACAGAAACTCCTGATGGCGGTGGCGAGGCTTGCAGCTGGCCAGCACCGCCCCGTTGAGCACGTTCAGCGCCGCAAAAAGCGTAGTCGTTCCATGACGGACGTAGTCATGGGTGACACCTTCCACGTAGCCCAGTCCCATTGGCAGCATCGGTTGTGTGCGCTCCAGCGCCTGGCACTGGCTCTTCTCGTCCACGCACAGCACCAGAGCGTTCTCAGGTGGATTCAGGTACAGCCCCACCACGTCGCGTAGCTTCTCGATGAACAACGCATCGGTGGACAGCTTGAAGCTTTGCACTCGATGCGGCTTGAGCTGAAAGGCCTGGAGGTAGCGAGCAACAGTGCTTTTGCTGATACCCGTTTCGCCCGCCAGCGTGCGCGTGCTCCAGTGCGTCGAGCCGTCGGCCGGCTTTGTGTGCAACGTCTTGTTGATCAACTCGGCAACCCGCTCGTCGCCAACCGTGCGCGGCCGGCCAGGGCGCAACTCGTCATAGAGCCCAGGCAGCCGATCTCGTGCATAGCGGCCACGCCACTTCGTCACCGTAGCTCGATTGATACCCAACGCTTGCGCAACGTCGGTGCTGGCCTTGTCTTGGCCTTCACAGGCCAACACGATTCGCGCACGCAACGCCAATGCGCCCGGCAGTGATCGCGACCTGGCCATCGAGACCAGCTCTGCTCGCTCGCCTTGCGTAAGGCTGATGGTCGTCGTGCGGGTGTATGCGTTGGGCATGAGGCATCTCCAAGGATGCCTCATGCCATGCAGTTCTTGTGCCTACGAATTAACGGGGCAGAACACTAGGGAGGCGTCACCTGCTAGCCCTTGGTGATGGAGGCAAGCAGTATCCGCTTGAAGCGCGCGAGGGGCTCGACGCTGCGGTAGGCCTTGGACATCAGGATCGCTCCCTGAAACGAAGACGTGATGTAGCCGGCGAGGTCCTTGGTCTTGGTGCCCGCGGGCAGATCCCCGCTCTTGACCGCGGCCTTCAGGCAGGACTCGACGGACGCGGTGACATTGTCCAGCATCTCGACCACGCGCAGGCGAAGCGCTTCGTTCTCGTCGGTGGCCTCGGCGCTCGTGTTGCCGAACATGCAGCCCCTCTTGGCGCCGTAGCCCTCGATCGAGGCGATATGGAGGTCGAAGTACGCCTTCAGGCGCTTCAGAGGCGGCAACTTCTCGTTGCGCAACGTGAGCTCCATTGCGGACTGGATCGCGCCGTAGTACAGATCCAGCACCTTGAGGCCGAACTGCTGCTTCGTAGCGAAATGGTTCGTGAATGAACCCTGGGGCGCGCCGGCTGCCTTCACGACGTCGCGAACGCTCGTCCCACCATACCCACGCTCGTGGACGAGGTGAAGGCCCTCCAAGAGGAGCGTTTCCCTATGCGACTCTTTTGCCATGTAACCATCATTCTAGTCGGCTCTCCATTTTTGGCGCGAAAAGACGCAAGGATGTCCGGATTTCACCATCCTCATCTGACTGACATAGGGACACCAGCTGCGGGCGTCTGGGACTTGCGAGCTAATTCATAAGCATTGGTGAAGGAGGACGGGATTACTCTACCAGACAGGTCTGTTCGAATCAAGTAGACCGGTCTGTATGATTGTCGAGGGCGCATGGACCGAACGGCCAATGCGATGGCTGCCGCCCGTTCCAGAACAACTAGCCGTTACCTGGCTGCCGTCCATGGCGGTGGACTGCGTTCGTACGTATCGAAGACGAGTCCTAGGCGATATAGGCCCCGGTCGCCCGCGGGGCTGCGGATCGACGGCCCGGTGGCGGCGAGCTGCGCCGCGCGCTTGGGCCGCAGCAGAAAGGTCACGTCCTCGCCGGCCGCGAGCAAGCGGCCGCCGAAGTAGCCGCCCAGCGCGCACGCGCCCGCCACGAGAAATCTCATGCCCAGTCCATACGGTTCGGTTTGCCGTGTCGACGCTGCCGCAGACGCGGTGGCCAGGGAAGGAACGAAAACGTGCATCCATATGCGCGAGGGTGCGTTGAATCGTGCCGGCCGCACCGGGGTGGCGATATTCGGAATGCGAGCAAGCGTGTGCCTTTTTCTTCGTTTCCAAGCCGCGCGCACGCCTCAACAATCGTGGGCTTCCCGTCTCGCTGGAGCGTACGCACATGCTGCATCGTCAAACTTTCCTTCGCCTCGCCGCTGCGGCCCTGCTGCTGGCGCCTGCCCTGTCCATCGCCGCGCCGGCCGCGGGCGAACCCGTCTGGTTCGGCGTCAGCGGGCCGCTCACCGGCCAGAATGCCCAGTACGGCGCGCAGTGGAAGGCCGGTTTCGACCTCGCGCTCGACGACATCAACGCCAACGGCGGCATCCACGGCCGCCCGCTCGCCTACACCTTCGAGGACAGCCAGAGCGACCCGCGGCAGGCTGTCGGCCTGGCGCAGAAATTCGTCAACGACAAGCGCATCAAGATCGAGCTCGGCGACTTCTCCAGCCCGGCCTCGATGGCGGCGTCTCCCATCTACCAGCGCGCCGGGCTCGTGCAGCTCGGCTTCACGAATTCGCACCCTGACTTCACCAAGGGCGGCGACTTCATCTGGAGCCCGTCGATCAGCCAGGCCGATGCGCAGCCGCTCCTGGCCGACCTCGCGGTGAAGACGCTGGGCTTCAAGCGCGTCGCCGTGCTCTACCTCAACACCGACTGGGGCCGCGCCAGCCGCGACGTGTTCGTGAAGGCGGCCGAGGCGCGCGGTGCGCAGGTCGCGATCACCGAGGGCTACCAGCCGGACGAAAAAGACTTCCGCTCGACCCTGGTGCGCGTGCGCGACGCGAATCCCGATGGTGTGGTGCTGATCTCCTACTATCCCGACGGCGCGCTGATCGCAGGCCAGGTTCGCAACGTCGGCCTCAAGCAGCCGATTGCCGCGAGCGGCTCGGTCTACTCGCCGAAGTTCATCGAGCTCGGGGGCGCTGCGGTCAACGGCATCTACACCAACACGTCCTTTTTTCCCGAGGAGCCGCGGGCGGAAGTGCAGGACTTCGTCAAGCGCTTCCGCGCCAAGTACGGCAAGGAGCCGGACGCCTTCAACGCCTATGCCTACGACGCGGTCGTCTATGCCGCAGCCGCGCTGCGCCACGCGGGACCCAACGGCGACCGCAAGGCCGTGCGCGATGCGTTCTACAAGATCAAGGACATCCCGAGCGTGGTCTTCGGCAAGGCCAACTTCGATGCCGAGACGCGGCGCGTGATCGGCGTGAAGAGCGTCGACCTGGTGGTGAAGGACGGCAAGTGGGCGCTCGGCGACGGGAAGCCCGCCGTGGTCTCGGCGCGCTGAGCGCGCGGCCCTCGGCAGCGGCATGAATTTCTCGTTCACCTCCTTCTTCGACTACACGGTCAACGGCCTGATCATCGGCAACATCTATGCGTTGCTGGCGGTCGGGCTGGCGCTGATCTTCGGCGTCTCGCACCTCATCAATTTCGCGCACGGCTCGGTCTACACGGTCGGCGCCTACATCGGCTGGGCCTCCATCACCTGGCTGCGCACGCCGCTGCCGATCACCATCCTGCTCGTGGTGCTCGGCGCCGGCGCGCTCGGCATGCTGATCGAGCGCGTGGGCCTGCGCCCGCTGCAGGGCGCGGCGCGCATCGCGCCGCTGCTTGCGACCATCGGCATCAGCTTCGTGCTCGACATCCTGGTGCAGCTCGTCTTCAGCCCCGACCCGCGCGCGCTGCCGACGCAGCTGCCCGATTGGCGGCTCACGATCGGCAGCGGCACCATCGGCGCGCTCGACCTGCTGATCGCCGGCATCGGTCTCGCGACCGCGGCCGTGCTCTTCGGCTTCCTGCGCTTCACCAAGCTCGGCTGGGCGGTGCGCGCCACGGCGCAGGACCGCGATGCTGCGCAGCAGATGGGCGTGGACGTGAACCGCGTGAACCAGGCGGTGTTCGCGATCGCGTCGGCCCTCGGCGGTCTCTCGGGCCTGCTGGTGGGCATGTACTACAACAACATCAGCCCGGCGATGAGCTTTCAGGCCACGCTCAAGGGCGTGGTCGCGACCGTGGTGGGCGGCGTCGGCAACGTGCCGGGCGCGATCGTCGGCAGCCTGCTGCTCGGCCTGATCGAGAGCTACGGCGTCGCGCTGCTGGGCACGCCCTACCGCAATCTCTTCGCCTTCGCGCTGCTGCTGGTGATCCTGGTGTGGAAGCCCAACGGTCTCTTCGGCCGCAAGCGCGCGCTGCCGCCCGAGCCGCTCACCGGCACCTTCATCGCGCCGAGCAAGCCCTGGCACGTGCCGCGCCGGGTGCTGGCCGCGCTCTTCGTCGCCGCCGCGGCGCTGCCGCTCTTCGACCCGTCGCCCTACGTGCTGCAGACGCTCACCAACTCGTGGCTCTATGCCGCGCTGGCGCTGAGCCTCACGCTGGTGGCCGGCACCATCGGCCAGATCTCGCTCGGCCATGCCGGGCTGCTCGCGATCGGCGCCTACGCATCGTCGCTGCTCGTGCTCGACCTGCACCTGCCGGTGGGTACGGGCATCGTGCTGGCGGGCCTGCTGACCTCGGTGATCGGCACCGCGCTGATCTTCCCGGCCTTCCGGCTGCGCGGGCATTACGTATCGATCGCGACGCTGGGCATCGGCGAGATCGTGGGGCTCACCATCCTCAACTGGGAGAGCCTCACGCGCGGGCCGATCGGCGTGTCGGGCATCCCGCCGCTCTCGCTCTTCGGGCGCGACGCCTCGTCGAACAACGCCTTCTACTGGGCTTCTTTCGGCGCCATGGTGCTGCTGGCCTTGCTGCAGTGGCGCCTGCTGCGCTCGCACCTGGGCCGCACCTTCCGCGCGGTGCGCGAGGACGAGGTGGCCGCGCGTGCCTACGGCGTCAGCCCCGACCGCTACAAGGCGATGGCCTTCGGCTTCGGCGGCTTCGCGGCGGGCGTGAGCGGTGCCTTCACCGCACACCTCTACTCGTACATCAACCACGAGACCTTCACCTCGCAGATCTCCATCCTCGCGCTGACGATGGTGATCCTCGGCGGCCTCGGGAACATCAGCGGTGCGCTGCTCGGCGCTGTGGCGCTCGTGAGCCTGCCCGAGCTGTTCCGCGTGACCGCGGAGTACCGGATGCTGATCTACGGCGTCGCGCTGCTGCTGCTGATCCGTTTCCGGCCACAGGGGCTGCTGGGCACCGTCTGAAACGACACCACAAGGACACACACACCATGAGCCATCTCAACGACTACCTTGCAGAGAAGCGTTCGGCCGTGCTGGCGCGCAACGCGGCCATCGAGGCCGGCACGGCGCAGCCGCTCCAGCTCAAGGCGCATGTGCGCGCCGAAGGCCGCAGCGGCGTGCGGCGCCTGCGCATCCGCGACCACCAGGTGATCAGCGACAGCCCGCCGGACTTCGCGGGCTACAACCTCGGGCCCAGCTCGCCCGAACTCCAGCTTGGCGTGCTGGGCACCTGCGTCACGCACATCTTCCTGATCCAGGCCGCCGAGCGGCAGGTGCCGCTGGACAGCCTCGAGGTCGAGGTGACGGGGCTCATCGATCCGCGCGGCGGCCGGCCCGGCCATGAGGCAACGCCGATCTGGCCGCACGAGATCGGCTACACGGTGCATATCGATTCGCCGGCTTCGCAGGAGGACATCGACGCGCTCTTCGAGGCGGTCGAACGCAACTGCCCGATCCTCAACCTGCTGCGCAATCCGCAGACCATCCGGGCCGAGGTGAAACGGGTCGGCGCGAAGGCGGCGGCGAAAGAACCCGATGCCATCGCTGCTTGAAGTCAGCGGTCTCACGCGGCGCTTCGGCGGGCTCACCGCGGTCGATGCCGTGGACCTGCACGTGGGCGAGGGCGAGCTGGTCAGCGTGATCGGCCCCAACGGCGCGGGCAAGACCACGCTCTTCAACCTCGTCACCGGGCTCGACCAGCCGGATGCGGGCCGGGTGCTTTTCGAGGGCGACGACATCACGGGCTGGCCCGCGCAGAAGCTCGCCCAGCGCGGCCTCGCGCGCACCTTCCAGCACGGCCGTGTGTTCGCCAACCTCACGGTGCTCGACAACGTGCTGGTCGGTGCGCACACGCGGCTGCGCGCGGTCAAGCCGCGCATGGGCGGCGTGCCGGGCCTGCCGGCGCTGGCCGAGCTCGCGCTCGCGCTGGTGCAGCCGCCTTCGGTGCGGCGTGAAGAGGAGCGCCTGCGCGCCGAGGCGCTCGCGATCATCGCGCTCTTCGGCGAGCGCCTGCAGCCGCGAATCGACCACCCGGCCTACAGCCTCTCGTATGCGAACCGGCGCCGCGTCGAGATCGCCCGCGCGCTGGCGCTCCAGCCGCGGCTGCTGCTGCTCGACGAGCCGACCGCCGGCATGAACGAAAGCGAGACGGCCGAGATGCTGCAGATCATCCGTGCGCTCAAGGAACGCGGCCAGGCCATCCTGCTGATCGAGCACAAGCTCGACCTGGTGATGCAGCTGTCCGACCGCGTGGTGGTGCTCGATGACGGCCGCAAGATCGCCGAAGGGCTGCCCGACGCGGTGCGCAACGACCCGGCCGTGATCGAGGCCTACCTGGGGCATCGTCACGTGGGCGAGCAGGTCGCGGTGGCTGCATGATCGCCACCGTCGCACGAACGGGCCTGGCGCCTTCGCCGCTCTGGAACAAGGACAGGGGCGACGCCGAACCTGGGCGTTCCGCGGTGGCCGGTCTTCGAAGCGGCGAGCCGCCCTTGCTCGAGCTCCGGAAGATCAACAGCTTCTACGGGCCGGTGCAGGCGCATTTCGACCTCGACCTCGAAGTGCGCCGCGGCCAGATCGTGAGCCTGCTCGGCGGCAACGCAAGCGGCAAGTCGACCACGATGAAGGTGGTGCTGGGCCTGCTCAAGCCGCGTTCGGGCGACGTGCGCTTCGACGGCGAATCCACGCTCGGCCTCGGCACGCCGCAGGTGATCCGTCGCGGGATCGGCTCGGTGCCCGAGGCGCGGCGCCTCTTTCCCGCGATGACGGTGCGCGAGAACCTGCTGATGGGTGCGTACGCGCGCAACGACCGCAAGGCGATTGCCGAGGACCTCGCGCGCATGCTGGACCTGTTCCCGCGCGTGGCCGAACGCATCGAGTTCCAGGCCGGCACGCTCTCGGGCGGCGAGCAGCAGATGGTGGCGATGGCGCGCGCGCTCATGGGCCGGCCGAAGCTGCTGTGCATGGACGAGCCGACCATGGGCCTGTCGCCGCTCTACGTCGACCGCGTGCTGGAACTCATCGCGCAGATCAACCGGCAGGGCGTCTCGGTCTTCATGGTCGAGCAGAACGCCAGCCTCGCGCTGCAGATCGCGCACCACGGCTACGTGCTGCAGACCGGCCGCATCGTGCTGAGCGGCCCGGCTGACCGGCTCCTGGCCGACGCGCGCATCCGCGACGCCTACCTCGGCGGCGGCGATGCCGCGCGCACCGCATCCTGAACATTCAAATCGCACCCCCATGTCGCTCTCGCTCGACCACATCGTCATCGCCGTCCACGACCTCGAGACCACCATCGCCGACTACGCCGCGCTCGGCTTCAACGTCCAGCGCGGCGGCGATCATCCGGGGCGGACCACGCACAACGCGCTGGTCGTGTTCGCCGACGGCAGCTACTTCGAGCTGATCGCCTGGAAAGCGCCCGCGCCCGAGGAGCGCTGGTGGCAGCTGCTGCAGCGCCACGGCGAAGGCATCGTCGACTTCGCGCTGCTGCCCACGAGCACCGCGCAGACGGTGGCCGAAGCCGCGGCGCGCGGCCTGGCGCTCGATGGCCCGCTCGACGGCGGCCGCGTGCGCCCCGACGGCGAGCGCCTGCACTGGCAGACCGCGCGGCCGCCGTCGCCGGACCTGCCCTTTCTCTGCGGCGATCTCACGCCGCGCGCACTGCGCGTGCCCGAGGGCGAAGCGCGCGTGCATCGCAACGGCACCACCGGCGTCGCCAGTCTCGCGCTCGCGGTGCGCGACCTCGACGCCACCGTGGCACGCTACCGCGCCTTGCTCGGTGCGTCGGAAGGCGAGGGCGCCGCGCAGGTGGGCGGCGTGGTGAGCCTGCCCGGCGGCCGCGCGCGGCTTGCGCTGATCACACTGGGCGCCAGCACGCTGGTGCTGTCTTCTACGCGCGCGGGTCTGGGCGCCGAAGGAGATGCGCTCGGCCAGCGCCTCGCGCTGCGCGGCGACGGCGCCTACGCCATCGTGCTTCGCGTGGACGGGCCAGAAGAGCGGCCGGTGCCAGACCTCGCACTCACCCATGGCGCCAGCATCGAGTTCGACGCCATCTTCTCCCCCGCGCACCGGCCCGAGCGGACTTCACGATGACTGCGACCCGGCGCCTCGGCTTCTTCAGCCGCCTTCTCGACGACGCACCCGCCAGCGAGCGCTATCGGCTGGTCGCCGAGCAGATCGCGCACGCCGAGGCCTTCGGCTTCGATTCGGCGTGGGTGGCACAGCACCATTTCCACGAAGCCGAGGGCGGCCTGCCGTCGCCCTTCGTCTTCCTGGCGCACGTGGCTGCGCTCACGCGACGCATCCGGCTCGGCACCGGCATCGTGACGCTGCCGCTCGAGAACGCCGTGCGCGTGGCCGAAGACGCCGTGGTGCTCGACCTGCTGTCGGGCGGCAGGCTGGAGTTCGGCGTCGGCACCGGCGGCACGCCGTCGTCCTTCGCCGCCTTCGGGCTGGCCAGCGAGGACCGCGCCGAAATCTTCGCGCGCCATCTGGCGCAAGTGCGCGAGGCGTGGGCAGGCCGGCCGCTCGCCGGCGGCGATCGCCTGTACCCGGCCTCGCCGCAACTGCTGGACAGGATCTGGCAGGCGACCTTCTCCGTCGCCGGCGGCGCGCGGGCCGGGCAGGCGGGCGACGGCCTGATGCTGTCGCGCACGCAGCCGCGGCCGGCGGATGCGCCGCGAGCCGCACTCTCCGAACTTCAGCGCCCGATCGTCGAGGCCTACCTCGAGCGCCTGCCCGCGGGTCGCACGCCGCGCATCATGGGCTCGCGCTCGGTGTTCGTCGCCGATGACCGGCAGGACGCATTGCGCCTCGCCGAGCAGGGCCTGCGCCGCAGCGTGGCGCGCTTCGGCGATCCGAGCCGGCCGGGCCCCGACGCCTCGCTGCAGGAACTCATCGAAGGCTACGACGTGCACGTCGGCACGCCGGACGACGTCATCGCATCGCTGCAGGCCGACAGCACGCTCGCGCAGGTCACCGACATGGTGTTCCAGGTGCATTCGGTCGATCCGCCGCACCGGCTCATCCTGCGCTCCATCGAGCTGGTCGCCACCCGGGTGGCGCCGGCGCTGGGCTGGCAACCTGCTTCCGATCCCCTTCGCGACACATCACCGGAGACCATCGCATGACCGCAACTCACGCACCCGACGTGATCGACCAGTTCGCGGGCCTCGTGCTCGGCCACCTGCTCGGATCCATCCGGGCCCAGCGCCCGCAGGCGCGCTTGCAGAGTCAGGAAAGCTACCGGGCGCTGTTCGAACCCGCATCGCCGCTGGCGAGCGATTTCGCGCTGGCGGAGCGCTTCGCGGTCGCCACCTTCGTGGCGGCGCTGCACGGGCCCGGTCCGGCGGTCGATTTCTACGCCAGCGGCCTCGCGCGGCACGGCGGCGCGCCGGCGCTGGCCGATGCGCTCGCGGCCCAGGCGGCCGACGGCGCGGCGTTCGGACCCTACGGCCGTTTCCCGGCAGGGCCGTTGAGCGCGGAAGACGCGCCGGGGCCGATCTACCGCGTCAGCGACGCAGGCCGCGCGGTGCTGGGCGCTCGTCTCTCGGCCGCGCTGATCCACGCGCACCTGCTGCTCTTCCATCCGCGCGACGCGAGTGCGCGCGACCTCGCGGCGCTGCTGGACACCGGCTGGTCCCCGACGGACATCGTCACGCTGTCGCAGCTCGTCGCCTTCCTCGCCTACCAGCTTCGCGCCGCCGCCGGGCTGAAGGCCCTGGCGTCATCGCAAGGAGGCGCGCAGTCATGAGCGATTCGACCCTTCACCATCCCGCCAACGTGCCGCCCAATGCCTTCACGCAGGAGGAGCTCGAATGGCTGCCATGGCTGCAGCCCTTGCCCGAAGCCGAGCTGACCGAGCGGCACCGCGACGGCCTGGTGGACGCCTCGCGCGCGAAGTCGCCCTACTTCATGCTGCTCGCGCGCGACCCGGACATCCTCGGGGCGCGCACGCGGACCGACAAGGACATCTTCTACAACCCGGAAGGCGGCTTGCCGCGCGCCGAACGCGAACTCGCGGCAGCAGCGACATCGCGCCATAACGGCTGCATCTACTGCGCGTCGGTCCATGCGCGATTCGCCTCGCACTTCTCGCACCGGACCGACGACGTGCAGCGACTGCTCGACGAAGGTGTCGGCGCACGGATCGACGAGCGATGGGACGCCATCGTGGCGGCATCGGTGGCGCTGACGTCCACGCCAATCGCCTTCGGACGTGACCACGTCGAACGGTTGCGCGCCGCGGGGCTGGACGATCTGGCGATCGTGGACGTCGTCCAGGGCGCGGCCTTCTTCAACTGGGCCAACCGACTGATGCTGTCGCTTGGCGAGCCGTCGCGCGCTCGTCTCAGTTGAGCCGCTGGCCGCCGGCTGCGTCGAAGAGGTGGGCCTCGGCGGCCACCGGCCAGAGCGCCAGCCGGTCACCCGGCCGCACGCCGATGCGGTCGCGGAACGCCGCCATGACCGGATGGCCGGCCAGTCGCAGCGCGACCTGTGTTTCGGCGCCGGTGGGCTCGACGACGATCACGTCGGCCGAAAGCCCCCGGCTCGGATCGATCGTGAAATGTTCCGGGCGCGCGCCATAGAGCACGCGATCGCCGTGCGAGCCGCGCGCCGGCGACGCCAGCGGCAGGCGCAAGCCGTCGTCCGTCAAGACATACGGGGCGCCATCCAGCTGCAGGCGGCCGGGGATGAAGTTCATGGCGGGCGAGCCGATGAAGCCGGCGACGAAGGCATTGCGCGGCCGATCGTAGAGCTCGAGCGGCGCTCCGACCTGTTCGACCACGCCGTCCTTGAGCACGACGATGCGATCGGCCATCGTCATCGCTTCGACCTGGTCGTGGGTCACATAGACCGTGGTGGTGCCCAGGCGCTGGTGCAGTGCCTTGATCTCGGTGCGCATCTGCACGCGCAGCTTGGCGTCGAGGTTCGACAGGGGCTCGTCGAACAGAAAGGCTTGAGGCTGGCGCACGATCGCCCGGCCCATCGCGACACGCTGGCGCTGTCCGCCCGAGAGCTGGCGCGGGCGCCGCCTCAGGAGCCCGCCCAGGCCCAGCGTCTCGGCGGCCTGTTCGACGCGGCGAGCGATGTCGTCGGCGCGCAGTCCCTGGATCTTCAGGCCGAAGCCGAGGTTCTCTTCGACCGTCATGTGCGGATAGAGCGCGTAGTTCTGGAACACCATGGCGACATCGCGGTCGCGTGGCGCCACGTCGTTGATGAGCCGATCGCCCAGCAGGATCTCGCCCGCGTCGACGTCCTCCAGGCCGGCGATCATGCGCAGCAGCGTCGATTTGCCGCAGCCCGACGGGCCGACCAGCGCGACGAATTCGCCGTCGCGGATGTCGATGTCGATGCCGCGGATGACCGGCGTGCTGCCGAAATCCTTGGCGAGGTTGCGGATGGTGATGGAAGCCATGAAGGTCCTCGGGAAAAAAACGAAGCGGTCAGTCCTTGACGCTGCCGGCCGTGAGGCCGCGCACCAGGTACTTTCGAACGAGCACGGTGAACACCACGACCGGGAACATCACGAGGGTTCCGCTGGCGGCGATCTTGGTCCACTCCCAGCCTTCGTACTGCAGGAAGTTGACGATCGCAACCGGTGCCGTGATGGCGTTGGTGCGGGTCAGGATGAGCGCGTAGAAGAAGTCGTTCCACGAGAAGATGAAGCACAGCACCGCGGTGGCCGCGAGGCCGGGCGCGGTGAGCGGGAGCGACACGCGCCAGAAGGCCTGCCAGACCCCGCAGCCGTCGATCCATGCCGCCTCTTCGAGCGATGCCGGCACCGCCTCGAAGAAGGTCTGCATCAGCCAGATCACGATGGCCAGGTTGAAGGTCAGATAGACGATGGCGAGACCGACCACCGTGTCCTGCAGGCCGAGGTACTGGTAGGCCAGGAAGAAGGGAATCGTGAAGGCAATGGGAGGTGCCATGCGCGTCACCAGGATCCACAGCGCAATGCGGTCGCGGCCCTTGAACTTCCAGCGTGTGAGCGCGTAGGCGGCCGGCACCCCGATCAGCAGCGAGAAGCCGGTCGACAAGGTGCTCACGATCAGGCTGTTGCCGAAGGACTTGAGGAAGTTGCCCTGGAGCAGGCTGGCGAACCCGTCGAGCGTTGGAGCGAACAGGAGGCTGTCGTCGAAGATGTCGGCCGCCGGCCGGAAGGCCAGCTGTACGAGCCAGAGAAAGGGCGACAGCACGACCACCAGCAGCGCGGCCACTGCCAGCGCGCGGCCATGGCGCGCGAGCCAGGACCGGCGCTGCCCGTGCCGTGCGGCGCCCTTCGCGGACGTGACTGTGCCGACTGCAACGCCCTCGTCGTGGCTGGTGTCCAGATCGTCGATGCCCAGAGCGCGGCTAGCGCTTGTCATGGTCGCTCCATCCCAGTTTGCCGACCAGCCAGCTCAGGACGAAAACACCCACCAGCAAGACGGTCGCGATCGCGCTCGCGTAACCCCAGTAGGAGAAGTTGAAGGCCTGGATGAAACCGTAGTAGTTGGTCACCTCGGTCACGCTGCCCGGTCCGCCGTTGGTCAGCACGTAGATCAGCGGGAATGCCTTGAAGCTGTCGATGAGGCGGAACAGTCCGCACACGACGAGCACGGGACGGATGTAGGGGAACACGATGTAGCGGAACAGCTGCCACCGGCTGGCGCCCTCCAGCGTAGCCGCTTCCAAGGGATCGTCGGGGATCATCTGCAGCGACGCCAGGACCATCAGCATGGTGAAGGGGAACCACTGCCAGGTATCGGCCAGCGAGATCGCCCACAGGGCGGTATCGGGGTTGGCGATCAGCGAGCGGACCGGCCACCCCAGCGCCTCGAGCGTGCGGTGGATCGGGCTGATGTCGGGCGTGTACATGATCTTCCAGATCAGCGCGACGACGATCGGCGGAAGCACCATGGGAATCAGGAAGATCGTCCGCGCGCCTTCGAGCACCCGCGACTTGCCGTTCAGCAGCAGCGCCAGGCCGAGACCCACTCCCAGCTGCAGCGCCACGCTGGAGACCGAGAGCTTCAGCTGCACCGCGATGGACGCGAGGAATCGCTGATCGTGCAGCAGCTGCCGGTAGTTGATCAGCGGGTCGTCGAAGCGGAAGGTGCCGGACGGGTCCGTGAGCTGGAGTGGCGTGAAGCTCGCCACCAGCAGCGCGGCGGCAGGCACCAGCGTGATCAGCAGCAGGACGGCCAGCGAGGGCGTCAGGCCCAGCAGGAAAGCGCGGCGCCGCTCGTTCTGCCAGCCGGTTCGCCAGCCGGTCGCGGCAATTGCATGTGCCACGCCCTCGTCCTCAGAGCTTGGCGCCGGCGCGCTTGAGTTCCGCGATCGAGTTGGCCTGCGCCTGCTGGAAGGCCTGCTTCGCCGACAACTGGCCGCTGGCGATCAGCTCGATCGCCTTGTTGAGTTGCTGGTCGATCTGCGGGTAGACCGACACCGTGCGGTACTTCATGTGCCCGCTCTTGGCTGCAAGTTCAATGGAGTCGAGCGAGAGCTTGGCCAGGTCGCTGCCGTTGATCACCTGCTTGCTTCGGTACGCCGCGGAGTCGATGTCCGAGCGACGGGCCGGCGAACCGTAGCCGGCCGCCACGGCCTTGCCGGTGGTCTGCTTGCCGAGCGCCCACTGGATGAAGGCCCAGGCGGCTTCCTTCTGCTTCGAGCCGACCGGAATGCCGAGTCCATGGACGGCGGTGCCCGGGAAGCGCCCGGCTGGTCCCTTGGGCACCAGTCCGAACTTGACGGTCTTGATCGTCTTGCTCGTGGCGGGGTCGCCGAGCTGCGCCAGGTGAAGCTGACCGGCATCCGTGAAATTGACTCGGCCGAGCTTGAGCGCCTGTGTCACCTGATCGGGTTGGTAGGTGATGGCGCCGTCGGGACCGAACTCCTTCAACAGGTTGGCGTAGTACTCGCCCGCGGCAATGGCCTCGGGCGTATCGAGTGTGGGGAACAGATCGTCGGGCGCCTTGCGGAACACATCGCCGCCGAAGGCATGGAGGTAGGGCACGAAGGTCCAGCCGTAGTGGTTGTCGGCGACGAAGCCGGCCACGCGCTCTTTCTTGTTGACGGCGCGCAGCACCTTCACCAGGTCGTCGGTGGTGTCGGGGAAAGCGAGCCCGGCTTTCTCGACCAGGTCGAAGCGGGATGACGCGGTCAGCAGCGCCTCCGCGGTCCATGGGATGCCGTAGAGCTTGCCGTCGCGGCCGGTCTCCGGCGCGCGGGCACCAGGCAGGAAGTCGTTGATGTCCCAATCGGACGGCGTCAGATTCGGGTTCTTGATGTAGTCGTCGAGCGGCGTCAGCCAGCCCGAATTGATCCAGCGGCTCGAATAGATGAAGGTGACGTTGACGACGTCGTAGCCCGAGCCCTTGGTCGACAGCTCGAGATCGGCACGCTGGTTGTAGACGGGAAACGAGGGCGCATCGAAATTCACCTTGGCGCCGGTGAGCGCCTCGAACTCAGGCAGCCACTGCTGCAGCAGCTTGGGATAGGCGGCGCTGAAGGTCGAGACGTTGAGCGTCACGCCGGCAAACTTCCTGGCGCCGCCTTGCGCAGCCGCCAGGCCGGGAAGCAGTGTCGTTGCGCCGAGTGCGGCACCGGCCTGGAGCAGGCCGCGGCGTTGGCGGTCGTGAGCGGAGAGTTCGTGCGTCATGGAGGTTTGCGGGTCAGGCTGTGGCAGAAATGAGTTCGTCGATGCGCGCGTCGTTGGTCGCCTCGGGCCGGCTGCGCGTGCGACTGCGCTGGCCGTCCAGCGCCACCGCCGGTTCGCCGTGCACGGTCACGCGGCGAACGAGTCGCGCCTGGTTGCCGTAGTCGTTGATCGCGAAGTGCTGCGTGGCGCGGTTGTCCCAGATCGCGACGTCGTCCTGTTGCCAGCTCCAGCGCACGGTGTTCTCGAGGCGCGTCACGCGGTTCTGCAGCAGTTCGAAGAGGCGCGCCGACTCGGTGCTCGACAGGCCGACCAGTTTCTTGACGAAGTGGCCCAGGAGCAGCGCCCGCTCGCCTGAAACGGGGTGCACATGCACCACCGGATGCTCGGCTTCGTAGACGGCGGAGACGAAGACGTTGCGGTGGTGGCGCAGGCGTTCTTCTTCGACCTGCACGCGGTCGGCGCCATAATCGTAGTCATTGCTGTGCACGGCCCACAAGTTGTCGGCCAGTTGCTTGAGATGGGTCGGCAGGCGCTCGTAGGCCACCGCCGTATTCGCCCAGACGGTGTCGCCGCCATAGGCTGGAATGGTCACGCCGCGCAGGATCGAAATCTTCGGGAACGCATCGACGAAGGTGACGTCGGTGTGCCACGAATCGGCCCGCCCGCCGCCCTTGGACGCGTCGAGCTCGAACAACTTCGTACCCTGCGGCGAAGGCACGGTCGGATGGGCCACGGTGCGGCCGAAGCGCGCGCCGAAGGCCTGGTGTTCCCGATCGTCCAGATGCTGCTGGCTGCGGAAGAACAGCACCTTGTGTTTCACCAGGGCCGTGTTCAGCTGCGCGATCACTTCGTCGGGCAGATCACCGCCGAGCAAGATGTTCTGCACCTCTCCGCCGATGTGACCTGCGACCCGCCGGATGCGCAGATCGCCGATGCTGGTGTCGATGGATGAAGCGGTGTCGTGGGTCACTGAAAGATTCCTTTGAATGGGTGGGGTGCGACGCGATACGCGGGCCGAGGCAGCCGTCGGCGGCCGATTCTGCGAGCGCGCTTTCGGATCGCGAACTACTGAATCGTTGCTTCCAAATAAGCGAATGATCTGAGTCGCGAGCAACTATCGATATGCGGCAAACGTCGTTGGAAAGCACGCGCTGCGCCGCTGCCGTCCGAACCGGCTCTGCTGTTTAGGTGGGGTTGTCTCCTCGTCGCTCCGAGCGACGTTCACGGGTCCTCGGGCCCGTTTTTTTCTGCAGCGGAAATCGCATCTGCAAACTCGCATTCGTTCGTTGGAAGGCGCAGTCCGCATGCGCAGACTTCACAGCTTCTCCATCGATTGGGTCGTCATGTCACTCCGCAATCCCGAACTCCTGGCGCCGCGTGTTCTGTCCGTGCTGCGCATCGTCTCGGCCTTCCTGCTGATCCAGCACGGATCGGCGAAGCTGCTCGGCTTTCCTCACGTGGCCTATTTCGACAATCTCCAGCTCGCGTCGCTGCTCGGCGTGGCCGGCGTGCTGGAACTGGCCGGGGGCGCGCTGTTGCTGATCGGGCTCTTCACGCGTCCGACCGCATTCGTTCTCTCCGGCTTGCTGGCGTTCGCCTATTTCCTCGGCCACGCGACGAAGGGCTACGTGCTGGCGCCGTCGTTGAACCAGGGCGAGGCGGCCGTGCTGTTCTCCTTCGTCTTCCTGTACATCGCCGCTGCCGGCGCCGGCCCGTGGAGTGTCGATGCGCGCCGTGCAAAGGCCGGTGCGCCGGCACCCGCGGCCGCGGCCGCCGTGGCGTGACACGCATCGCCGAACTGGTGCCTGCCGAACAGGCCCGCCGCGTGATCGCGCAAACAGCTTCGGTCTGGCGGATCGCACCGGCTTCGCCGCGCGAGGTGGCGCGCCGTGCGCCACGCGGCTATGTGCCGGCCCGGATCAGGCGACGCATCCACGCTTCCGCTGCGGCGCTCGTGCGGCCGGCCCTCGCGCACTCCTGGTAGATCCGCGGGCATCCCGCTGTTCGCTCATAACGTCTTCCAAACAACCCCACCATGTCGAGCAACTGGAAATTCGAGACCCTGTCGGTGCATGCCGGCTATTCGCCCGAGCCGACTACCCGCGCCGTCGCGCCGCCGATCTACCAAACAGTGGCCTATGCCTTCGACAGCGCGCAGCATGGCGCCGACCTGCTCGACCTGAAGGTGCCAGGCAACATCTACACCCGCATCAACAACCCGACGCAGGACGTGCTGGAGCAGCGCGTGGCGGCGCTCGAAGGCGGCATCGCCGCGCTGGCGCTGGCCTCGGGCCAGGCGGCCGTGACCTATGCGATCCAGACCATTGCCGAAGCCGGCGACAACATCGTCAGCAGCCCCGCGCTGTACGGTGGCACCTACAACCTGTTCGCGCACACGCTGCCGCAGTTCGGCATCTCCACGCGTTTTGCCGACCACCGCGACCCGGCGAGCTTCGAGCCGCTGATCGACGCGAAGACCAAGGCCGTCTTCGTCGAATCGCTCGGCAATCCGGCCGGCAACGTCACCGACATCGCGGCCATCGCCGAGATTGCGCACCGCCACGGCGTGCCGCTGATCGTCGACAACACGGTGCCCTCTCCGTACCTGAGCCGTCCCATCGAGCACGGCGCCGACATCGTCGTGCATTCGCTCACCAAGTACCTCGGTGGCCACGGCACCAGCATCGGCGGCGCGATCGTCGACGCGGGCAAGTTCCCCTGGGCCGAACACAAGGAGCGGTTCCGGCGCCTCAAGAAGCCGGACGTGAGCTACCACGGCGTGGTCTATACCGAGGCGCTGGGCCCGGCCGCCTACATCGGCCGCGCGCGCGTGGTGCCGCTGCGCAACACGGGCGCAGCGATCTCGCCCTTCAACGCCTTCCTGATCCTTCAGGGTGTCGAGACGCTGGCGCTGCGCATGGACCGCATCAGCAGCAACGCGCTGGCGGTGGCGCGCCACCTGAAGAAGAGCGAGGCCGTCAAGTGGGTCAACTATGCCGCGCTCGAAGACCATCCCGACCATGCGCTGGCGCATAAGTACCTCGGCGGCGAGGCGAGCGGCGTGCTGACCTTCGGCATCGGCGCCGGCCGCGCGGGCGGTGCCAGGTTTCTGGACGCTCTGAAGCTCTTCACGCGGCTGGTCAATATCGGCGACGTGCGCTCGCTGGCCACACATCCAGCCTCGACCACGCATCGCCAGCTGTCGCCCGACGAGCTGGCCCGTGCCGGCGTCACCGAGGACACCGTTCGCCTCTCGGTCGGCATCGAGCACATCGACGACTTGCTGGCCGACCTCGACCAGGCGCTGGTGGTCGCTTGAAAGCGATGAACCCGAGCCTCGTGTTCTCGCCCGATACGTTCCTCAACCCTTCATGCATCCCGGCAGGTTCCCATGTCAGCCAACATCAAGGCCATCAATGGCCGCAAGCAATTCCGCGGCAAGGTTCGCGAGATCCTCCGCGGCTCCGTCGTCTCGGAAATCGACGTCGTAGCCAGAAAACGTTAATAGCGGCATAAAAACGATTTCTAGACCGCTCATTTGCATAAAAACGTTTCGCGTGACGGCCTCTGTCTCGTCCAGTGAAAATTAAATACTGATTCAATATCCAGTATTCACGAACCGCCTACGTTCGCCGAGCTCCACTGCCGCCCGGGTCCGTGGCCCGTACGTGCCGGCTATCCGCGCGCTCTCGATGCGCTGTTTTTGGCGAAAAGGCATGCGCAATGTCGACGATGTGGCGTTCACGATCTTCGCGCGGCGCCTGTGACAGGTCGCGCAGGGCGACCGTGCCGCGCTGTTTCGGCACTACAAGGGATGCATTTCCGCGCTGCCAGGCGATGAATCCAAGCGACAACCGCCGCGGCCGCCAGTCAAGCCTTGCGTCAGCAATTTGAACGAACGCGCGCAGGATTGCCGAGCACAGTGGCGCCCGCGGGAACATCTCGGGTCACGACGCTGCCAGCCCCGATGACAGCGTCATCACCGACGGTCACGCCAGGAAGAAGGATGGCGCCACCGCCGATCCAGACGTTGCGCCCGATCCGAATAGGGCGGCCGTTCTCCAGGCCCGCCTCGCGCTCAGCGGGGTCTCGTGGATGGTCGGCCGTGAGGATTTGGACGTTGGGACCAATCTGGGTCTTGTCGCCAATGGAGACTTCGACCACGTCGAGGATCACGCAACCGAAGTTAAGGAAGACGCCTGTCCCCAACTTGATGTTGAATCCGTAGTCGCAATGAAAAGGTGGTCGAATGGTCGAGCTCAAACCGACCTTTGCGAAACGCTCACTCAACAACGCGTGACGCTGTTGGGTCTCCATGCCTAAAGACGAGTTGTATCTCACGAGCCATTCCCTGGTGGCGGCAAGGTCCGCTTGAAGCTCCTCATCGCCAGCGTTGTACATCTCGCCAGCGAGCATCTTCTGCTTCTCAGTCTTGGGCATGGATTCATTCATGGGCTTCGTTCCTTTCAGTGGGTCAGGATCCTGTCAAGAAAGTCCTTGGTGCGCGGCTGACGGTTTTCCGGGTGATTGAAGAAATCGTCCTTCGAGCAGTCTTCCACAATCCGCCCGCCGACGTCGATGAAGATCACGCGGCTCGCGACCTTGCGCGCGAAGCCCATCTCGTGCGTGACCACCATCATGGTCATGCCTTCATTGGCCAGCGTCACCATCACGTCGAGCACTTCGCCGACCATCTCGGGGTCGAGCGCCGACGTCGGCTCGTCGAACAGCATCACGATCGGGTCCATGCTGAGCGCACGGGCGATCGCCACGCGCTGTTGCTGCCCGCCGGAAAGCTGGCCCGGGAACTTGTCCTTGTGGACCATCAGACCCACCCGGTCGAGCATCTTCAGGCCGCGCGTCTCGGCCTCGTCGGCGCTGCGGCCCAGCACCTTGATCTGCGCGATCGTCAGGTTCTCTGTAACCGACAGGTGCGGGAACAGTTCGAAGTGCTGGAACACCATGCCGACCTTCGAACGCAGCTTCGGCAGGTTGGTCTTGGGGTCGTGCAGCGGGATGCCGTTGACCGTGATCTCACCCTTTTGAAAGGGCTCGAGCGCGTTCACCGTCTTGATGAGCGTGGACTTGCCGGAACCCGAGGGGCCGCACACCACCACCACGTCGCCCTTGGCAATGTCGACCGAGCAGTCCTGGAGCACCTGCACCGGGCCATACCACTTAAAAACGTTCTTGATCTCAATCATCGCGGACATCTCCCAATGAGGAGGCCTGCAACCTCCCGTTTCGGATTACAAAGCTGCTGCGAGCACAATTTCGATGCCCGTTTTGGGGTTTGCCATCAGTGCCTGAACGGTCGCGCGACTCGGGCAGTGGCCAGCGGGAACCCAGGCATCCCAGACCGAGTTCATGTCGGCAATCTGCGTGATGTCCCGAAGGAAGATCTGGCACGACAGAATGCGGCTCTTGTTCGTACCCGCCTTCTCGAGAAGGCCATCGATGGTCGCCAGAACCTCAGCGGTCTGTTCCTTGATGCCGTCCTCCAGCGTATTACGCGGGACCTGCCCGGCAAGATAGGCGACGTTGTTGAAGATGGAGACGTCGGAGAGTCGCACGCCGACGTTGATGCGAGGGATATCGGTCATTGAATGTTGAGTCTTGTATAGAAGAAGACGCGCTCGGCGCCGTGAGATATCTCCGACAGATGTTGCTGTCAGAGTTGCAATTCCATCTTTCGTGCAATTTCACGAAACTCGTGGTGATCGCTGTCCGGAACCATGGAGCCACCCGTGGTCCAGAGCACGTGGGTCGCATCGGCAAGCACGTGATCGATGGACCAGGTGGCCAAGTAGCGATGTCCCACGTCGCTGCTCGTGATCCATTGGGGGCCTGCAAAGCCGGCGGCCGCAGACGGCTCGAGTTCGAGCTTCTCAGAGTCCCATGCGCGCAGCAACCCGGAGAACAATTGTTCGTCGGTCACGGTGAACACGCCGGACAGCGCACCCCGAATCCGCGCCGCGACCATCGGAGACGCCTGCGGCACGGCGAGGCCATCCGCCTGCGTTCGGTTGTCCAGCCCGTAGTCATAAACCGAGACATCGGCCACGCCGCCCGATGCCATCTTCAGCAACATGCATGGCGATGCGACCGGCTCGGCAAAAAAGCAGTGCACGGAAGATCCGAAGAGACGGGTCAACCCCAGCGAGATGCCGCCCGGCGCGCCGCCGACTCCGCAGGGGAGATAGACGAACAGCGGCTTCTCGGGTGACGGTGTTCGCCCGGCTGCCCCCAGCTGCTCGGCAAGGTAGCTCGCGGCTGCCGCGTATCCCTCGAGTAGGAGCGTCGAATCCTCATCGTCGATGAAGTAGCTGAGCGGATCGTGCTTGGCCGCATGCCGGCCCGCTTCGACCGCCGATGAATAGTCGCCTTGATGTTCGACAACCTCGACGCCGCGGCGCCTGAGCTCCTGCTTCTTCCAGGCCTTAGCCTCCTGCGACATATGCACGACGGCGCGAAAGCCCAGCGCAGCCGCGATCGTTCCGATGCTGAGTCCAAGGTTGCCGGTGCTCCCAACCGAGATGGTTCTCCCCGCGAACAAGGCCCGAGCGTCCGAGCTGGCAAGCGCAATGAGATCGGCATCCAGCTCGAGCAGGCCAGCCCGGATTGCCAACGCTTCCGCGTGCGCCAGCACTTCGTGAAATCCACCCCGGGCCTTGATGGACCCGACCACCGGCAGCAGATGATCTGCTTTGACATACAGCTTGCCTGCGGTAGCGGGCAAATCGAGCGACTGCTGCAGATGGTGTACAGGCAGCAGCGGGGATTCGACTCGCCCATCGCGGTAGTCCGCCTCGGGGAACAGCGCGTGCATCAAGTTCTCGGCACGGCGAAGGCGGCTTTCCGCGTCCTCAAACACCGCCTCGTCGGCGCAGCCAGGGTCGACCTGCCCGCGCTCCGGGTTCAACCAGAGCAACGGCGTGCGGGTAGACAGTGCGGCGGAAACGGCGGGCGAGATGCCTGTCCGTTGCGACGTCACCGCGCAACCTCCGGCTCACGGTGACCATAGCGCCTCACGCGCAGATCGGCCTGCTCCTTGTGCCCGGCGAAGCCCTCCATCGCGCACAGACGAGAGCAGTATTCGCCGATCAACACCGATGCCTCGTCGGTCGTCACACGCTGGTAGGTACAGGTCTTCATGAACTTGCCGACCCACAGCCCCCCAGTGAAACGCGCAGAGCGCATGGTGGGAAGCGTGTGGTTCGTGCCGATCACCTTGTCACCGTAGGACACGTTCGTACGGGCGCCGAGAAACAGCGCACCGTAGTTCCTCATGCGATCGAGGAAGTAATCGGGGTTCTCCGTGAGCACCTGCACGTGTTCCGACGCGATACGGTCACCCTCGCTCACCATCTCGTCCATAGTATCGCAGAGGATGATCTCGCCGTAGTCTTCCCAAGCGAGCCGGGCGATGGGTGCGGTCGGCAGGACGGCGAGCTGCCGCTCGATCTCCGCTGGCAGCGCTATCGCGAGTTCGCGCGACGTCGTAACGATGATGGTGGGCGAATTGACGCCGTGCTCCGCCTGACCGAGCAGATCCGCCGCTGCCATCTCGGCGTCGCAAGTATGGTCCGCGATCAGGAGGGTCTCGGTCGGGCCGGCGATCAAGTCGATGCCGACCCGACCGAAGAGCTGTCGCTTGGCCTCGGCGACATAGGCGTTGCCGGGGCCGACGATCATGTCCACGGCCCCGATCTCCGAGGTGCCGACAGCAAGCGCGGCAACCGCGTGAGCGCCGCCGACGCAGTAGATCTCGTGTGCGCCGCCCAGGTGCATCGCCGCGACGATCGCGGGATTCGGGCGACCGTTGAACGGCGGAGCCACGGCGACGATGCGCTCGACACCCGCGACGCTCGCCGTCACTACACCCATGTGGGCCGACGCGATCAGCGGATATTTGCCTCCGGGGACATAGCACGCGACCGACTGAACGGGCAGGTTCTTGTGCCCGAGGAAAACGCCAGGCAAAGTCTCTACCTCGACGTCGTGCATGGACGACCTCTGGATCTCGGCGAAGCGACGAACCTGGGCCTGCGCGAAGTCTATGTCCGAGCGCTCTTGAGCTGACAGCGACGCGACGCACTGTGCGATGTCTCCGGCCGAGAGTCGAAACGACGCCGGATTCCAGTCATCGAGCTTCTTCGAGTACTCCCGAACGGCCGTGTCACCCCGCGCCTCCACGGCAGCGATGATCTCGGAGACGATGTTTCGCACCTGTGCCGGTGACGAGGTTTGGGAGTCGGTGCTCTTTGCAGCTTTGATGATCGTGATCATGACGTGAGTGGGATGGTTAGAGGAGACCGGCAGATGGATGGGTCATGTCTGGGGGTTGGGGCGGGATGAGTCGCCGCAGCGCTTCGAAGAAAAGCTGCGACTGAACACGCTCGCCCTGAATCTGTTCGGCAGTTCGGCGAGCCAGTTCGCGATCGGCGATGGGCCGGATGGTCAAGCCGGTGGAACGGGCCATGAGTTCCTGCTGGGCCGCACGCTCCAGGAAATACATGTCGTCGTAGGCATACGCCAAACTCGATCCGGCCACGATCACACCGTGATTTCCCAGGAAGGCCACCTCGTTAGAACCCATCGCCCGCGCAATTCTTTCGCCTTCGGAGGCATCGAGCGCGAGGCCGTTGAAGTCTCGGTCAACCGCGATCCGATCCAGGAAGCGCAGTCCGTTCTGGCTGAGCATCGGATCGATCGCGCCGGCCTCTGTCACGGTGAACGCGCTGGCGTTGGGCATGTGGGTATGCAGAACGACCGCATGACCCGCAATGCGATGCACCGCCGCGTGGATGAAGAGCGCCGACGGTTCTGCCGGATGACGCCCTTCCAGGACGTCCCCGTGCTCGTCCACCAAAATGATGTCCGCGGCCTGAACCTCGCTCCAGTGCAGTCCTCTGGGATTCAAGAGGAACGTGCTGTCGCTGACGGCCACGCTGAAATGATTGCAGACGCCCTCGGAGAATCCATGGAAGGCTGCCGCGCGCAAAGCAAGGGCAAGGTCCTCACGCAGCGCTCGATCCGCGGTGTCATCTATGCGATTCATGTGCACGCTCCAAACCAAAGGAGGGCATTAGGGCCGAGTCGGTGCGCGTGTGCAAGATTCGCAGATCGCAGGCAAAAGTGACGCACTCAATGCCCCTCGTTCCGCTCGGATTTCCAGTGCGCGGCGTCAATGACGCAACGGCTGAACAAGCAACCGGCCTGTTCATTGGAAGCAGGCCCTTCGCAGATGTGCGAAAGGGCCCTTCGCACCAGTTGCGAACTGTGACATGAGGGTGACATTCCCCTAAATTCGCGGCTCCAAACAACGCCGAGCGCATACGCAAATTCGGCAGAAACCGGAGCCTCACTTGAAATCTCTTCACGTCCCGTTCTGTGGTCTTCTCCTCGGCCTCTGCCTCGCCTCCGTATCTCATGCGCAGGAGAGCGGCACCATCCGGAAGCTGAAAGAAACCAACACCATCACGCTCGCCAGCCGCGAAGTGTCGATTCCCATCAACTATCTGGGCGAGAACCAGCAGCCGGTCGGCTTCGGCATCGACATCTGCCTTCACGTCGTCGATCACTTGAAGAGGAAGCTGAACCTTCCGAACCTGAAGGTCGCCTACAGCCCTGTCAATTCCACGAACCGGATGCCACTGCTGGCCAATGGCACCACCGACATCCAGTGTGCGTCCGACGGAAACCTGGAGGAGCGATGGAAGCAGATCAGTTTCTCGAACACCTATTTCATGTCAGGCATGAAATACCTCGCCAAGAAGTCGCAGAACTTGAGCACGCTTGAAGACCTCAAGGGCAAGACCGTCGTGTCGACCGCCGGCACGCTGAACCTCAAGCTGCTTTACGAGTTCAACGAGAAACTGAAGCTTGGCATGAAGATCCTCTCGAGCACGGATCACGCAGAAGGTTTTCTGATGGTCGAGACCGGGCGTGCCGACGCGTTCGCACTCGACGACGTGCTGCTCGCGAGCCTGATCGCGACGTCCAAGGAGCCGGCGACCTACGCACTGAGCAAAGCCGATTTCGGCCCGCCGCTTCCTTATGGCCCGATGATCCGCAAGGATGATCCGGAGTTCAAGAAGCTGGTCGACGAAGCGACGACCGAGCTCTACACGAGCCCGAAGATCAAGATGCTCTACGGCAAGTGGTTCACCTCGCCGATCCCACCGAAGGGCATCAATATGAACCTGCCGATGAGCGACGCCCTCGCGAAAACGCTGGCAAAGCCGGCGGATTCGTTTGACCTGTCGAAGTATCCGAAATAGTCCCCGAGGCTACCAAGGGCAGTCGCATGCAGTACTCGTGGAATTGGAAGATCTTCTGGGACCTGGCGGTCGAGGGCAAGCCGCACTACGTGCTGCTCTTCCAAGGCATGCTCTGGACCATCGCGACCGCTCTATGCGCTTGGCTGCTGGCCTTGGCGATCGGTTCGGTCGTCGGTGTGCTACGGACGCTTCCTTCGCGAAGTGCGCGCGCCCTCGGCGCCACCTACGTCGAGTTCTTTCGCAACATCCCCCTGCTGATGCAGGTGTTCATCTGGTTCTTCGTGCTGCCGGAGGTCGTACCGGAGAGCCTGGGCAAACAACTGAAGCAGATGGATGACGGTCCCTTCATCGCGGCGGTGCTCGCCATCGGGTTTTTCATGGCAGCCCGCATCGCCGAGCAAGTGCGCGCCGGCATCCAGGCGCTGCCAAGGGGCCAACTGATGGCCGGCACCGCGATGGGCCTCACGCGCTCCCAGACATACAGGCATGTGCTGCTGCCCGTGGCGTACCGGATCATTCTGCCGCCGCTGACGTCGGACTTCATGGCGACTGTCAAGAACACGTCGGTGGCCATGACCATCGGCCTGCTGGAACTGACCGGCAGGGCCAGGGCCATGCAGGAGTTCACCTTTCAAGTATTCGAAGCCTTCACTGCGGCTGCGCTGGCCTACCTCATCCTCAACCTGACCGTCACCGCGCTCATGCGCGGGCTCGAGAAGAGACTGGCGATCCCCGGCCTGATCGTGGTGCGCTGACATGTTCCAAGACTTCGACCTCCAGGTCATCCTCCGCGCCGCGCCCTATCTGTTTGGCGAGGGCATGGTCTTCACGCTCACGCTCACTGCGATTGCGACGGTCGGGGGCATCGCCCTGGGAACGCTGCTGGCGCTTGCGCGTCTCTCGGGCGTGCCCATTGCAGCACCGCTGGCTGCTGCCTATGTGAACCTCTTTCGCGCGCTGCCGTTGATTCTGGTCATCTTTCTTTTCTACTTTCTTGTCCCCTACGTGGGCCAGTGGGCGACGGGCGCCAGCCGACCCCTTCAGGTGGGCGCGCGCAACTCGGCGATCGTCACATTCACATTGTTCGAAGCTGCTTACTTTTCCGAGATTGTCCGCTCAGGTGTGCAGTCGATCCCTAGAGGCCAGCTGGCGGCAGCCCAGGCTTTGGGCATGCGTTACGTGCAGACCATGGCGACCATCATTCTTCCGCAGGCGTTTCGAGCGATGGCGCCCGTGCTGCTCACGCAGACGATTGTCCTTTTCCAGGACACCTCACTGGTCTATGTGCTCTCGTTGACGGACTTTTTGGGTGGCGCCACGAAGATCGCCCAGCGTGAAGGTCGGCTGGTCGAGATGTACTTGTTCGCCGCGCTGGTGTACCTCGTCATTTGCTTCTCAACTTCGCGGCTCGTTGCGCATCTTCAGAAGCGCCTCGCTACCCCACTCTAGGCAGACGCCAGCTCCTCCATGACAAGCTCAGAAACTACAGACACCATCGTTGTCGGCGCCGGCGTTGTCGGACTCGCGATCGGAACCAACCTCGCGCGGCGCGGCGTGCTCGTGACTATCCTGGACGAGTTGCCGGCCGCGAGTGGTGCGAGCTACGGCAACTCAGGGTTCCTTGTCGCGGATACCGCGATGCCGGTCGCGTTGCCGGGCATGTATCGCAAAGTCCCGTCGTGGCTTCTCGACCCCGAGGGACCGTTGCGCGTGCGTCCAAGCTATCTTCCAACCGCCTTGCCCTTTCTGCTTCGTTGGCTCCATTCGAGCCGCGCCGCACAAGTGCGCCTGTCGAGCGACGCCATGCGCCAACTTCACGCGCCGACTTTCGACGAATGGAAGGCGCTGGTCGGGCCCCAGGTCTATGACGCGCTGATTCGCCGAACCGGCCAGGTCTACCTTTGGGAAGGCCAGGGTGCATCGACCACGTCCATGGAAGACGAACTTCGTGCTCGCCACGGCATCAACGTTGAGTCGCTCACGCCTGCGGATATCCAGGAGATCTACCCCGGCATCACCCGCACCATCAGCCGTGCGATGCTGATCCCCGGTAACGGGCACACGACAAACCCAGGTCGATTGTGCGGCGAAGTGCTGCAAGCTTTTCTCAACGCCGGCGGGCAAGTCCTCCACGAGCGTGTCCAGCGAATCTGGTCGAGCGACGGCGGCTGGCGCTTGATGACGACGAGCGGTCAGACGAGGACCGCAAAGCGGGTCGTCATCGCCGCTGGCGCATGGTCTCACCGGCTATTGAGGCCCCTCGGAATCGACGTGCCCCTAGAGTCCGAACGTGGCTACCACGTCGTGCTGCCGAATCCTTCGGTCGAGCTGGCGATGCCCATTCTTCACAAGAGCGGCTATTTCGGCATCAACTCGATGGAGATGGGAATCAGACTCGCGGGCACGGTGGAGATCTCCGGGCTGGAGGCCACGCCCGATCCCGTGCGTTGCGATGTTCTGATTCGCAAGGCCAAGCGCCTGTTCCCCGACCTTCGCCATGACGCACCGAGATTGTGGATGGGGCATCGGCCTTCGGTCCCCGACACGGTACCGGTGATCGGTCCGGTTCCGGATCAGCCTGGGCTTTTCACCTGTTTCGGCCACGGCCACTGCGGCCTGACGGCGGGTCCCGCCAGCGCGAAGCTGGTCGTTCAGCAGATGATGGGTGAAGAGATCGCCTTCGACACCGCGCCCTATTCGATCTCGCGATTCATCCGCTGAACCGGCAGGCGGCGGCAACGACCGCCGCTACACTTCTGCATTGAGTGCATGGAAAACTTGACGCAGAATTTGACTGAGGTTGTGGGTCGCGCGCCTTCGGTTGCGGACTTCTGCCGACGCGTGGGTATCAATCGACAGCAGTTCAACAAGTACCTCGCGGGAACACATCTACCGTCGCCCAGAACAATGCTGAAGATCGCAGAGGTCTGCGGCATCAGCGCGGGCGATTTCATGCTGGATCCGTCCGAGTTCCTGAAACGCTTGAGACGAAGTGATTGCGGTGAGCATGATGAGCGAGCTGAGGCAGGCACTTCGCCTCCAGCCAGCCACGATACCCATTTCGGCACGCTCGAGGCATTCGCCCGCAATTCACTCGCTGGCCTGAAGCCATTCCTCGGTGCCTACTTCAGGTATCACCATTCTTCGATCTTTCCCGGCAAGGTCATTCGCGCGGTCACCGTGATCTATCAGTCCGTGGACATCGTCAGGTATGTGACGGTCGAATACATGCCCGAGTCAGACGAGAACCAGAGCTACCGGTTCAGCTATCGAGGCGTGTGCTACCTGATGGGCAGCCGGGTTTTCATGGCCGACTACGAACATCGCCAGCTCAACGAGATGACCTCGACGATCCTCATGCCGCAGTTTCGCACGCCGATTCGCTACATGTTCGGCCTGTTGACTGGCATTGCAGCCAACGCTTACGGCCAGCCGTTCTCGACCCGTGTTGCGTTCGAGCGCAAGAGCGACTACAGCGTGATCCGCAAGGCCATGATCCGCCAGGCCAGCATGCTGCTGCCCGGTGATCCGCAGATCCCGGGGAACGTCAGACGCTATCTGGGCGATGCCAGCGGAGCGGTCCTGATGGGCAGCGAGTAACTTCACGCGGCCCTCTGACGGTTCTTGCCAGGCGCCGGTATGGCCAGCAGCGTCCAGCGAGCAGCTCGATGACCCTCGAATCGGTGGGTCCTTCGACCCTACCGCGTTTGACATCGCCGAGGTCGACCAACGGCTGAGTCAGAGCGAAGACTGATCGTCAAGAACGGTCTTCGTCGGACTCTTACCTCCTTTTGTGTCGCGCACCGGCGATCAACAAGGACTCAAGCTGCGTTCTTGGAGTGGCGCTGCCCACTCCACCCTCTGCATGGGGGATGAAACCTCCAGATGAAAGGTCGGACAGCATGTATCGCAAGGGCAATGCCGCCGTCAGTCCTCAAACCGACCAGTAAGAGCCGCAATTGGCCTACGGAGGAGGCGGGCGCACGTCTAGCTCAAGCAGCCGCGAGTTGCGCCACCACTTTGAGTTAGTGCTTCTGGCCAGTGTCGGGGCCGCGTCAAATCGGTGACCATGCGGCCGAGCGTCAGGGGTCCAGAGGGGTGCGGCAACAGGTCGATGGCGGTCCACCGAATCTGCGACCCCTGCTACCCGGAGGGCACACATGTCGCCTGATTTCGAAGTCCGCAACCTTGGTTGCATTTCGCGTATTGTGTTCGGCGGGTGCGCCGCGCTGACATGCATGGCTGCAAGTGGTCAGGTACCTCCCGTGGTGCCGCCCCAGGCCACGCCTGGCGTATTGCAGGAGCAACTTCGTCGTGCCGCGCCGCTACCGCCCGCCGAGGTCCAGTTGCCGGCATTGCCGCCGGCGCAAGCTCCTCAGCTACCCGCGGGCATCGAAGACGTGCAGGTCCTTGTCCGCTCGGTCGAGTTGAGCGGCAATACCGTCATCCCGACTGCCGAACTGGAGTCGAGCTGGGCTGGCATGCTGGGCCGCGAGCAGCCGCTGGCGGCCGTCTATGAACTCGCCAATACCTTGACCGGCGTCTACCGCAACCGAGGCTACGTGTTATCAGCGGTTCTCGTGCCGCCGCAAACTATTCGCGATGGCATCGTGCGGTTGCAGGTGATCGAAGGCTACGTGGGCAAGGTGGCGTTCGACCCAGCGTTCAATCCAACCGAGCGGATGCGGGAGCCGGCGCAGGTCATTGCCCGCGAGAGGCCCCTCACCATCAAGACACTGGAGCGCCAGCTCCTGCTCATCAACGAATTGGCGGGCGTGACGGCCCAGGCCTACTTCGAGCCCGGCGCGGAGACCGGCGAGGCGCTGCTGACCCTCAAGGCATTTCGCAAGCCCGTCTCGGGTTTCGTGGGCGTTCAGAACCGGGTCTCGCGATTGCTGGGTGACGTCGCGATCGAGGGGCGCGTCACGCTCAACAACCCGCTCGGCCTGGACGACAGCCATTCGCTCCTGCTTCAGACCACCAACCGCTGGCGGCTTCGTTCGGCCGGCTACGTCTACAACCAGCCGCTCGGAAGCGACGGCCTGGCGCTGAACCTGTTCCTGGGCAATATCGAATCGAAGGTCGTGTCCTCAGGGGCAGAGATCAAGAGCGAGAGCACCATTGCCACGCTTGGCCTGAGCTACCCCCTCATCCGCGGTCGCAATGAATCGTTGCGACTGCGGGCGAGGCTGAATGTCTACAACGGAAAGCAGGACTTTCTTGACCGCCTGCTCGAGCAGGAAGACCACGCCCGTGCCCTGCGCCTGGGCGCCAGTTGGGATCGCACCGACAGCTCGGGCGTCAACTTCGCGGACGTGGAGGTTTCCAAGGGCATCACGGGTTTGGGCGCGACGCGAACCGGCTCGGATCGGGCGCAGCGCGCCGATGCCGACTACGGCTTCACCAAACTGAACTTCTACGCGGGCCGTCTGCAGAAGCTGGATGGCAACTTCAGCCTGCAGGCCTCGGTGCAAGGGCAGTGGACCAATGACCCGCTGCCGCCGAGCGAACGCGCCGCACTGGGTGGCGAACTGATCCTGCGCGCCTTCGATGCCGGCGAACTGATCGGCGACCGTGCCTGGGCCGGCAAGCTGGAGCTGCGCTACGAGCCCCCCTGGATCGAGGGCGGGCGCATCTCGATCTACGGCTTTGCCGAAGCGGGCCGCACCGTCACGCTGCAGAACAACTTGCCCGACATCGTGCAAAAGGGCGGCACAACCGGCATCGGCGTGCGCGGCTCCCTCGCGAGCAATGCCAACTTCTACGCCGAGGTGGCCGTGCCGCATCGACGCAACGTGGCCTACAACAACAGTCGCAGGGCCCGGTTCTTCGCCGGACTTTCCTACGAGTTCTGAAGGAGCATCGCCATGAGCGTGCATCATGCCGTCCGCACAGCACCGCGCTTTGCACCGACGCCGCTCAGTTGGAGCCTGCACTTGGCCTTCGCCGCGCTGGCGGCGGCGATGGCGGGTCCGGTTTTTGCCAACCCGGCGGGTGGCGTGGTGGTCGGCGGCCAGGCCACCATCGCGCAGCCTTCGCCTGCGCTGACGCAAATCAACCAGAGCAGCCAACGCGCCGTGATCGACTGGCGCAGCTTCAGCATCGGGGTGGGCGAGGCGGTGCGCTTCAACCAGCCCTCGGCCAGCGCGGCCACGCTCAACCGCGTGGTCGGCAACGATCCGTCGACCATCCTGGGCAGCCTGAGCGCCAACGGGCGCGTGTACCTGGTCAACCAGAACGGCGTATTCGTCGGCCGCGATGCGCAGATCGACGCGGCTGCCCTGGTGCTGTCGACCGCCAATGTGAGCAACAGCGACTTCATGGCCGGGCGGCTGAACTTCAACCAGCCGGGCAAGCCGGGGGCGCGCATCGTCAATGAGGGCCGCATCACCGCCGCCGACGGCGGCCTGGTGGCGATGGTGGCGCCGGGCGTGGAGAACCGCGGGGTCATCTCGGCCAAGCTCGGGCAGGTCATCCTGGCCGGTGCGCCGGCCTTCAGCCTCGATCTGTTCGGCGACGGGCTGGTCAACATCGTTCTGAACCAGGCGGGCCTGGGCGCGCTCACGGATGCCACGGGCAAGCCCTTGGCCAACTACGTGGACAACAGCGGCCGCATCGTGGCCGAGGGCGGTCGCATCTGGATCTCCGCGGCCACCGCGCGCGGGCTGGTGGACGGCATGGTCAACATCTCGGGCGAACTGCGCGCCACACGGGTGGCGCAGCAGGGCGGTGAGATCACGCTGCTGGGCGGCAATGCGCTGAGCATCGGCGGCAGCGTCATCGCCACCAGCGCGAACGACAAGGGCGGCAGCATCGGCGCCAGCGCCGACAAGATCGTGCTGGCCTCCAATTCGGTGCTCGATGCGAGCGGAGCGACGGGTGGCGGAAGCGTTCTGGTCGGTGGCGGCTACCAGGGCATGAGCGTTGTGACTGGCGCCGGCGTCACGGCCGGCAGCCTGAACGTGGCGCCGGGCGCCACGATCAAGGCCGACGCGACGGGCAACGCCGGCAACGGAGGGCTGGTGGTGCTGTGGAGCGACGACGACACACGCTTCGCGGGCAGCGTGAGTGCGCGCGCCGGGGCGACCGGCGGCGATGGCGGCCTGATGGAGGTGTCGGGCAAGAAGCACCTGGTCTTCGAGGGGCAGGCCGACGCAAGTTCGCCCAGGGGCAGCGCCGGCACGCTGCTGCTGGACCCGGGGTCGCTGACGGTGGCCGACATCGGCACAGGGGGCTTCACCACCTCGGGTGCCGACTCGACGGTGGCCGCCGGCACCATCAACCAGGTGCTGCGCTCGGGCACTTCGGTGGCGCTGCAGGCCGACGACAACATCACGGTCAATGCGCAGATCGACGGCCGCGCGCCGCCCGGCGGCACGGCGAGTCCCGGCGGTGGGTTGAGCCTTGCGGCCGGCGGTACGGTGGCGGTCAACGCGCCCATCGTGCTGAACGACGGCGCCTTCAACTCGACCAGCGGCAGCTTTGTCCATGCGGCGGGCGGCATCATCGCCACGCTGGGCGCCAAGCCGATCAGCATCACGGCCGGCGGCGACATCGCCAGCCAGTACCTGCTGACCAGCGGCAACCTCAGTCTCAAGAGCACGGCGGGCAACATCGTCGCCGGGCAGGCGCTCGGGGGGCAGCTGGGCGCGACGGCGCAGCCACTGGGTAGCCTCACGGTGTCGGCCCCGGGCGGCAGCGCCAGCTTGGCCGGCGGCGTGTTCACCAGCGGCGACGCGGCCTTGGGCGGGCGCAGCGTGCAACTGGGCCAGGCGATGGTCGGCGGCACCCTGGCCATCGCGGCCGGCAGCGACTTCCAGCTGCTGGGCGACGCCCAGGTCGGCCGGCTGGCCGCCGGCGAAGCTGCCGCCCCGCTGTCGGCCTTCTCGATGGTCGGTGCGGCAGGCAAGGCGCCGCAGCTGGACGGGGGAGCGGGCGGCATCGCGGTCCACGCCAGCAAGGTCGGTGCGCTGGGCACCCTGCGCTCGGGCGGCGACATCGCGCTGAGTGCAGACCAGGGCAACATCGTCCTCGGCACGCTGGAGTCCACCGGTTCGGGCAGCATCCGCGTGACCAGCGGCGCCGGCGCGATCGAGATGCCGGCCAGCGCGGGCATCGTCACCCGTGGCGGCAGCGTGGCGCTGGGCGCCACCGGCGGCGGTGTCCAGGCGCTGGGCGCCATCGCCGCCAACGACGCCGACCCGGCCGCGCCCGCGGCCGCGCCCGGCACGATCAGCCTGGAAGCTTCCGGCGACATCGGCGTGCGCCAGCTGGTGGCCCTGGGCAGCGTCGACATCACCAGCAAGGCTGGCAGCGTGACGCTGGAACAGACGCTGGGCGGCGCCGACGCCAAGCGGCCGCTGGTCGGCGTGTTGCGCATCGGCGCCGGCAAGGACGTGACCACCAACGGACTGAATCTGGCCGGCAGCGACGCCGCCGGCGCCGACGGGCTGCGCATCGAGGCCGGGACGGCGGGGCCCGGGCGCATCTTCGTGAACGAGCGCATTGGCGTGTCGGCCGGCAAGCTGCACTTCGGAGCGGCGACGCCGACGCGCGACCATGCCTACGATGCCGTGCTGCGGCAGGGCGTGTACGCCCGTAACGGCGACCAGGACATCACCTTCAACGTGCCGGTGCTGGCCGACGGCACCGGCATCAACGAGCGCTGGCGCAGTCTGCTGGCGAACCCGGCGCCGGCGGCGCCGGTCGACGTGGCGCCCGAACTGGCGGAGCAGTTGGTGGACATGATGCTGATCCGGGTCGACACGGGCAACAGCGTCGCGCAAAGGCTGGTCGAGGCCGGCGGCGGCTTGCGGGTGGTGGCCAGCACGTCGCCGGGAAACAGCTCGAGGGTGACGCGCATCTGCCCGCCGGTGGCCGGCTGCGCCGGCGACGACGACTACTGGATGGTCCCCAAGGTGGTCATCTCGAACCAGGAGACGCCCCGGCTCAACGATCCCGGCAGCATCCGTCTCGACGGCGGCATCGCCTTGGCGCAGCAGGCCGCGGCCGGTGGTTCGGTGGCCAATGCGGCGCTGAAGGTGATCGTGCCGATGTCGGCGGCCGAGCGTGTCGTCAACACTTTCGCCACCCAAAACGTCGACCCTGTGTCCGGAGAAAACATCGCCCTGTCGTTTCGCGCCTTCGAGGTGGGGATCGCCACGCGCCTGCCTCATCTGGGTGGTGACCCGCTACCGGCCAACTACATCACGGACGCAAGCGGGCAGCTTCAGATCGACAGGCTTTCGCTCAATCTGGGCGACAACGCGGCCCTTCGGCCCCAGGCCGACAAGTCGCCCACCAACGAGTTTTTCGATCTGCACTACCTCAATGGCGTGGCGCAGGTGACCGAAACGACCGGCAAACGTGAAGGAACATACGTTACCGACCCGAACCCCCCCTTCGGGTTGACCTTCACCAGCATCGGCATGAATGCCGACACCGACCTGGCTTGGATCGTCTACGCCACCTATCCCGGACACCTGGGCAACGGCGTGAGCGGCCAGCTTTCGACCGATGGCGCCACCATCACCCCGAGTGGCACCTTCGGCTTCAACTCCAACTCGAGCCCCGCCAGCTTCGCCGTGCCACAGCTCAGCGCGGCGCCCGGGGTCAACCTGTCGGCCCAGATCCTGGCCGCGCTGCCTGCATCGGTGGCCGCGACACCCGTGACGCCTGTGACGCCTGTGACGCCTGTGACGCCGACCACCCCGACGCCGCCCCCGGTGATCGCAGGAGACCCGCGTACATCGGGAGACACCGTGGCGCTCCTGAGTGCGCTCGAGAACCGGGCCAGCAAGTTGCCTGACGAGCTCTGCCCAGGCCGTCAACGGGTGGTTGCCGGCCGCTCGGCGGGTGACGAAGTCGACATCGGCGCGAGCACCGCGCTGCGCGGTGCTCCGCGATCCGTCTTCCAGACCACCTACGCGCTGGGCCAGGTGTCGGAGCAGCTCGGCACCGCCGACCGGAGCCGCATCGCCGGGACGGGTCCCGGGGACCCCTGCCGCTGACCGGGTGCGACATTGGCACGGCGCGCCATTTTTATCCTGTGCTGCCTGTGGCTGGGCCTGGGCAAGGTCTGGAGCGCCACGACACCTTCATCGGTGCCGCAGTTGCGGGTCGATTCGGCCATGCACACCGCGGCGATCGGCCAGATCCGCGCCGACGCGCCGCGCAACCGCGTGGTCACGCTCAGCAGCGACCGCACCGTGCGCATCTGGCAGCTGCCCTCGCTGCGGCTGATCCAGGTCCTGCGGCTGCCGCAGGAGGGCACCATCGAGGGCCGGCCTGTCGGCCTGGCGATCAGCCCGGACGGCCGCACCATCGCGGTCGGCGGCTGGACCGGCATGAGCTGGGAGAACACCAGCTCCGTCTACTTCTACGACAGCGTCACCGGCCAGATGACGCGGCGCATCGGCGGCTTCGGCGACGTGGTCAGCGCGCTCGACTGGTCGCCCGACGGGCGCTTCCTGGCGGTGGGACTGGCCGGCCGGCGCGGGCTGCAGGTGTTCGACACCACCGGCTGGAAGCCGGTCGCACGCGACGAGGATTACCAGGATTCGGTCAGCTTCCTGCACTACTCGGCGCAGGGCATGCTGGCGGCGAGCGCCGGCGATGGCGCGGTACGGCTGTACGACGCGAACCATGCGCTGGTGGGGCGCCAATCGGTCGGCGTCTCCATGCTGCTGGGAGGCATCCGCTTCTCGCCCGACGGCAGGCTGCTGGCGCTGGGCATCATCGACAAGCCCCTGGCGGTGCTTTTGAAGGTGCCGACGCTGGAGCTGGTCACCCTGCGCCAGGTGCCGGACGCGCAGCAGAAGGGACTGTGCTGCATCGCCTGGGCGCGCGACGGCAGCCAGCTCTTCATCAACGGCGAGCACGGCGGCACTGGCCCGACTCCACTGTACCGCTTCGGCAATGGCGGCCTGGGCCCACCACAGGCGCTGCCGGTGGGCAACCAGCGCTTCGCCAACATGCTGCCGCTGGAGGACGGCGGCATGCTGTTCGCCACCACGACGCCCTCGCTGACCTTGCTCGACGCGCGCGGCACGGTGGTGCGCAGCGTCGGCACCGTGATCGGCGATTTCCGCGACGGGCAGCAAAAGCTGCTGGTCAGCGCAGACGCGCAGGGGATCTCATTGCCCATGGCGCGCTTCGGCGCCCAGCCTCGAAACTTTCTGGTGACGGACCTGTACCTCCCGCCGCTCGATGCAAGCCTGTTGCCGCCGAAGACCCCGGACGCGCGCTTTGCGCTTGAAGGCTTCTCATCGGGAGCGGCAGCAGGCGATGCCGCACGGGTCAACGGCAAGCCATTGGAAATCCACCATGGCGATCGCGTCAATGCGCACGCCATGGCACACGATGGCGGTGCCCTGTTCGTCGGCACCACCTGGCATCTGCTCAAGCTAGACCGCGCTGCAAAGGTGATCTGGCGCCAGAACTTCAGCAGCGAAGTGCGCGCGGTCAATGCCAGTGCGAATGGCACGTTCGTGGTCATCACCCTGGCTGACGGCACCGCACGCTGGCTGCGGCAATCGGACGGCAGCGAGGCACTGGCCTATTTTCCGCACAACAACGATCGCGACTGGGTGCTGTGGCGTCCTGATGGCTACTACGCTTCGTCCGAGGAAGGCGACCAGTACGTCGGATGGCACGTCAACCGCGGCCTGGACCGGGAGCCGGATTTCTATCGCGCGGTGCAGTTCGAGCGCGTCTTCTACCGCCCGGACCTGCTGCGGTCCGCGTTGGACCCGGCGGCAACCGGGAAAGGCACGCCGGTGGCGCCGCTCGAACTGGAGCCGATCGCCCCGGCGCGCCTGACGGTGCAGGACGCGCAGACGCGCCTCAACGCCCGGGGCAAGGTGGAGATCTCGCTGAAGGTGTCAGCCCGCGCGCGCAGCCTGCCGATGCAGCAGCTCGCGGTCTATGTCAACGGCTTGCCTGTGACACCGCGGGCGAGCCGCCCGCTGAGCGGTGACGACCGCTCGCGCTTCGAGCGCACGCTCACGGTTGAGAGCGACCAAGCCGACAACGACATTCGCATCGAAGTCGACCATGGACAATCGCTCGGATCGGTGGAGATGCGTGCGGAATTCATCGGCGCAGTGCCACGCCGGGCGGAAACCCGAGGAAGATTGATCGTGCTGGCAGTCGGCATCAACCAGTTCGTCAACGTGACGCAGCAGGAGAAGGGGCAACTGCCCGATCTCGACTACGCGGCCAAGGACGCGCATGAGTTTGCGAGCGTGCTGCAACGCTCGACCCAGGGCCTGTTCCGCGAGGTCAAGGCGGTGCTCCTGAATGACAACACGCATGTCAAGCCCGACAAGGCATCCATTCGCCGTGCCCTGGCCGTGCTGCAGGAGGCAGGGCCTGACGACACCGTCGTGTTGTTTCTCGCCTCGCACGGCTTCAGTGATCAGGCAGGCAACTACTTTTTCATGGCGCGGGACGGCCGATTCAGCGACGTGAATGCGGTGATGCAGAACGCAAACGCGGCCGGCAAATCGCCCTCGCTGATCGAAGGCAACGAGTTTTTTGACGCGCTGCGCCAAACGGCGGGGCGCCGCATACTGATCGTCGACACCTGCCATGCGCGCCAGATCGAAGCTCCGCTGGACACGCACAGCCTGCGCAAGCGTTCGGCCGCATCCAACTTTGCATTCATGGTAGCGGCCAAAGGCAACGAGTTTTCGCAGGAATACGAGCCGGGTGGGCACGGTCTCTTCACGTTTGCACTCCTCAAATCGTTCAAGCAGGAAGCTGACAAGAACGGCGACGGCGTGGTGTCGCTGTCGGAGGCCTTTGAGTCGCTGGCGCCGATGGTGGAGAAGCTGCGAGCGAAGCAATACCAGCAGACGCCTCAGTTGATGGCGCCGGAGGTGCTCATGAGGCAACCGCTGATAACGCTGCGCGGCGAAGTCAGATGATCGAAGACTCCTGCATACGCCGAGTCAGGGTCGCGCCATTCACATACTCAGATCTCACCTGCGACCATGGCTTCAACACTGCAATCGCGGGACAGATGACTCGATCAGTTCTGCAATTCAGGCGCCTACTTCAAGGTAGGCGACTCAGGAGTTTCCCATGCCCATGACGCGCAAGTTCATCGGCGCCACCGTCAAGCTTGGCAGGAAGAAAAATAACGATGCAAAGGTCGTGCAACAACTTCTCATCGCCGCTGGAGAGGTGATTCCGGGAGGTGCCGATGGTGACTGGGGCAACAACTCCGCAAAGGCGCTAGAGAAGTTCCAGAAACTGCAACTTTCCGCTGGCGCCAAAGTGCAAGCCTGGGTCGATCCTGGCGACCTCGTGCTGCTGCTGATGGCTTGGAAGGCGGGCATCCTTATCCCATTGCCGCGAAAGGCGGGCATAGAGGGTGTGCTGGCGATGCACGACTGGTTCGTCAAGAACAACATCAAATACAACGCCGGCGCCGAGAAGGGCGCGGGAAACCGCGCCGTCTACGGTGTGCATGAAGATACACGCTATGCCGTTCAGACGACGAGTCTGCAGTACCAAGCGGGGCCGGTCGAGATGGACTGTACGACCTACGTGAACCTGATGCTGTCGATCTACGCGAGCGGCCACTGCCACAGCGCGCCCTACGACGCATCCTGTCCCTTCGGCGGCGTGAGCGCCAACCATTGCGCGCGCGACCGCTACTCGATGCCGCTGATAACGCGCAAGCTGGCCGACGCCACAACGAATGGCCACGTGAACTATTTCGAGAATGCCGAGCAGATCACCGCCGCAGTGGCTGCAGAGTCCACCAAACTCTACGCGATCGAAGTCGGCCTGTCCGGCACAGGCTCCGTTAAGCACATGGCGCTGCTGACCGACGGTATGGTCTATGAATGCACGACTGGTCAAAGTGGCAGCGCCTGCGTCTCGCGCTCGGTGGGCGACTTCTGTGCAGGCAAGACCGGCAAGATCTTCTATCTCTTTGGACCCAATCGGGCCACGCGCTGATCATGATCATGCTGTGGCAGCGCAATTGGCGGCGTGCTACGTGTCATCCCTTCATTGCGCCTGATTCGCATCCTGCACCTTTCGCGGAGGGCTTTCGGCACTGGTGCGATCGCGTGTCCATTCGCTTTGGACTTCAATGAGGAGACGCTGGAGCATCGCAGTCGTCATGCGACTCCCGTCAACCTCCAACGCCACTCGCGTAAACCATAGTAGGACGATGATCATGCCCAGCTTCCTTGATGCCCATTTGCACCGGCCTCAGGCCCTCTCCCACTACGCTAACCAGATCAAGAAGCTAGGCGACCGACTTGAGGGCGTCACGATCGAACTGGTACAGGTGCAGGTCGATGAAGTTTTCTTCTTCGCTGCGGGCATCAACTCCTCGGGCACGTGGAACGTTGCCCAACGCGCTCTGTTGAAGTCCTGGAACGTGACCGTGGTCGAGCCGAAATTCCGCGGCAAGTTGACGCTGAAAGATCACGGCGGCGCGCTGCACGCGGAAGAGAACATGGCTGCGTACATCCAGTCCGTCGGCGGACGTGGCGTACGCTGGAGTCGCGCGGTCGTCGGCGCGTGCTTCGCCACTAAGAGTGGATCGCGTTCATATGTCTGTCACCGGTGTCGGGCCATCGTCGGAAGTGTGGGCGGGCGTATTGAACCGCCGTTCTGAGGTGCACAGCGGAGCGGCCGTACGCTAATCAACCAAGCCAGGGGACGGCTATCACTCCTACCGCGGGGAGGCCGCAAATTCGCCGGCTCCCAATCGCTCATACGGAACGTGCCCGTTGAGCTTGGCTGACTGGATCAAGCTGACGATGGCGGCGGCCCTCTGGACGGCCAGCATGTGCCGGCGAAGAGCCAGTTCTTCCGGCCTGGTGCCCAAGATCGGATCTCTGATCGTCGTGGTCGTCGTCGATCGGCAGCGCTGGATCGTCCAGGTAGCGCACCAAGCGCCGCCCAGGCTTTAAGCTGTAGTCGATGGCTTTGGCCGGTTCGTGCACCGACGCGACATTTCAAAGTGGGGCCTACACACCTGAGCTGGGCAAGCCTTGTTATGTTAAGTCCGCGGAAATACGCGTGGATGGCCGCGTGATCCCCGGGGCCGACGGCTCTGCGACGACATCTCATCTCCCGCGTGGCCAAGCCTCGACAGCGGAAGGCTCGACGCTCGATACTGCATTTTCATTGAGAGAGAGCCGCGGAACAGCGCCACGGAGGGGCGCCCAGCGATCTGGCGCATGAGTCAGGGATAGTTGGATAGCGCAGCATGGGCTCGAGTTCTCGCACACCACCAGAACCTCGTAGGGCAGCGTCAGGGCTGCGTCCCAGCGCATGGCCAGGAAGCTGCCGATGGGGGCAACCTCGCTCAATAAAGTTGCTGCCATCGCCTCCTCTCATCAACGTGGAGGATGCGAGCCAACACGGTCGTGCTTAGGCTGCGTCATGGGGCCAACCTGCAGTTGTCCACCTGTCCGGCAACCTTCAGGGTCGCAGACACCCACGGAGAACGCGAACATGATTGCTCATCGGTCCGGTATGCTAATGACGGCGCTGATAGTGCTCGCGTCACCTGCTTACGCGGGTAGTCCGATGTTGAGCGAGGGTTGCGGGGCTGGGGGACGCATCCTCACGCGCTACGACCCGTCGGCGACCCGGCAATTCGCAGAAGCCCGTCGAAACGGCGGGACGATCACCATCTTTGTCAACCCCGAGCGTTACTTCCTCGGACAGCGCACACAACAATGGCTTTACCAACGCCAATGCGTGCACGTTCAAGGCAATCACGCCGTGGTAAACAGCGGACGCGACCTGCGACTGGAAGACGAGGTGCAAGCAGACTGCCAGGCGCTGCGGCAGATGCTCATGACAAACGATCAGGGGTCGTCCAAGACGTTGCGCATTTCCATCGAGGGCGACATGGAACGCGTGCTGCGCGAGGGTCGCTGGTCGCAGGTCCTGCCCGGACCGCAGCGCAAGGTCCTGTTCGATCGTTGCCCGGGTTGATTCAGTGTGAATCCGCCCGCCGCCGCCGCGCCGATCCAGCCAGGGCCTGCAGGCGCCGGCCCGGCCAAGGTGCTGCTTGAAACACAGAAAGACAACATCGACCAGTTGTCGGAGATCTCGCGCAACTCGCAGACGACCTTTCTGGCTCTCGTGGCAGCCTGTGTCTATTCGTGCCTGACGGTGGCTGCGACCACCGACGCCACCCTGCTGTCCAACTCCAACGCCACACCGTTGCCGATCGTGCAGGTTAATGTCCCGATCGTCTGGTTCTACGTTTTCGCACCCGTCATCCTGACGGTCCTGTTCATCTACTTCCACCTGTATCTCGAGCGCTTCTGGCGCGGCATCGCGCGGCTGCCCCTGCGACATCCGGACGGACGCGGCCTGGACGACTACGTCTACCCGTGGCTGATCTCTTGCTCGCTGATCCGGCAACAGATTCGGGAACTGTCGGACGCGCACCGCCTTTCGGCGTGGCTGGAAGCCCAATTGAGCCTAGTGCTGGGCTGGTGGCTGGTGCCTTTGGTCCTCCTGTACTGTTGGGGCCGCTACGTGACGACCCACGACCGGATCGTCACCGGGTTGCACGTGGTGCTGGTGCTGCTGACCTTGGGCTTTGCGCTGCGCTACTTGGCAATCGCGACCAATGCACTGCACAAGATGCTGGCGAACTCCACTGCTGATGCAATCGCGCCTCCAGCGTCGTCGGTGCAGGAATTGGGGCCAACCCGCCGGCAGAACCTGGTGATCGCGGCCACCGTGATTCTGGTCGGCGCCGCGCTGACCTACCTGTCCGCGGCCGCCATGGAAGGGGCATCGGGCAGGCATTGCAAGGGAGAGATCACGGACCCCGTGTGTGCCCGCTTTCGCGTGGGCAGGGCGGTTTGGAGCGCCGTCGGGGCCAAGCCCGATTCGGAGGTCAGGGAGAACCGCTTCCTGGGTAAGCCCGGCAATTGGCAGGAGATTAGCAGCGACGCCGGGAAACTGCGCAGCTATCTTGACACCCAGCGTGGTCTCGTGCTCGCTGGCCGCGACCTTCGCAACCTCGATGCAAGCGACTCGTTCATGCCCGGAAGCCGCCTGACCGGCGTGAATCTGGGCTATGCGGACCTCAGCCATGCGGATCTGACGGGATCGCGCTTGGAGTCGGTGCGGTTTCCTAGCGCCACCCTGACCGATGCGGTATTCCGGCATGCCGAGATCATCAGCAGCGAGTTCGACGCCGTCACGGCGATGGCATCGCGTTTCGATCATGTGAAGTTCGCGGCCGGTGACGCGGCGCAGCCAGTGCGGCTCAGCGGGAATTTCAGCGGCGCCACTTTCAGTCATGCGCGGGGGGGCCAGCTGATAGTCGGCGCTGCCGATGGCGCGCAGAACCCGACCCGTCTGAACGGTGCGACATTTCTTGATGTGATTTTGGATGCCGTAGAGTTGCAATTCGCCGATCTGGGTGCCGCGGTCATCGACGACTCAGCCCTTTACGGCAAATTTGCCAACGCGGACTTCAGCGGCGCCCTAATCCGTAATACGTCCATGAACGCCGCCACGTTCAACAAGTGCCGGTTCATCGACGTGAGGTTCGAGAACGTGCTGTTCGAGGAAGCAACGTTCATTGACACCGAGTTCGACAGCGCCAAATCGTCATCCTCTGACGCCAAACCGGCTGGGTCCGGCGCGGCCATCCCACGCAAGGTCGTCGTAGGCTTCCAGGCCGCCTTTGCCACGTTCGACAAGGACACGCGCATCTCGAATCTTCAGTTCAAGAAGGCAGAACTGCGGTCGACCAAGTTTAACGGTACGCGCTTTGCCAACACCGCGTTCTCCGAGAGCGACCTATCGAATGCGGAGTTCGATCACGTCGATCTGTCGGGCGTGCAATTCGAGAAAGTGGATCTAAGTGGCGCCAATCTTTCGACGGCACTGCATCTGCCGCCCAGTCTGGTGTCGGGGGGCTGCGGCAACGCGCAGACCCGGCTGCCACCCGGCGCGGTGCGTCTGAAGCCATGCGTTGTGGGAGGTCGACCGTGAGCGGCCCTGTTGCGCTTCAGACGATGACTGTGGCCCTGCTGGTGTGGATGTCCGGGGACGCAATCGGCAACTGCCGCACCATCTATCCGTCGGCGCGCGTCACGGAGCGAGCTTCGGATCCCCGCTATTCGTCTTGCACAGTGCTAGTCACAGACTACTCGGCGCTGCTTTCGGACCAAGGGGTCCTGGCCAGGAAGCTGCGGCCCGCGTTCGAGAAGAAGCTAAACGGCACGCCTTCGGCCGAGTTGCAGACCAAGTTGAAGACCTATGACGACAAGGCCACCAAGCTCATCGGCCTTGCCGGCGAACTGAGTACGTTCAAGGTTTTTCCGGTCGCGCCGGCTGCGCCAGCGGCAGCCGCCGCGTCGGCATCGGCATCGGCATCGGCAAGCACCTTGACTGTCACGGACGGCCGCAGGTTGCTGAAGGACAGCAAGGAGCTCAACCGATGGCTCACCGAACGTATTGGGGGACTCGAGAGCCAAGTTGGCAACGACAAGACCGCCTTCTGTGCGCATGACTTCGGGACCCGGATCTTGAATGAATTGCACGCAAAAGTTCAGCAGTGCTTCTAGACGCCGCAGCGCGAATCGCAATCGGTGCGATGCCAGCCATGAAGCATGGCGAACTCGGCTTCGTCATGCCTGCAATTCAGATCGCAACAACGAGAGGCGAAGACCTTGAGATGTTCCTAGTTAGGGCAAGCATCCTTTCGGTGCAGTTTGATACGGTCGATTCAAAAATGGCTGTGAACGACAACGACTTAGGGGTGATCGCATCAGCGCGAATCCTGCCAAACCTAAGTTGTTGATTCACCGATGGTTTTTGCTCACCGTATCAATCCGCACCGAAAGGACCATTGCCCCAAATTGTCGCGGGACTGCATGCTCCCTGCCAACCTGGCTACGCCTGCCTCGGCGCTGCGCCTCTTCGACGGCGGAAATGCCCGCCACCAGGTTGGCCAGCGAGGGCTCCAGGAACGCCGACTTCCGCATCCCCAGCAGGTCGACCTGCGGGCCGCCCACTGCGCTGGCGGGATGAGCATCTGGTCGCGCTCCCGGTAACTCAGCGAGTGGTCGATCCAAACGCTGCCGCGGCGCAGGCTCTTGCGCAGCGACATCATCGCCATCTAGTCCGCTCACCTCGGCCCGGTAAGCAGTTTCGACTGCGCCCGTCAGATCGAAAGGCGTGCCTTCGGCGACATTGTGCCCGTGGTCCAGCACGACCAGACGATCGCAGATCTCCAGCGCCGCTCGGGCGTCGTGCTCAGCGACGACCATCGTGGTCTCGAACCGCTCGTTGATCTGCACGATCAGCCGCGACATGTCGAGCCGCGCACCGATCGCGTCGGCGCGTTGACGCGCGAGAGCGGACTGTTCCTTGAGGCGCGAAGCTTCGCCGGCGTCGCGCGCCTCGATCGCCAGCTTGGCGTGAAACTTGAGCGGCGCAACGTTCAGGCGGCGCCGTAGCTGTGGCTCGCCTTCGATGGGCAGCCGCTGCCGAGCCTGCTCATAGAGCAACACGGCTTCATCCCCGGCAGCAAGGCCATGATCGAGCAAGTCGCTCACCGACGCGACGAACGATGAGGGATCGTCGTCATTCAGCGCTGCGCCAAGCCGTTGGCGCACGAGCGTCTCGGCTCGTTGCAGGTCGCGCTGAGGGTGCGACGCGGGCAGCGACAGGATCGCTCGCGCAACGATGCCGCCGATGCGTACATGGCCCTGCGCCATCAGGAGCATCTCCTCGCCCACCGCAACGCGGCGCTCGTCGTCGTCGGCGCGCTTGGTGAGGCGAGCGCCGCCGATCCAGCGCAGCAAGAAAGCTCCGGATTCTTCGCTCAGCGCTGTGTAAGGCCCGGGCGTGTTCTCGAGCCTGGCGAGTTCGCCCAGGGAGTAGGCGAAGCCCATGCCGAAGCGCGCGAAGCCTTCGCCAAGCGCCGCGTCGCGTTGTGCGTCGTCCGCTGCGGCGAGGGCACGCTGCGCCAAAGCGAAATGATGTTTCGCATCCGCCTTGCTCACCTATCGTGCTTCTTCGCGAGCCATTTGTGGACCATACACCGCATGCAGTGACGCGGCAATGCTTGTACATTCGGCCTACACTTCCTGCTGCGTTGACGACCTGCCGTTGATGCGTCGTCGGACACCACAATGGAATCCATCCCCGCGGCCCCCTCCGGCGCGTCCCGCGCCGACGCGCCGTCTCGTAACGACGGGCGCCGCTGCTACCTAGTAGTTCTGTTCTGCGATCTTTGCGATTCCACTCGGCTCAGTGCTTCGATGGAGGCGGAAGACTACGGCGCGTTGCTCAAGAAAATCCATCAGATGTCCGAGTTGGTGATCACCAGCCGCGGCGGAACCGTGATCCGCGTGGTAGGTGACGGAGTCCTCGCGGTGTTTGGCTTTCCAGAGCCACGCGAGAGTGATGGTCGGCGAGCAGTCGAGGCGGCGCGCCACCTGCACGACTTCTGCCGCGGGCTGGTGGCGCCCAATGCAAGGATGCCTGCCCCGCACCTGCATACAGGCATCCACGCCGGCCAGGTCCTGGTCCAACAGGGCGACATCGTGCACGGCGTGCTGGAACTACTTGGAGCGGTGCCGAACATCGCTTCGCGGCTGTCCGACGCCGCAATGCCCGACGAGATCCTGGTCAGTGAGGAAACGCTGGGTCCGGAAAGCCCGTTCTTCCAGACCGGGCCGGAGCGCCTGGTGCCGGTTGCCGGCCGCGAGCAGCCGATCGCGGCCTACAGCATCCTGGGGCGCTCGCTGGTGCAGACCCGGTTTGAGGCGCACGAATGCCGGGGACTCGCCCCATTCGTGGGCCGGCAGACCGAGTTGGCCGCGCTGCTGGATCTCCTGGACAGCGCGCGGATCAGATCGACTCCCCATGTGGCCATTTCCGCGCCGGCCGGCGTAGGCAAGACACGTCTATCACAAGAGTTCCTGGCTCGGGCCGAGCAGCGCGGCTGCCGTGTCCTCATGGGCTATTGCGAAGGGTACCTGAGTGCCGAGCCATTGCAGCCTTTCATCCAGATACTGAGCACGGTGTGTGGCATCGCCCCCAAGATGTCCGGCACCGAAGTCGCCCTTGAGATGGTGACGGGTTATCTGGGAGGCGCTGGCCTGCAGTCCCATGGACCTGAGATCCTGCAGTTGCTGTCGTTGCAGTCCGCGCAAGGTGCGCCCGGACGTGGCACAGACGCCGCGGAAGGCACGGTGGCCGCGGTGCAGGCGCTGCTCGGGCACCTGCTTGCGCGCGGGCCGCTCGCAATCTTCATCGATGACTGGCAATGGGCCGACGCTGCCACCAGCCAGATGCTGTCCAGCATCCGCGGCCTGGGCAGCCCTGGGCTGTTCGTCCTGTTGGCCACTCGAGGCTTCGAGGCCGGTGGCGCAACCATGAGCGACATCCACGTGATTGAGCTGTCACCCCTCTCCGATGAGGAGGCGATCCAGTCGATCAACGCCCTGCTGCCAAATACCGACCCCTTCGTAGCCGCAGAGATTCGGCACTACTCCGGCGGCAATCCGCTCTACATCGAGGAACTGTGCCACTCGGCCGCCCATGAAGCTGCCTACGTGCAGCAGGTACACGCCCAAGGCGGCGCCGCCTGGCTCAATGGACTGATCGAGTCACGCGTAGCGCGCCTGCCGGCCGAGCAGGCTGAACTGGTGGCGACCGCAGCAGTTATTGGCAATGTGGTCCCTTTATGGCTGTTGGAGGAACTGACTGGACGCGCCGAAGACGATCCCCTGATCAAGGGCCTGGCTGATGCGGACTTCATCTTTCCCGGAGAGACGCCCGGCACTCTGCGGTTTAAGCACGGCATCACGCGCGATGTGATTCACGACTCGGTTGGGCTCTACCAGCGCCGGGCCATGCATGTGCGCATCGCCGAAGCGGTGCGCCGGCGCAGCGGCGCGGCCCAGGACGAGGCGTACGAGGCCCTGGCCTACCACTACGGCGCGGCCGGTGCTACACGCGATGCCGCCCACTACGCGGAGATGGCCGGCGACAAAGCACTTGCGGTGTCGGCCCTGGACCGTGCCAAGGCGCAGTACGGCGCCGCGCTCACGGCCCTGGACGCTAGCCCCTCCTTCAGCGAGATACGGGCGCGCTGGTTGACGATCGCTGACAAGCTGGGCCGGATCTGCGTGTTCGACGCGGCACGGCGAGACCTGCCGATCTTTCGCCGCGCTGTCGAACTGGCGCAGCAAGCGGGCGACCAGCCAGCCTTGGCTCGCGCGCGCTACTGGCTCGGCTATGTCAACTTTTCATTGGGTGAGTCGCGCGAGGCAATCCTCCACTGCGAACAAGCCCTGCAAGCTGCGCAGGAGGTGGGTGACGACCGCCTGACGGTGCAAATCCGCGCCACCCTGGGCCAGGCGCGCACGGCTGCCTGCGACTACGAGGGTGCCTTGCCCTTGCTGGATGAGGCGGTGGCGGTGAAGAAGCGCTTTCGCAGCGGCTCCCGGCCGGCAGTGGGTCTGGCTTTCTCACTAGTCTGTCGCGGCTGGGCATTGGGTGACCGTGGCGAATTCGGCGCGGCTAATGCATGCTTTGACGATGCCTCCAGCCTGGTGTTGGGGCTGACCCACGAGATCGGCGCCTCGATCAGCGGATTGCGCGCCGCGGTACTGCTTTGGCAGGGCCGCTGGGCCGATGCGCGCGAGGCCGCCGCGGAGTCCACCCGCATCGCCGAGCAAACCCGCAGCCTCTTCCAGTTCTGTATGGGCCGCGCGTTGGCGGGTTATGCCGATTGGAAGCTCGGCGGCGGACTGGAATCTCTGCTGCAAGTACAGCAAGCCACCACGTGGCTGGAGCCGCGCGAGGGCGGCTTATTCCGCTCGCTGAACCACGGCTGGTTGGCCGAAGGTTTGATGTCCCTCGAGCGCGTGGCAGAGGCCCGGCACTATGCCACCGGTGCATTGGTGCGGGGCCGCAAGGGCGACCTCATCGGCGTGGCCATGGCCTACAGGGCCTTGGCCGAGGGTGCCGCCAGTTGGTCGAAAGATCGGGTTCGAGCCGAACACTACCTGGCCCTGGCGCGCGGCGTCGCCCGCCAACGCGGTTCGCCGCACGAAGCCGCCACCACCCAACTGTGCGCTGCCCGCATCGCCCGTGGCTTCGATGACGCGAAACGCGCCCGTACGCTTGTGGACGAGGCCATGTCAGGGTTCGAGCGCATGGGTATGCAATGGCATTTGGCGCAGGCCCACCAGTTGGCATCCTCGCTATCAGGCTTTGAGCACCAGCTTGAGGATGGTTGACGAGGGCGTGGGCCGCAGCGTTCCGGCCAACAGCACCTCGGTGGCCATGCCCAGCATCACGCCGACCGCCATCTTGTAGCCCGGGCAAGCGTGCACGCCGTGCCCGTAGCCCTTCTCGCGCGTGCCGCCAAACATGATGGATTCGTCGGCGCCGGCGTCCGTCTGCATCACACCGGCCAGGCTGAGCACGATCTTGTCGGGTTCCTCGTTCTTGGGCCCCAGCTTCGAGCCCGGCTTCTCGCGCCAGATCACCTCCGGCGCCGGGTGCTGCCGCATCTGCTCCAGCAGTTCGGCCTTGAGCATCTCGCTGGCGCCGGCCTGACCGCCGGCCTGCTCTGCAATCAGGGCGGACTGCAAGTCCCACAGCGAGGCGCCGCCCGAGCCGTCGTCGTTGTCGCCGGCGCCGCCGCGCTGCTCGATCCAGCCGCGCATGATGCGCAGGAAGTTGATGTGCACCGTGGGCGGAAAACCCAGCATCACGCCGGCGATGGTGCGCGCGATCGCGTCGACCTGGCCAGTGTCCGTCAACGTTTTGCGGATCTCTTCGGACAACCCGACCAGAGGCGTGCCAAGCTGCAGCATCCCCTTTACCGCATCCTGGATCAGGTGCCCGTCGTCAATCGCCTTGCGGCGCTCCTTGGAAGAAGGATGCGGCCAGAACACATAGCGCGAGATCGACAGGAAGCTGGCAGGGCAACTGGCGTTATCCGGTTTGCTGCGCGTGCGATCGGTCATGAGATTTTGTTGCGCATCCGGCAGGCCGAACCATTCGGTGCACAGGCGGGCGAGCACCAGTTCGCTGAAGATCGAAAGGTCCAGCAGGAGTTCGACCTCTTTTGCGCCAGATACGCGGGTTGGAAACACGCCAAATGGCGCAAACAGTTCGCGCGCCTTTTTCCGAGTCAGGTCGAAGGCCTGCTGCACGCTGATCTTTTCGATCGCGCTGTTCACACCTGTCTCGGCCTCCTGCGCGTGAGCCTGGCCATCGAAGCCCAGGTAGCCATCACCCACGGTGTCGTTGAAGCGCCTGCCATAGCCGCAGACGGAGTGCGCCTTTTGACCGTCGTCCTGCAGCGCCTGAAGCACCAGATCCCGATGAGCCAGCAGCAGGCCGTAGGGCGTGTCTGTGCCCGCCTTGGATTCCGAGACCTTCTTCCAGGTGGCCCGTCGCTCTACTGGATCCTCGATTGCACGCCGCCAGGCCGCTAGGGGCGAGCTCTTGAGAAAGCTCCGAGGCTGGGCAGGTTCGAGTTCCCCCACGATCGGCGTCAACTCACGCAAGGCATTGACCGAGGGCACGAACAGGTACATGCCCCATTGCAGTTCGGTAAAGGGTTGGTCGCCCAGCGAGATGCAGCGCAACGTCTCCCCGCCGGGTGGACCATCGAAGTACTCAAACAGTCGGGGCTCGCCGGCGCGGGGTACGCCAAGCATCGGGTCGCTGTGGCCGGACAGCACGCCAGTGCTGTTGCCACCCGAAATCCAACGCTGGATCACCTCGAACTGCTCGGACAAGCTGGCGCAGTAGGCCATGAAGAACACCCCGCGATTCCGTTCATTGCCGTCATGCGCGTCGTAGGACATGCCGCGGCGCATGATGCGCGGCGTCGGGAGTTGAATGCGCGGATTGGCCCGTCGCGCATGGGCATGGAAGGGGCAGCCAATGCCCGCTTGGTCGTTGGCGTAGGTGAAGCTGTTGTCGGCAGCAGAAAGCGCCGGATTCGTTGCGGGTGCGCCGTCCGGACTACGGCCCATCATCTTGGTCTTGAGTCCCTCGACTATGGGCTTCAAGCGTCCCTGCCAATCCTGGCCGGTCTCCTGCTCCTGCCGCGGCGCCACGGTCTCGGCGGCGCGCTGCAGCACCTCCTCCAGGCGCTCCACATGCTGGCGAATCTTGCGCAGGGCAAGGAAGCTGCCTTCGTCCAGCAATCGGTCCTCGTCCGTGGGGTGAGGCCCGTCTCCGCGTTCGTTTGCATGACCAAGGAAGATCTCGCCGCGCGGCACCTTATTGTCCCAAGGCCGGCTCGTGTGCGACTGAGGCACCGCGTCATCGATTTCGGGCTGGCTCAATCCATCCCGAAAGCCGAAGGATTCGCGGCTGATGGCTCCCTGAGCATCCGGCCAACTGAGCATCGGCTCCATGGCCAGCAACTGCAGTCCGTTGTCGACGCTTGCCAGCTCATCTACCTTTTGCTGCAGCTGCGGATGCACGTCGTCGACAGGCGCCGCACCACCGGCCGCAATGCGGTATTGCACCAGCACATGCAGCGAAGCCAGATCAATGCGCCGTTTCTCCGCATCACCCGCCAGCAAGGGGCGACGCCAGCGGTCCGGATGGTTGCCGCGCAGGTCGCCCAACATGCCGGCGCGCGCCTCCATGCCCTCGATGAACTCGGGCGGAAAGCGCTGCAGCCGCCAAGCCGGCAACCCCAGCGCGCGGAGGCCCGATGCCGAGAGCGCCACATTGCACTGGATGCCGTCCTGGCGAGGCTCGCCCTCGATGCTCAGCTGCGTGTCTGCCAGGCTCGCCAGACAGTCCCTTGCTTTGGTCGCATTGCTGACCCGCAGCAGTGCCAGACAGCCATGAGTGATGTTTTCGTAGCGCTGAACAATACCTCCCTGCACCTTGGAATCCGGGCCGTAGGCCATGGCACGGGGTGGAAAGGCCTCGACCGTGATCTCGTCGCTGACCAGCCATGCAATGGGGTCCTCGAAGGGTGCCAGCAAGCGCGCGAACTTCTCGAATCGTGGATCGCCCGGTGCACCGCGCACCATGCGCAGCAAGAGGCGAAACTCGCGAAACGCACTTTGGGCAAAACGCAGCAGCGTCTGGTCGTCGTGATCCGTGTTGTCGGGGTAAAGCGGCTCCAGGTCGTGCATGCCTTTGAGCGCCTTCAGGTGCAGAGTCACTGCCTCGACCAAGTTGGCCAGCAACTGGGGGTTCCCCAACGCTGCCATCACCTTGCCCAGCACTTCTTCCGTCGCCGGTGGGCGCGATATGTGGAGCTTCGCCCGCTCCAATTGCGCTCCCATGGGGGCTGACGGTGCCTGCCGATAGACCTTCTCAACCGCAGCCAGGTATCGCTGGTCGAGCACCGTCATGGAGGATTCGGCGTAAAATAGTCCCCCCGGTATTTCATGCGCATGCACCCAGCGGGCGTATTCGTCAAAGCTGTGAGAGCGTGCCCTCGGGTAGCCCACGCAATTGCAGAAGATCGCGTCGAGCAGCGGACCGAGATCGCGGTGGATGACCCGGATGTAGGGCTCCCAGCCGCCGTCGAACGTCACATTGAGGGAAAGGCGGTACACACCCGGACGCGGCGTGTCGCTCACCACCGGCAACTCGCCCCGCTTTCCGATCTCTGGCGGCACGATGGCATAGCGAAACGAATGCAGGATGTCTGCCCGGAACACCGGATCAGGAAACGGGCTCTCGACGATGGAGGATTCGCGCGACGCCAGGCGGATGGCGTTGAACGTCTTCAAGAGCGAATCCAGACGCTTGGCGTAGGTGAACGCTTCGCAGCCCTCCACGAAATCAGGCTTGACGGGCGCCAGCAGCGCCAGATTGGCAACGCCGGCAAGTTGTGTGCTCGAGATGCTTGACATGGTATTTCTCTCCTCGGTCGACCGAGCTTCAATGGCTCCCCTCTTCGCTCCCTCACCCCATCGTCACGAAGCGCTCAGGCCACCGGTCCGGGCCCGTCTGCCTGAGCCATGCTGGGGTTTGAACGTGGCAGCGCCGGCACCAATTCGCCGTCGGCCGGCTGCCAGCCCAGGGCCTTCGACAGGGGCACGTCCCAGCGGTTACGCGCCAGCTTCTCGAAGCCGCTCTCGCTGGGATGAATCTCGTCCATCCAGTCGACATCAGGTCCGGTCGTCCCGGGCGCCGCCGGGCTGAGCAGACCACGTGCATCGATCACATGCACGTTGTCCAGATGCGCGATCTCCTCGGCCAGGCGCTGATTCAGCGCGTCGACCACCGCATCAGCGACGGAGCGCATGCGCGCGTCGTCCAGCCCCGCGGCGTGCATGGACGGGTACAGCCACGGTCCGCTTCCTATGCGCGTGATGGCGAAGATGCGCGCGCCCGCTGGCCGGGGCTGGAAGTAGTCGTAGCCGTGCACGAAGATCGGCGCCCCGCGCGTTACCTGGTTCAGCGACGCGTTGCGCAGTTCGATGAAGCGCTCGATGTTGTCGATGACCCCCTGGGAAAACTCGCGGTAGCTGCCCGGCCTGTCAAGGCGATCCAGGTCATTCGACTGGAACAGGCTGGCGAAGAGATTCTTCAGGTCGTTGCCACCGGCAGACAGCAAGATCGCCTTGAAGTCGAAAAACTTGAACAAGGTCCGCGTCTGCCGTGCATCCGAGCCGCGCACCATGTCACTCACCTCGGCGCCGATCTTTGCCACGTCCACCACCGAAGTCCGAAAAGGCGTGCGTATAGCGTCCAGCAGGTTGTTGCCGGTCCCCGGCATGGGGGTGAACTTGTCGAACCACGAATCGCCTTCGGCAAAGAGCAGGAACTCCGACGGATGCAGGCTGGTGTCCTTAGTGACGGTGTCGATGTTGCCGCCGACGTTCTCGATGCGGCGCATCGGCTGCCACTTGGACGTCGGGGCATTCAGCGTCGCCGGGTTAACCGCCTGGTGTTCGGTGATCAAGGGCATGGGGCCTCCGCGAAGCCAGTCAGGAGAGCGTGAAAGACTAGGCGTTTCGCGCGGCGCGCGCATCCGTCGCTTGTGGCCGCCTGGCGGCAGCCCCCGCTGCGCGGCATGTTCCACTGCCTGCGGTGGATTCGCTTCCAGCCTTGACATCGCGAGTTCCCGACTCTTGACGGCCCAATAGATCCCAAAGGTAATGACGCCTGCCGCCTCGACGAAGAAAACGCCGTGCCTTGGCTTGCCCAGAAGGAAGGCGACGATGAAGCCGAGGATCGGGAAAGCCAGCATGGCTATAGCGATCATGCGATAGCGTCTGCTATACGCCTCGGCATCGGCGCCGGGCGGGAGAAAGGCCAGCGTGTTCTTCGCACAAAACCAAGCCACGATGGCCAGCAATACGAAGAGAGTGACGGCGGCCATGTAGTGAATTGGCGGCAGACCGGTTTGGGCGGCCCACTCCGCGACAGCCGGACAGGAACGGAACAGCGTCCCGATCCGCTCATCAGACTGCCCCTCGCCCAGGATGAGTCGCTCCGGAAAAATGGCGACCAGCGCCGCGCAGACGCCGGCCAGGTTGAGCAGCAGGTTCTCCAGGTTGGTGACGCCCTTGTACAGGTACAGGCCCACGCCGATGGCAAACAGGAAACCCACGAAAGCTGTGCGCATTGGAAAGGCGGCGCACTGCCCATCGCGCGCCGCCCAGAAATAGGCACTCATCGACGGCTGCAGGTCGATGCCGTGCACCAGCTTGCCGTAGAAGTACAGCACCGCAGGAAACGCGAAGGCGAGCACCGCAAGGCCAAGGCGCAGCGAAAAGTAGGTCTGCGAGAAATGCGCCCAAAGCACGCGAGGCTCGTTGGCAGGCGGCATGTTATCCAGCATCTTCATCGTGCGCTTTCCATATGAAGGGGTGCGCCAGCTTGCCACCGCGCGGAACAACCGGCAACCTCAACGCGATGGAGGTGTCGCTGCGCCATCACGCTAGCGCAAACCATCTGCCTGAATCGATCCAGTCGCCTGGAGCGCGAGGCGCAACGCAGTGTCGGCCTCATGCGGCAAGCCAGAGGCCCTTTAAGGAAGACGGCCATCCATCTCCCGCAACCTCATACTGAGTGGCCGATTCCCAGCATCGCTGGCTGCGACTTCAAGCGCCTGGCAGAGAACTCGGCGACCCGGCGCCGCTGATCTATTGGGGGGCCGGCGTCGCAGGCGCTCCGTCCTTTCGGGTCACGCGAACTGTGGCGGTTCCAGTGTTGTTGGCGTAGTAGACGCCGCTCCATCCCGGCGGCCCGATGGCATCGTTGACATAGAGAAAGAGTTCGCCTGTCGAGCGAGCCACAAATTCCGTGTCCAGGACAGTGAGATCGGGCTCGATGGGCAATGACGGAATTGGCGCGAGCGGATAGAGGTCCGCTCCCCGATGGCCGATGCGCGCCACGGGAGTGAGCCACGGCAGCGTGATCTCGCGTCGCAACGGCGTCGCAAAGCGCATGAGTAACGAGGCCTGACCCATCGGCGAAGCATGTTGGCGTTGAGCCCGTTGGCCAGCGCGATCGCGGCGCTCGATACGCCAGGCTGCTGGCAGGCCCTGATGAGTTCGGCCTTGAACTCGGCGCTGTGCTTGCGCCTACGACGCCGCCCAGCCGGCTCCAAAACAGAAGTGTCCACGTGTCCACGAAGAAGTTAAGTGGACTAGAGACTCCTACGTCGCCAACATGGGATCAAGATGACTTTGCCGGACGCATACGATCAACGCGGCTCCGGTTGCAAATATTCCGCGCGGCCGAACGACTTCGTGAGTGCTCTTGCGCCGGTCAGGCCGAAAGCACCGCGTTCCAGATTGCGGGCGCGGCTTGGCCCGCGGCACGCAGCCGGCGCAGATTGAGCTGGCCTTTGCGTATGCGATGCAGCAGCTCGACGCCGGCGATCGTGACCGCCGCACGGTCGAAGATCTTGAAGCCGAGCATCGGTTTGATACGCGACTTCACACCCCGATGATCTTGCTCGATCATGTTGTTCAAATACTTGGACGATCGCAGCCGCGTGGCCTTCCAGCAAGGGATGTGCTTCGGCAACTCCCTCCCTGCGCGATGCGAGGCGGCGTAGCCATCCAGCGTGATGCTCACCGGAGGTCGGCCCTGAGTCTTCAGCGCCTTGCGAAAGAATGCCTTGGCGGCCGTAACGTCACGGTTGGCGCTCAGGCGGAAATCGACCGTGTTGCCCTCTCGATCGACGGCACGATAGAGGTAGGCCCACTTGCCGCGGGACCTTCACATAGGTCTCGTCGACGCGCCATGAGCGACCGGCCGCTCGGGCGAATCGATTCCAGCGCTCCTCAAACTCCGGCACGAATCGTTGCACCCAGCGCATGATCGTCGTGTGGGCCAAGGCCAACCCACGCTCGGCCATCATCTCCACCAGAGCAGAAGGGGCGCGTTGCCAAGTCCCCCATAGAGAGGATGACCCACTTGCCCGAAAGAATGTAAATCTAGGGTCCAAGGCGAGGCTCAAGCCCGCCGTCAACACTTAACGAAGACCCTACTCTAGCGTACATGTCAAGGCGAGCCGTGGATGAGACGCAAGTGGCCGCTTTCTGGGAAAGCAACGCCGAGGCGTGGACACGACAAACGCGGAGTGGCATCGACGTGTTTCGCGATCTGCTCAATACGCCGGCGTTCCTCGCGCTCATGCCCCCCATCGGCGCATTACGCGGACTCGATGTCGGATGCGGCGAGGGATTTAATACCCGCCAGTTAGCTGGTCGCGGCGCAAGGATGTGGGCCGTGGACATCGCGCCGACCTTCGTGCGTCATGCCAATGAAGCCGAGAAGGCTCATCCCTTGGGCATCGATTACCGCCTCGGGGATGGCATGCGGTTGCCATTCGCGACGGCATCATTTGATTTCGTCACCGCTTTCATGTCCTTCATGGACATGCCGGAGCCGGCGCGAGCAATTCTGGAGGCGAGCCGAGTGCTTCGGCCCGGAGGCTTCCTCCAGTTCTCTATCCTTCATCCCTGCTTCATGCCGCCGGTCCGTAAGGTGCTACGCGACAGGCAGGGCGTACCGCGGGCGGTAGAGATTGCCGCCTACTTCCAATCGACCGAGGGGCGGGTAGATGACTGGTGGTTTTCGGGGCTCGGGGTCGCAGAACGCCAAGGGGAAGTCCCGTTTCGCACGCCCATCTTTCATCGAACTTTGACAAGCTGGATCGACATGATCGTCGATGCAGGCCTCATGCTCGAAAAGCTCGGCGAGCCCACCGCGCATGAGGGCCTCGAAGCGGGCTCGACCGTGCTCGCAGAAACCCGAGTCGCTCCCATTTCGTTGCATGTGCGTGCGCGGAAGCCGCCACTTGCTGCAGCGAAGGATGCCACAGCGGAATCGGGAGATCAGTCCGCTGAGACGCTGTAAGACGGATCCTCGCGCACAGATGCCACGCCCTCCATGTCGCGCAACCCGCTCAGATGTTCCGCGGCGATCGACCCGTTCAAGATGCCGAACGCGAAAGGTGGCGCTCTGCGATCCCCAGAAGCTCGACCGGAGAACGATTGCCTTCGTCTTGGCTCTGGTGCAAATCGAGCCTCCGGTAGGCTGTGGCCTTTGAGCTGAAGGCGGATCGATGGCGCAGAGGCTGGAACGCATGGACGATCTGTTCAAAGGGCGGCACATCGAGCGGGAGATCATCGTCCTGTGCGTTCGCTGGTACCTGCGCTTCAAGCTGAGCCTGCGTGACCTTGTGGAGATGATGGCCGAGCGCGGCTTGGACCTGGCTCACACGACGATCATGCGCTGGGTGCAACGATTCGTGCCGGAGTTTGAGAAGCGCTGGAATCGATTCGCCCGAGCGGCGGCAGTCGCGGCGGCGCGCGCACCGCTGTCATCGAGCGCTCCGGCTGCTTGGGGGGCACCGACACCGCCGGCATGGTGGCGCAGTGGATCGGCTTCTTCAACGGCACTGTGCGCGTGGGTGGCGGCATCGGTTTCGAGCTGACCGATCGCGTCCGCGCGCTCGGCGGCAGCACGGGCTTCCGTCGCTACACGCTGGCCGAGGCGAGCACGAGCTCGGTGACGATCACCAACTTACCCTTCAACCCCGAGATGCTCAAGATCGCGGCGGACGAGATCACACGCGAAGCGGGCGTGGACGTGTACCTGCATTCCCAGGTCGTCCGGCCGCTGCTCGACGAGCGCCAAGTCGCAGGCTGGTGGTCGAGAACGCCTCCGGCCGCAGCGCGCTGCGCGCGGCCATGGTGGTGGATGCCAGCGGCGACGCTGCCATTGCGGCCGCTTCGGGCGTGCCCTTCGCTGGCGCCGAGCCAGAGCTGCGTCACTACCGCCAGCCCTGCACGCTGGTGTTCCGCATGTCCAACGTCGACGTGAAGACCTTCGTGCCGTTCCGCGCGAGGAGAAGCGCGCGATCGCGGTCGATGGCGTGAAGCAGGGGCGGCTGTTCTGGGAAAGCCTCTCTTTCTGCAGCACGCCTGGAGAGAAGGACGCGATCTGCCTGATGAGCCGCATTCCCGGCGTTGATGCGCTGGACGCGGGCGATCTCACCAAGGCGCCGCAGGCTTACCTGCGCGACGTGCTCGCACGCATCGCCGACCATCCCATCAACCGCATCGACGAGTTGCTTCCCTGGAACATCGGCGGGCACCACGTTGAGCAACGACTGGCGGCCTGAACCACACGCGACCAGGCTGCGCAATGAAGGAAGAGAGAGTGAACCTGCAAGGCACCGACCCGCGGATGATCGAGGCCCTGGAGGGCGCGAGCAGCTGCAGCTGTACCAACTCAAGGCATTGATCGAGGGCATGCTGGCCGACCCACGCCGTGGCATTGCCGCTCGTGCGAACCTCCATCTTGGTCAGCCTATGCACTTCGTGGACTTCCGCGACGGTCAGATGCGCCGCGGCAAGATCATCGCCATGAGGGACACGCAGGCGACGGTGCTGGAAGAAGGCACAAAGCGAACTTGGCAGATCCCCTGTCTGGCGATGCAGGGGCTATCACGGGGCAGGGCGTCGCGACGAGCAAGCCCCCTATGAGCCGCCGGCAGAACCTGCCAGCGCGACAAGCCATGCGCGCGAGTTCCAACGCGGCGACACCGTCACGTTCAACGACCGTGATGGTCGCAACATCACCGGCGTGATCGTGCGCATCAAACAGCGCACGGCCACCCTCGGCACCGGCGACGGCGGAACCTGGCGGGTGCCGTTCCATGCGCTGCGCCATGTGCTCGACGTCTGAGCATCGTCGACCTCATCAACCCGTCAGCGTCAAGAGATGCTATGTGGGACTACCCGAGCGACACCCGTTTGGCTAAAACGGGATTTCCTCAACCTCGTAGCAAAGGAGACGGAAATGTCGACCACTAAGACAGTCCCACAAGTGAAGGATATGGCGATCGCGGGCGATCTGTACGTGAGTTTCGAACTCGGCGACAAGTCCTGGAAGGTGACAGCGAGCGATGGCCACCGCGGCCCGAGCCGCTACAACGTGGACGCCGGCGACACGGCCGCCGTTGCGCACTGCATCGGCATCAGAACCTGAATGGCTCCGGCAGCTTCGGAGTTCAGGATTGCCTTCTGAAGCGCCGTGTCCTTGACGACCCCGGCGGGGTTCGTTTGCATCTTCACCTGGTGGCGAAGGGAACTCCCCTCAGCAAAGTTCAGCCTCTCAGTCAACGCTGCGGCCAACGCTCGCGAAGTCAGGCGCTCAGGCAACTCATCAACCCCCGGAAGCAGTTCGTAGATGAGTGACTTCGGAAGAGGGCGAGTGTTGTTGATGAGAATGAACTGACGCCGAAGTTCTTCCATGTCCTTGCACAGAAGACACGAGGCAAACACCTGGAAATCGGCGCGGCCGGTTTGACTGAGGGCCGTCAGGCGCTGCTGCCCGTCGACGACAAAGCCAGGTGGCCCGTCTGACACCGTTACTTCGAGGACACACTGCGCGCCCTTGCCGGGAATGACGCGCGCGTTCTCCACGAAAGCCAAGACGAGGGCATTCGGCAGTACAGCGTCGTCTTGCTCGAGATAGGTCCTGATCTCGCTGATATGCCCTGCGACCTGGGGGCGCTGGAACCCCACGGCTCGTCCGTCACTGTCGCGTGCCAATCGTTCGATGGCAGCGACGTCCGCGATCTCAGACGCCGTGGCCCGGATCATCACCACGTTCCGCTCGCTGCCCTGCGTGGCCAAAAACCCTTCAAACCTAAGCTTCTTCTTTGACATATTCTGTTTTCCGTTCTCTGACCTCTCCTGAGATGCGCGCAACGTGCTCTGAGTAGACGTACAGGTTGTGAAAGCCTCGCCGCTTGTTGCGATTGGACGAGCGGAAGATGATGACCTCGACACCGGACTCTCTGCACACCCGGCAAGGACAGGCCTTCCACGGGGACGCGCTCAAAGTTCTGCGAACTCGATCCTCGGTGTCAGCGAGGGCTTTGTGCAGTGCCTTCTCGGGCTTCGCTTTTGCGGTCTGGTACATGCGCTGATAGACCATGACTGCTTCAACTGCCGCCTCTAGCTTGAGCTTCCCGGAGTCGAAAGCTCGCAAGGCAGTAAGAGCGCCTTGCTCCGCTTTGGTGGCCTCCTCTTGCCGAAGCTCGCCCCTAAGGCTCGCTCTAGTCAGGGCTGGGTCCTCCACCGCTAGCCGCAGCAGCAGGCATGCAATTTGGGCTGACGTGCCGAGAAATGCGACAGCTACTCCGGCAGCACGTAGTCGAGCGGGACCAGACGGCCCGGCAAGTACAGTGGATGCCCTGGCGTGCCGTCCTTGGTCAACCTCAAGTACTTGAGCCTGACAAACGGTTGCGTCTGCATCTCGACGCAACCCTTTCGTTTGCATGAAAGAGCGGTAGGCTGGAGGCACTAGGAGGTGTCGCATGGACCGTCATTTGCTGAGCCTTGAAGCTCTCGCCACGAAGTTGCAAGTCAAATACGGGCCGGACGACGCCCTCTTCAAGGAAGTCGCGAGCGATCTTCGTGAAACCGCGGGCAGAGGTGAGCGCCCGTCAAGCCTTGCGCCTTTGACCGCGCCGATTGCACAACGTCTGTCCTGGCGCTTGCAGGAAGAAGCCACTCGACCAGGGCCGCTGTAGGCTCCCGCTCCGTGCCAAGACGCGACACTTCACCCTGAGGTAACACTTGGGGTTCAAGCTTTGTCTCGACAGTCTGCCGGCGCTGGTAGAGGTAGCTTCGGCACCCAGCCTTAACGGGCGGTTCCTCGATGCCGGCGGCTGTCTCTGGATTTGCTCCGGCCGAACGAGTTATTAGGCCGACCGGGCTGGCTTCCGGCGCGGGCTTGCCGTCGTTGTTTTTTTCTTCGGCGCCCGTTTCATAGGCTTTCGCGCTCCCGCCGCCAAGAGCGACTGGATCAGGTTCTCAGCGTCCGCATCGAACTTGGCATTGCCGACCTTGGCAGGTGGCTCGGCAGGCATCGCAGCCTCACTTCTTGCCGAGGTGCGTGCGGACCGCGTCGGCCGAGTTGCCCACGGCGGCCACCGCCTTGCGCAGCTCTTCTTCTGACACGCCGAGCGACTCAGTCCAACTGCGGACCTCGTGGTCCTCGGTGAGCGAGATGAGCTTGCGGTCGAGGCCTGTCTTCTTTGGATCGTCTGCCATGAGTTTCTCCAGTATTCGGTCTCTGTCTGTCGAGGCGCGCTCTACGATTGCGAGCGCTTGGAGAGCATGCAGCGTTGACTGTCGGGAACGCATGGTTCATTTTGCGCATTCCGTTGACAGAGAAAAGCCTGTACCCCAACCGCCGTCGTGGCTATGACATCCCCGATCAAAGGCGAAGCGTGAACACGATTGATAGATAGCTCACTGGTCGATCGAGGATTCCGTCCACACCGTGCAACGCGCTGGCAGCGAACAGCAACGAGTCACCCGGATTCAGCTCCATCGTTGCGCGTACCGATAGGTGATTCGGCCTTCCACCAAGCGAATGAACTAATTCCTGGGTGTTGGAAGGTCGAGTAGGCGTCAGCTTCGGCGCCGAGCGTCACCAGGTACGGCTCGACGAACAAGTTGCCGGAGAGCGGGTGGCCGAGCAATTCGTATTGGAAGCCACCCGCGGCGCCGTGCCTATCGACCACGATACCTTTGCCTGCGGGGACGTAGCTCAGGTCGTGCCGGTCGTGCCGATCGTGCTGGTCGTGCTGGTCCGAAAAGAACCGCGCGACGGGAACGCCTAGCCCCTCAGCAATCCGCCCTAGCGTCTGGACGGACAGCGACACCAAACCCCGCTCAATCCTGGACAGCGTCGATCGCGAGATTCCGGCGCGTAGGGCCAGTTGTCCCCCCGCAGGCGCTGCTGCTGGCTCCCAAGGGCTCTGATTTGCGCCCCCCAGCGCGGAAGTCTGCGAGTCGGCTTCCTGAGCATTTGGTCGTGCTGAGGCCGGAATGGCGCTGGGTCGCGCCGTGGGGAAGGGAGAAGGCGGGTTCTCCATCGGCCACGTTCTAACTCGCGGAATCGTTTGAGTAGGCGTGAATAACGACTGCTGGCCGTCAGCATTAAGAGTTAAGCCAATATGTCTCTTTGTAATGAAACAGAATGTATCGTATAGTTTCATCGTGACCCTCGCAGTGGGAGGGCTCTCGAATCCCCTCCGGCAAAAAGTGCGGAGGTCCGCACTAATCGTTTCCAAAACCCAAAGTGACCCACGTTATGCCCTCCTTTCTTAGTCACGCGGGTGCCATGCTGAGCCGAATTGCTTCGACCTTCGGTGACTTTTCAGTCAAAGGTGCCAAACGGGCGGCCTCACTAAGAGGGGTGTTCGACAAAAAGATTGATGCCATATTGAATTTACCCGAATCTCGATCGCTCGCAATTCATCTTAGATTTGCGAGACAAAGGCCTTTCAGAAACGCTCTTGTGATGCTATTTCTTGCAATGAGTTTTAACTCGACTCATGCAGAATTCCCATCATACAGACAATGGTTTCAATGGGGCACCAATCCAGACCCAACTTACTACAAGGATCCAAATATTGTATGTGCGCTCGATCTGTGGCGGTATAACAGCCCGGAGGCAACGGTCACGCTCGATGGGGGAACTTATTACCAGGGCGAGGCGACCTCATATTCAATCCAGATAACGATGTGCAAGGCGACATATACAATGCCCGATGGCCGGACGGGGCCTGCTGATTTTGGAGTTGCTAGCGGTGAGTTTTGTCCATCGAATAGTTATTTGGTCAAAAACTACACTTGCTCTTGCAACCCTTATTGGGCAGATCAACGAACAGAAAGCTCTTGCATTTCCAATGTCTCAGAAGCACCTAAATCTTGTCGTATTGCTGGGCTGCAGGTCGGTCAGCCAATTCGTCCTGCTACCGGAGAAAAGTACCGCTCAGAGGAAGATTGGTCAGACGGCGGCCCTGCACCACTGAGCTTGAGGCGGATTTATCGCAGCTTGTGGGCCTCCGGTGGCTCGCGCGCATTGGTTGGCTTGGGTTCCGAGTGGACTCACAACCATACGACCCGACTATCTATTACTTCCTCGGTAATTACTGTCGTCACACCAGAAGGGTCGTACCGCACGTTTAATAAGACTCCAGGCACCAACAATTGGACAATCATCGAGAACACAGACAAGCTGATTCCACTGGGCTCTGGCGGGTGGAAGTACATCAATGCAGATGATGACTCGGTTCTCTCATTTTCGGCCGATGGGGCTTTGTTGACATGGGCCGAACGGAATGGACGAACATCGACCTACGTGTATGACGGCACTGGCCGTTTGTCATCTGTGCGGAATAGCTTTGGCAGAACGCTCTCCTTCGCCTATAACGGCGCGGGTCAGCTCACGACAGTTACAACGCCAGACAGTCGAACCATCTCCTACACATACGATGCGAAGTCCAGGCTAAGTACCGTTCTTTTTCCGGACGGTAAATTTAGAACGTTCTTGTACGAAGATGCAAATTGGGCTGGAGGCCTCACCGGCATTTTGGATGAAAGTGGAGGACGCTGGGGCACCTTCTCTTATGATGCACAGGGGCGAGCTGTTTCAACAGAACTAGCGGGCGGGGTCGAGCGCTATCAAGTGAGCTATCCGGGAGCAGGCAGTGCCACGGTAGTAGATCCTTTGGGTACGAGCCGAACCTATGGATTTTCAGTTTTCGCCAATAAATTAGCTGTGGTTTCGGGTTCGAAGGCGGCGAGCGCAGGAGAAATCGACGCGAGCAGTCGAATTCAGGACTACAACGGCTTCGTAACCAGAGAGACCGACTTTCGGGGCAGCATTACAACGAGAACCTGGGACGTCGACCGGCGCTTGCCGACGTCGGTCACGAGCGCATCGGGAACGCCCGAAGCCCGGACCGTCACCACGCAGTGGCATCCGACATTTTCGCTTCCTGAGCTTGTCAACGAGACGGGCCGTACGATCGCGTACACCTACGACACCCAAGGCAACGAGTTATCCCAAGCCATCACCGACACCTCGGCCAGTATCACGCGCACGTGGCAGCGGACCTACAACCTGCAGGGATTGGCCGCCACGCAGACCTCTCCTAACGGCGCGGTTACCAACTACGAGTACGACACCTTAGGCAATCTGACCAAGGCCACAAACGCCCTGGGCCATGAAACTCTCTACACCTACGACACGGCCAACCGGGTGGTCAGCGCCACGGCTCCCAACGGCCTGGTCACCACCTACACCTACGACACCCGAGACCGCCTGCTGACACAGACCGTGGGCGGCCAGCAGACCACCACGCTCACCTACAACCCCACTGGGACGGTCGCCACACTCGCGCTCCCCACGGGTCTGGTGTTGAGCTACAACTACGATGCGGCTCATCGCCTCACAGGCTGGAGCAACAACCGCGGCGAACAGGGCACCTATACCCTCGACGCCATGGGCAACCGCACAGCCGAGCAGATCAAGAACAGCGGCGGCGCAGTGGCTTGGACCACTGCATTGACCATCAACGAGCTCAACCGGGTCGCGACCAAAACCGACGGCGCCAACCAGACCACGGGCTTCGGGTATGACGCCAACGGCGAACTCACCAGTGAGACCAACGGCCTGAACCAAAGCACGCAATACACCCTGGATCCACTACGTCGAGTGAAGGCCATCACCAATGCCGCAAACTCCACTGCGGGCTTGGCATGGAATGCACTGGACGCGGTGACTTCGGCAAGCGACTTCAAGGGCGCGACCACCAGCTACGGGCGCGACGCCCAGGGCAATGCCACCTCCGAAAGCAGCGCCGACATCGGAGCGCGCAGCACCCAGTACGAC